>Ga0136846_1232254_pt1 | contig 72302 bp, 54 predicted proteins | sample HopSoiMetagenom2_FD_96841 | JGI IMG/M metagenome (GOLD analysis project Ga0136846, IMG submission 96841) | Grasslands soil microbial communities from Hopland, California, USA - 2 Assembly 2016 (version 4) | ecosystem: Environmental > Terrestrial > Soil > Grasslands | place: USA: Hopland... | reverse complement strand
GAACACGCCAAAGAGCGCGCCGTCGATCGCAGCCTCAAAATCCGCATCAGCAAAGAAAATATTCGGAGACTTGCCGCCCAGTTCCAGCGTCACGCGCTTCACCGTGTCAGCCGCCTGCTTGACGATGATCTTGCCCACAGCCGCGCTGCCGGTGAAAGCAATCTTGTTCACGTCCGGATGTTGAACCAGCGGCGCTCCGCACGTCTCACCGAATCCCGTCACGATGTTGATCACACCAGCGGGCAGTCCACAGTCGGCGAAGTGCTTGGCAAATTCCAGCGCGGTTAACGGCGTCTGCTCGGCAGGCTTAAGCACGCACGTACATCCCGCAGCAATGGCCGGAGCCAATTTCCAAGCCGCCATCAGCATCGGATAATTCCAGGGAATGATCTGCCCAGCCACTCCAACTGGTTCTTTCAGCGATAGGGACATCGCATTATCGGGAACAGGATTCACCTGGCCGATGATCTTCGTTGCCAGCCCGCCGTAGTATTCGAAGCAGGTCGCAACATCGGTCAGGTCGTACTCCGCCTCCACGATCGGTTTACCCGTATTGCGGCACTCGAGTTCCGCCAGCGCAGATAAATTCTGCCGGACTTTCTCGGCCATGCGGAAGAGCACGCGCCCACGTTCTTGTGCCGTAGTTGTCGCCCACGGCCCCTCTTCAAATGCCGCCTTCGCAGCTGCAACCGCGCGATTCACGTCATCCGCAGCCGCATCGGGAACTTGGGCGATCACCTCTTCCGTCGATGGATCGTAAACAGGAAATGTCTTCGCAGATTTGCTGGCGACCCATTCGCCATTGACGAACATCTGATAAGTCTTCACGTCTGTCTGAACTCCGCTAGGCATCGTGGCCTCCTGGGGCGCATCCCCGAACTCGCTTGTCGCGCCTAGAGCTCGGCGCTTGCTACGTACTATCGATGAACTTCGCTCATCGGGACAGCCGCGGCCGTCCTCACTGAACTCTGAGCAGACTTATGCCGCCCATAGACAAAAAAGAAGAATGCCGCCAAGCCGACAAAGAACAACGTCCCGCCCACCATCCATAGTTCGTACCGCCAGATGGAAGTAATCTGCTGCGCTGGAAAAAACACCAGCAAAATCCCTAGGATGGTGGTCAGGAATCCACTCACACCCGCAACAAACATCGTGCCCCTGCCATACTGCCCCTTCGGGGCAGATTCGGTGACAGCGAACTTCACCAGTGCTCCGAACATGTACACGAACGGCACCAATTGCAGCACCACCGCAAGCGAAAGCAGTTTCTGGAACGTCTCCTGAACTCCCGCGCCCACAAAATTGAGAATCACCAGCACCGCGGAAACGATTCCCTGCACGATGAGCGCGGCATATGGCGTCGCATATTTTGGATGCACCTTTCCCAGCCACGATGGCATATACGAATCGAGTCCCGCGACAAACGGAATCCGCGCCGAACCACCCATCCACGCCGATCCAATTCCGGCGATCGACATGCTGAGCATCAGCGCAAATGGTACCGTGATCCAGGCGATCCCGATCCGTCCCGCCATGTGACTGACGGCCTGCACGATTCCCTGCAGCACGTTCACATTCTTCCCCACCGCAACTAGCAGCGTGAGCGTCGCGCCTATGTAGAGGACACCGGAAAGTACTCCGCCCCATGCCACCGCTCCCGGCAAGGTCTTTCGCGGATCCTTGATCTCATCGCCCATCACCGACGCAAGTTCCAGTCCAACGAGCCCAAAGCAAATCACTCCGAAGGAGTTCAAGACGAATTTCGGATTAGCAGGAATCTTGAAATCAGCAGGAGTGATCGTCGTCCCGAACCTCGACCAAATCACAACACCCAGCCCGATCAGCACAGCGGCGGCAATGAACGTCCCAATCGCCCCCACATTGTTGATCCACTTCCCCACTCCGAGACCGAGGATGTTGAAGATCGTCAGCAGAGCCAGCAGAGTCAAGGACGTAAACGACGCGAAAATCTTGTTGTCAGCTAATCCCAAATGCCCCGGCCCAAGCACGTACACCGACACGCCCACGAAATACAGCATCACCGTCGGCACGTATAACATGTTGTTGGTCCAGTAGCACCAGCCGGACAAGAATCCGTGAAAATCTCCGAACACTTCCTTGGCCCACAGATAAACGCCACCTTCGCCCGGATATCGATGCGCCAGTTCTATCACCGCAATCCCCTGAGGCCAGAAGAACAGCAGCAGAGAGATGACCCACAACCAGACCGTTGCGCCGCCGTTCGCTGCAATCGACGGAACGACATTCAAATTGAAGACGGCCACAACGAACAGCAACACAAGATCGCGCCGCCCAAGCGCACGAATCAGGTGAGGCTGCTCGGATTGTGGAGTAGTCGACAAGTCTTCTCATCAGCCATCAGTCGTCAGTCATCAGCCCCAGCGTTGGACCCGGACCGACTGAGCACCGGCAACTGACAAATGAGAACTTTAATGCGCTACTTCCGCTGGCACGCGCACGCTGCGCTCCTGCTGCGCTTTCGCCAAGGATGCCGCGATATCGTCGAATGCCGTCAGATGCTTTTCGATGTCCGCCTCCGTGTGCTGGACGGAGATGGTCCACTGCTCATCCCACCAGTACGGCTGCGCCATCACGCCGCGGTTGACCATGCCGAACCAGTAGTGTCGCCACAGGTCGATGTCAATCACCGTCCAGTCACGGTAGTTCACGATTTCCTTCGGATAGAGCATCAGCGCGCCATTCGCCCCCGCGTGGGCGATGTAGGCCTGCAATCCGACCTTGGCGATAATCTTGCGGTATCCCTCGGCAAGTTTCTTTCCGAGCTTGTCGACGTGCGCGTAGTTCTCGCGAGTGAGCACTTCCCGAAACGTCGCCAACCCTGCCGCCATCGATACCGGATTCGTGTTGTAAGTGCCGCCGTGGAACACTTTGTGCTGCGAGATCAAGTCCATGACCGACTTGTGCGTACCGAATGCAGCCAGCGGCAGACCGCCGCCGATCGACTTCGCCAGGCAAATCATGTCGGGCAGCACGCCGAAATATTCGCTGGCGCCGCCCCAACCAAGCTTCGCGCCGGTCTTCACCTCGTCAAAGATCAACAGCGAGCCGTGCTTCGTGCAAATCTCGCGCAAGCCTTTGAGGAAGCCGGGTTGCGGCATGCACAATCCAACGTTCATCAGAATGGGCTCGAGAATAATCGCGGCAATCTCGCCGGGATTCTCCTTAAACCGCCGCTCGACGCTGTTCAGATCGTTAAAGGTCGCGATCTTCACATTGTCGATCGCAGCCTTAGGCACTCCCAAGCCTCCAGGCACCGCGGTCGGAGCGTTGATGTCTCCGTATTCCGGCGCGTGAGGCTTCACGCTGACCAAAGCACTGTCGTGCAACCCGTGGTAAGCGCCCTCGAACTTGATGATCTTGTCGCGACCAGTCGCCGCACGCGCCAGGCGGATGGCATGCATCGTCGCTTCAGTCCCGCTGTTGCCGAACCGGCACATCTCGACAGGAAAGCGGTTGCAGATCTCTTCGGCGAGTTCCCATTCCATGTCGTGCGGCATTCCGAACATGGTTCCGGTCGAAAGCCGCTTCTCAACAGCCTTCATCACCGCCGGATGACAATGCCCCGCCATCAGCGCACCAAATGTAAGGTTGTGATCGATGTACTCATTGCCATCTAGGTCGCGGAACTTGCTGCCGCTAGCGTCCTTCACAAAGATCGGCCACGGATCGTATGCGCGATAGTTGCTGGCAACACCAAGCGGAATCCGCTTGAGATTTTTCTGGTGAGCTTCGGCCGATTTCGGCGTCCGTCGCTCGAATGTTGTGAGCTCTTTCTGCAGATCGGGATACATCGAGGTCTCCAAAATTACTCAAGCCGGCTCGGTGGCGCGGCCATCAGTTTGCCGGGTGGCGCGAGTCCGCCCGGTTACTCTGGAATATCCTGTCACATTAGAAATAAAATTTCAGTGCCAGTTGGATTTCGCGCGGCTCCTTCGCTCGAAGGATGCGGCCGAAATCCGAACCATCCGTAATATTACCGTCTGGATTGTTGAATTGCGGATGGTTGAAGAGGTTGAAAAATTCCGCGCGGAATTCAAATCTCTTGTCTTCACTGAATGGCAGTACTTTGTGCAGGGCGAAATCGAAGTTATTGATCGGCGGACCGCAGCAATAGGTGCGTCGTGCATTGCCGATGCGTCCGAATGTGTTGTCCTCCGAAAAAGCCGATCCGTCGAAGTAGTAAGCGCCCCCCGGCGTATTCGTTCTTCCGGTGTGGAAGGGAGCCACTTGGTCCGGCTCCCCCGGATACTCAAAGAATGCGCTATACATCAACTCATTGTCCGAGGACGAGGTGATGCGAATTGGGAATCCCGTTTGGTACGTGTAGATGCCTGAAAGATCCCAGCCATCCAGCACTTTGCCGGCGAAACCAGAGTACTTCGGAACTGGGAGTTGCCAAAAATAGCTGAGCACCAGGCGGTGCCGCGCGTCGAACTGCGAAAGCGAGTACGTCCGGCGGAAATCGAGTGGGTTCAACTCTCCTTCAAAGCTCGATGCCTGATCGAACGACTTGCTGAACGTATAAGCGATCTGCGCCTGAAGACCATGAGAAAATCGCTTCTCGAGCATCGCTTGCAAAGAGTTGTAGTTGGAATTCGCGATGGTATCTTCGGCGAAGATGCTTGAATACACCGGAGTACCATCCCCCGGGCAACCAGCACCGGTCGTCGGCTCACAAATGGGAGACGAATAGGGACGAAGACCGACGAGAGTGATATCGGGATTGCCCGGCCCTGCGCTCGCAACAGAACCATAGGGCAGGTGTACAGAATAGCCGTCGGGAATCGTGTTAGCCGGCAGGAAGAACGAACTATCTGCATAAAACTGCCCACAGGTGTACGCCGCGCTGAGGTCGGGATCGCTTGCGGCGTAGAAATCCGCGATGTTTTGCATGTCCACGCAGGTTTGCGCATTCCCGAAATTGACATCATGGCTGGCGAGCAGCCGGTGCCCCTGTGACCCGACGTATCCCACCTGCAGGACAAGATCCTTTGTCAGCTGGCGCTGAACGTTGAGGTTGTACTGCGCGGAGTATTGCGTGCGCAGATGCGGTTGAAACTGTCCATACAGCAGCAGCGGACGGAAACGCTGCCAGTCGGGGTCCTGACCTGGCGGCGGATTGATGATCCCGTTGAACGGATTCGGTTTGACAGTTCCGTCCTGTTGCAGATACGGAGTGTTGAACAATGGAGCGTTGATGATGTTGCTGCCGCCAAAAGGAGGCTCCGCGCTGAACTGCTCCAGTACCAACTGCTCCATGGGGTTGTAGAACATTCCCCATCCAGCACGAATGCTCGTCTTACCGGAACTCCCAGGACTGTAGGCCAGCCCGATTCGAGGCGCAAAGGTCTTGTAGTACGTCGTAGTCAATCCCGCAGGAACCCCGGGATCGCCTGGCACAACCAGCCCAACCGGACAATACTCCGGCAGAGTCTGGTCACACGGATACTTGGCACTCGTCTGCCCCGGACGGAAGCTCTGGACGTGACCGCTGGTATCAGTCAGCGGCGTGAAGAGTTCCCATCGCAGGCCATAGTTGAGCGTGACGTTCTTTTTGATCTTCCAACTGTCTTGTGCAAAAACCGCGAAGATCGTACTTCGGACTTTCTCAATCTGCGCGGAACCCTGGCTGAAGCTGTCCGGGAGCCCCAGCAGGTATTCCGGCATCAGCGTCAACTCGTTCCCGTCGCTGTCGGAGAGAAGAGGATCGTTCGGCCCGCCTCCATAAAAGCTGTAAAGCCCGTTGACGTTGTAGTACAGGGTTTGATCGAACAACTGGCGCCGGACGTCGCTCCCGAACTTCAGCGTATGACTTCCCTTCACCCAACTCAGGTTATCGCTGACCTGATACGTGTTGCCGGTCTGCGGAATCTCTCCCTCGAAGTTATTGCCATACGAGAAAAGGCCCGACACATCAACGAACGGCACGCCTTCCCGACTGGCGCCTAGGCCCGGGTGGATTCCGTAGTCAGGATTCGCCGTATTGTTGAAGCAACTGTCGGCTGAAACAGTGGCGCACACGTTGTGGATGTCTGACGTGCGCTGTGGGTGCAAAAACGATCCCTGGGATTCGCGGAAATAGGTGAAGTGTGCCTCGTTCACCACGCTGTTCGAGATCGTGTAATTGTGGCTGAGGTTCAACTGTTGGTATCGCTCCAGAGTGCCCGCGCCAAATCCCAGCGATGTCGCGCCACCCGCCTGAAACCGTGAATAAGGATCGAAGAGATTGCTGTCATTGAAGTAGTAGTACACAGACAGGTTTTGCTTATCGTTGATGCGATGGTCAAATTTGAAAGTGAACTGGTCCGTACGGTCTTTGTGAATACCCGCGACCGTCTGGAAAGTTCCATCCGGACGGTTGGCCAGCGGTACAAACTGACTCATCATGTCAAGCGCAGTCGGGTCCATACATTCAACGGGAATCTGACTATTGGGGAAGATGTCGGCGTAGGCGGCCCCCGGTTGAATTGCATCCGCGGCAGCGGCTGCGCATCCCGCGCGATTGTTAAGCGCATCCGCCACTGTCTGGTCAGTGATTACTCCGGCAAAGGTGCCGCCATCAACCGAAAAATCCCCCACGCGCTCAGCATCCGTCGGCACCGAGAACGCGTCCGAAGAGATGCCTTGCCGAATGCGGCGTCCCTCATACGACGCAAAGAAGAACGTCTGATCTTTCTTGATCGGCCCGCCCAGCGTGCCCCCGAATTGGTTCTGCTTGAAATCGGGTTTCTCACTGTCAAAATAGCCGCGCGAATTTAATACCTTGTTTCGGAAAAACTCGTACACGTTCCCGTGAAAGTTGTTGGTGCCCGACTTGGTCACGACATTGACCACCGCGCCGGAGTTGCGGCCGTATTCAGCGTCAAACGTATTGGTGAGAACTCGAAATTCTTCAATCGAATCCGGGGTCGGCTGCACCGCCGGCAAGTTGGCGAACTGATCGTTCGCGTCGCCCCCGTTCACGCTGAAATTGTTGGAACGCCCACGCCCTCCGTTCACCGAGACCACGCCAGCGTTGTTGCTGCCATAGAAGAGGTCCGACCCGGTCTGCGATTGCACCCCCGGCTGCAACTGTAATAGTTGATAAGTATCACGAGCATTGAGCGGAAGTTGGCTGACCGCTCGCTCATTCACCACCGTCCCCATTTGCGTGCTGGTGGTCTCAACCAGAGGAGCTTCCGAGGTCACGTCCACAACCTCTTGGGTCGCGCCTAACTGCATCGTCACATTCAGCGTGATTACCTGGTTCACATCGAGTGTGATTTCCCGTCGAATGTTTTTCTTGAATCCCGCGAGTTCGAAGCTCAAGCTGTACGTTCCCACAGGCAGGTCTAGAAACGTGTAGTCTCCGCTGTCATTGCTCTGAATACTGCGATTCACACCGGTCGCCTGATTCGTCGCGGTGACGCTAACATTCGCTAGAACGGCGCCCGAGGGATCAGTGGCGCGACCAAGGATTCGCCCGCTCGTACCTTGGGCGGGCAGCAATGTAGGCATCAGCAGAGTGATGGCGGCAAGGCATACTCCAAAGCACACGGCTCGACGTAACGGCATGGGACCTCCGCACTACCCGGAAAGTTTTGGGATTTTTTCCCTATGAAAACCAAATGAAAACCAACCGCTTGATTCGAGCCACAACCTTGCTATAATCCCGCAAGGTTAGAGAAGGGGCGCGGACGCTGTCAAGGAGAAAAAAACGCGTCCGCCCGATAGAAATTTCTTTCCAGCTTGCGATCTGGGGATCGACATACACGTTCAGATGGATGAACCTTACTTGAAAATCGGAGACGTCGCCCGCAAAGTTGGCGTCTCTCCTTCCGTCATCCGCTCTTGGGAGAGCCTCGGCCTGGCTCGGCCCAGCCGCACCCAGAGCAAGTACAGGCTCTACACCAATGAAGACGTAAAACTTCTCAAGCGCGCTCGCTTCCTGCGCAAGATCCGCGGACTCAACGCGGCTGCCATCGTGCAACTGCTCAAGCGCGAAGGGAAGATTCGGCCCGCCAGCAATGGAAGCGCCAGCGCTATCGGAGCCCATCTCCGCCAGTTGCGCTCGCGCCGCAAGCTTTCCCTCGCGCAAGTCGCGGACACTGTTGGGATATCCGTCGGATTTCTCAGTGCCATGGAACGCTCGCAGATGACCGGCTCGGTGGGCACTCTGCGCAAGCTCGCCCGCTTTTACAAAACCAATATCCTGGATTTCTTCGACGCCAAAGACGTAAGCAGCCGCCGTGTTCGTCCCGAAGAACGCAAGGTTCTCGAAGCAGGTAGTGGCGTACGCATGGAACTGCTGGCCTGGGGCAACACAGTCATGGAGCCGCACCTGTTCCGCATCGCTCCAGACGCTGGCAGCGGCGACCCCTACACACATGATGGAGAAGAGTTCATCTACGTGCTCCGTGGCGATCTGGAAATCATCGTCGACGGCGAAGAACACCGCTTGAAACCCGGCGACAGCTTCTACTTTGAGAGCACCACACCGCATCGCTGGAGAAATCCAGGGCGCAGAGAAACATGGCTGCTATGGGTAAACACGCCGCCAACATTCTAGTATTCGATGCTTTCGTGGCCGCAGCACCTGCGGAGGAAGAATGAACTGCAAGAAGTTGCCGAAGTTGCTGCCCGTCTGTGCGGCCCTACTTCTATTCGGATCGTGCTCCAAAAGAACACCTACGCTCAACCTCCTCGTCTGGGAGGGTTACGCCGATCCATCGTTCGTAAAGACATTCGAGGACGAAAACCACTGCAAAATTTCCGCCTCTTACATGGGATCGAGCGATGAGCTTATCGCCAAGCTTCGCGGTGGCAGCGCGGGAAACTATGACGTGATATCGCCCTCAAGCGACGTCGCCACTTCAATCGCGACCACCGGACTTGCCGCTCCCCTCGACCTGAGCAACATCCCGAGCTACAGCCAGCTCTCAACTCAGCTCACTTCGCTCCCGCTGGTTCGCGCGAACGGGAACGTCTTTGGTGTTCCGTTCATGTGGGGACCGGACCCGATCATCTACGACACGACGGCCTTCACCGAACCGCCCGACTCGTGGAACACCTTTTGGAATTTGAAATACAGGGGCAAAGTCTCAGTCTGGGACGATCTCTCGACCGTCTACATGGCCGCGCAAGTTCTCGGCTACGACAAGCCCGATCCGTCTCACCTCTACAATCTCAGCGATCAAGAACTCGATGCCGTCAAAACAAAGCTGCTTGAACTCAAGCCCAACGTTCGGAAAATGTGGTCCACTGGCGGAGAACTCACGAACCTGTTTCAGAGTCATGAAGTGGTCATTGCCATGGGATGGCCTCTGAATACCGCCGACCTGAAGAAGGCCGGCTTCCCTGCGGCGAAATCATTCCTAAGGAAAATACCACCGGTTGGATCGATCACCTGATGATCACCTCGGGAAGCGAGCACAAAGAACTCGCGCACAAATTCCTCGAATACATGGTTGAGGCGAAAACACAGAAACTGGTTACGGACAAGACGCACTACGTCCCCGCGAATCCGCAAGCCGCGCAATTTATGACACCGGATGAAGTGAATACGCTTCATCTCGACGACGTTGACAATTATCAGAAGCGAATCTATTTCTGGCAAAATGTCCCGCGGCGCGCGAAGTACAACGAAATCTGGAATGAAGTAAAGGCCGCGCAATAAACCAAGAGCAAGGGCAGGTTTTGGGAAGATTACGGCCTCAGCCGTGCCATCAGAACCAAAGAATTCGGGCTTTAGCCCCTGAGGTTAACTCCGAGTCGAACGACTAGGAAGCATGGGTTCTCCAACCAGCACACTCGCGGAAGCTCATTCGCACACAGCGGAGAAATCCACCCTGCTTCGAATTCAGAAAGTGGCCAAGTCGTTCGGCCCGAATGTCGTGCTTCGCGATATTTCCCTCGACGTTGCCGAAGGAGAATTCCTCACCATCCTCGGCGAAAGTGGATCAGGCAAAACCACTCTGCTGCGCATCATTGCCGGCTTCGAGAACGCCACCTCCGGCGAGGTATGGATGGAAGACCAGCGACTCGATCCGCTTCCTCCATACAAGCGCCGCGTAAACACCGTGTTCCAAAACTATGCGCTATTCCCTCATCTCACCGTCGAGCAGAATGTGGCCTACGGAGTGCGCGTCGCGAAACGTCCCGAATCCGAAATCAAGCAGCGAGTCGCCGAGGCTCTCGACAAAGTAAAGATGTCAGCCCACGCGAAAGCCAAGCCGTCAAAGATCAGCGGAGGCCAGCAACAGCGTGTCGCTCTGGCCCGCGCGCTGGTGAATCGTCCGAGACTGTTATTGCTCGACGAACCCCTCTCCGCGCTGGATGCGAACCTTCGTCGCCAGATGCAAGTGGAATTGAAGACTCTACAGCGGGAAGTCGGAATCGCTTTTGTGTTTGTCACCCACGATCAGGAGGAAGCCATGGTCATGTCCGACCGCATCGCTCTCCTCCGATCAGGAGAACTCGAGCAGGTCGCTACTCCGCGTGAAATCTATAACCGTCCCGCAACCGCCTACGTCGCACAGTTCATCGGACACACCAATCTGCTTCGAGGCGAAGTCATTGCCGGAAACGCGCACTGCGGCCCATTGATGTGGCCGGCGTCTTTGCCCAATGGCGGTGCGCTGTTTTCGCTACGGCCCGAGCATCTGCGGCTTGCGTCTTCTTCGCCCGCCCCGAACGCGATTCGCATTCGCGGCCGAATCCTCCAGCAGGCATTTCACGGCGCGACGGAACTGCTCCGCGTCCAATGCGCCGAAGGACTCGTCCTAACAGTCCGCATTCCGAGCGGCACGCCGCTACAAACTCAGGTCGAATTCGAATTCCTGCCTGCCGACGCAGTGCCGCTGCGCGAATCTCCGGAGCGCGCCTGATGTTTTCTCGCGCTTACAGATCGGCCGTCACCGTGCCGCCCCTCACCTGGGTCATTATTTTCTTATTAGTGCCATATGTGATTATGTTTTGCTACAGCTTCTGGTCTGTGACGCCGTCACAAACGATCGTTCATTTCTGGAACCTCGACAATTACAAGGAACTGCTGCAGAAGCCTCTCTATTGGGAAACTCTGCTGCGCTCCATGTGGATCGCAGTCCGCGTCATGCTTTTCTCCTTATTGCTCGGATATCCTCTTGCTTATTTCCTCTCCTTCTATGGAGGCAAGCGCAAAGATCTTCTCTATCAGATGGTCATCATTCCGCTGTGGGTCAGCTACCTGGTGCGGGCGTATGCTTGGAAAACCATTCTCGGATCCGATGGTGTGCTCAACGCTGTTCTTCAGTACGTGCACCTCATCCACGAACCGGCCAACTTTTTGCTCTACAGTCCGTTCGCGGTCGTTTTAACGCTCACTCACATCTACACGCCCTTCGCGTTTCTGCCCGTCTATGCTGCACTTGAGCATGTTCCGCGCAACCTGATCGAAGCCTCGCATGACTTGGGAGCAACTCCCTCTCAAACGTTCTGGAAGGTAATCTTCCCGCTTTCGATTCCTGGCGTTGTCGCTGGGGCCACTTTCGCCTTCGTCTTGAGCCTTGGAGATTTCCTCGCACCTCTGCTTTTGGGAGGCCCCAGTGGCATCATGATCTCCAATATCGTCGTGAGCCTGTTCGGCGCCGCCTACAACTGGCCTCTCGGCGCTGCCATTTCTCTGGGAATGCTGATCATCGTGGTCAGCCTGCTCTTCCTCTCTGAGCGTCTGGAGAAAAGATGGAGTTATTCATGACCGATTCCTGTAGCGCCGTCGCCCCGGGGCCTGTGGTGGCATCTCGCCGGCACATCGTCAATCTGAAAGATATTCGAAGTTTTAAAGTGCCTGAATGATGCGCGCCCCCAACTCGACAATGCGAAGCTCGCCCTGGTTGCGCCTTCACGCTCTCATCGTATTCGCATTCCTCTACCTTCCCATCGCCGTCCTCATCCTTTATTCGTTCAACGCACAAGGCGTCGGCGGATTCCCTCCGCATCACCTGACCTTCGACTGGTATCGGCAACTGCTTGCGGATGACGCCATCTGGGACTCGGTTCTCAACAGCCTTCAAGTCGCTTTCGCAGCGATGGCGATTTCCCTCACATTCGGAATTCCCGCGGCGTTGGCGCTCGACCGCGCTAAGTTCCCTGGCAAAGCTCTCTTTCGCAGACTCGTCCTGCTGCCGCTCATCCTTCCCGGAATCATCACCGGCCTCTCTCTCCTCATGCTGTTCCAGTTCAGTCACACAAACCTGAGCCTCCTCACCATCATGCTCGGGCACGGCACTGCCCTCATTTCAGTCGCTACGACAGAAGTCTTCGCAGGCCTGCAGAAGCTCGATCGTGCTCAGGAAGAAGCCTCACTTGATCTAGGTGCAAACTACTGGCAGACATTCTGGCGCATAACCGTCCCGAACCTGAAGCTCCCGATTATCGGGGCAGCCCTCCTCATATTCACGCTCTCGATGGACGAAATTGCAGTGAGCTTCTTCCTTATCGGCCGCGAGAACACACTTCCACTCGAAATCTGGGGCCGTCTCCGCCGCGGCATCACCCCGGAGATCAACGCCATCTCAACTATCATTTTCGGATTCTCTCTGATCGCGATTGTGCTCTGGTATCGCTTGCGAATTCACGCGGAAGGTAAAGCAGAAATCGGCGCCGAATTAATGGAGAGCGCAGTCTCAGCGGAGTACTAGAGTACCTTCGGGGCCCTGTGTCAGCCTGTGGGGACAGCCGCCGTCGACTGTCCGGGGGAGCGAGGCTCCGCTGACCTCGCTTCGTTGAAAGGCGATCTTCTCAGCTCTCGATTCGCTGTCGAAGCCGCACCATTCCTCACATGTTATAAAGAACCCAACCATCTCAGGAGACGACAGCCGGGAACGTACGCATCAGCGGCTTCCCGCCCTATTTATGCTGCCCAGGGCCTCGGTCCTAATCGCTGTCTACAATGCGGTGCGCGAACTCGAACTCGTGCTGACCGGCTTCTGCCGCCAGTCGTTTCCCGAGTTCGAGGTGATCATCGCCGACGACGGCTCTGGTCCCGAAATGCGCGCGTTCTTCGACTCGTTCTCCAAGCGCGCGCCCTTCCCCATGAAATACGTGAGCCAGCCCGACCAGGGATTCCGCAAGAGCAAGATTCTCAATGAGTCGATCCGCCTCTCCTCCACTCCGTACCTCGTCTTTATTGATGCTGATTGCATTCCTCACCGCAATTACGTTCGAGCCCATTTCGATCAGCAATCGCCCCGCGCCGTTCTATTGGGCCGTCGCGTAAACCTAAGCACCGCGATGTCGCGCACCTTAACGCCGGAACAAGTTCTCTCAGGCCATCTCGAAGGACTTTCTCCGCGCTTGATCCTCCACGCTCTCGTGGGCCGCGCCGGACATCTGGAAGAAGGCCTTCTGATCGAAAACCCCACGCTGCGGCGTTGGCTTCATCGCGCCGAGCCAGTTCTGTTCGGCTGCAATTTTTCCTTGCCCAAAGCGCTCATGGAAGAGGTCAACGGATTCAACGAAGACTTCGAAGGATACTGGGGCGAAGACACCGAACTCGGATATCGTCTGCAGGCCACAGGCGCGGACCTTCGCTGGATACGCCACAGCGCCATCCAATACCATCTCTATCACGCGCAGCGCTCGAAAACTGAGCAGACAACTTCCCTGCTCGAACGCGCACGAACATCGCGCATTCCCGTGTGCATGCATGGACTCCGCGAACTCACATCCGCTGAAGTGCAGGCAGCAGACGGCTCACCCCCGCTACCGCAGGATGTCGCCGATTTCCTCGTGGCCGATAATCCGCAACTGCTCGAACTCCGCAAGCTTTACGGAGCGCATCCAGCATCCGCGCATTCGCTATGGTCCCCGTCGTTCGTGGAGAGCAATGTCGATCTTTCCCGCTTCCGCACCGACAATGCCTACATCTGGCAGGCCCGCGGACCGGTCAAGCCCCAAACCTACTGCGCCACAGCCGAGCACGTAAAACAGGCAGATCGCCTGGGCATTTTCGACCGTCTGACGGAAGACGGAATGTTCGCCGCCCAAACTTTCTCTTGCGGCGGCAAGAAAATCAGCCGCGACCTTCTTGACTCCGTTCTCGAAATAAACGCGATCTGCGAATTCCTGAGACTCCAGACTCTCGACGCCACTCGCTTGCTCGATATCGGCGCGGGATACGGCCGCCTCGCTCACCGGATCGTCGAAGCTTTTCCCGGCGTGAAGGAAGTCCTCTGCGCCGATGCCATTCCCGAATCCACATTTCTCTCCGCGTTCTATCTGACGTTCAGAGGCGTCGATCCCAAAGCAACTGCCGTTCCTCTAAACGAGATCGAATCGGCGTTGCTCAGCCGCAGACGCCAGATCAATATCGCGACCAACATCCATAGCTTTTCTGAATGCACACTGGATTCGATCCGTTGGTGGCTCAACCTGATCCGCCGTGCCGAGATCCCCCGCATCTTCATTGTTCCGAATTTCAGCAAACGCCTGGTCTCGACCGAGACCGACGGCACCCGTAAAGACTTCGCCCGCACCCTCTCCGAGTACGGATACAGGCAGGTATTCAAGCGCGCGAAATTCGTAAACACCCCGCAACTCGAGAAATCAGGACTCTACCCAACCTGGTATTACGGATTCGAATTGCAGCGATGAATTCTCCCGCTTCATTACTCCGCGCTCCTCCGCCTCCATCGCTTCGTACTTTCATCCGCCGCATAGTAAAGTAGATGTATCCAACACATTGGGAAGGATTCCTTTTGAGTTCGAGCATCCGCAACATCGCTATCATCGCGCACGTCGACCATGGCAAAACCACGCTGGTTGACGCCATGCTGCAACAGAGCGGAACATTCCGCGCCAACGAGCATCACGTGGAGCGCGTCATGGACTCCAACGAACTCGAGCGCGAGCGCGGCATCACCATCCTCGCCAAGAACACTGCCATCTTCTACCACGATGTCAAGATCAACATCGTCGATACTCCCGGCCACAGCGATTTCGGAGGTGAGGTCGAACGCGCATTAAAGATGGTCGACGGCGTCATGCTCCTCGTCGATGCCAGCGAAGGCCCGCTGCCCCAGACCCGCTACGTCCTCGGTAAAGCGCTCGAAGCCAAGCTGCCGCCGATCGTGGTCATCAATAAGATCGACCGCTCCGACGCGCGCCCCCAGGAAGTCCTTAACGAGATCTACGACCTCTTTATCGATCTCGATGCAAAAGAAGAACAGATCGACTTCCCAGTCCTCTATACCAATGCCAAAATCGGCACTGCCACCGAAGAGATAAAAGGCGGAGGCGAAGACCTCCGCCCCTTGTTCGACGCCATCTTGAAGACAATCCCGCATCCCCAGGGCGATCTCAACGGACCTCTGCAAATCCTTGTCGCCAACCTCGATTACAGCGACTACCTCGGACGCCTCGCCATCGCCCGCGTGTTCAACGGCAAAATGTTCACGGGAGAAGAAGTCGCCATCGCCAAACTCGATGGCACAATTCAGAAAACGAAAATCACCAAGCTCTTCTCCTTCTCCGGCCTCAAGCGCACCGACATCACAGAAACCGAACTGGGCGACATCGTCGCCGTCGCCGGTGTCGAAGGCATCACCATCGGAGAAACAATTACAGACGCTCTCAATCCCGCGCCTCTCCCGCATATCGCCATCGATGAACCCACCATCGCGATGCTCTTCACCGTGAACACCTCTCCCTTCGCAGGAAAAGACGGCATATACGTGACCAGCCGGAATCTGCGCGAGCGCCTCGAAAAAGAGCTGCTGACCAACGTCTCCCTGCGCGTCGAAGACACCGGCACCACCGACTCCTTCAAGGTGCTGGGCCGCGGAGAACTCCAGCTATCCATCCTTATAGAGATGATGCGCCGCGAAGGTTACGAACTCATGGTCGGCAAACCCGAGATCGTCACCAAGCGCATCGACGGCAAACTCATGGAACCGGTCGAGCACCTCACCGTTGACGTACCCGAAGACTTCGTCGGCGTCGTCATGGAGCAGCTCGGATCCCGCAAGGGCGAAGTCACCAACATGCACAATCACGGCTACGGACGCGTCCGCATCGAGTTCCGCGTTCCAAGCCGCGGCCTGATCGGCTTGCGCAGCCAGCTCCTCACCGACACCCGTGGCACTATCGTGATGAACGCGCTGTTCGACGGATACACCGAGTGGCAAGGCGACATTCCTCACCGCCTGACCGGCGCTCTCATCGCCGATCGCGCTGGCACATCGACCGCCTATGCTCTGTGGGGTCTGCAAGAGCGCGGAGAACTTTTCGTCGGCCCGGGAATCGAACTCTACGAAGGCATGATCATCGGCGAAAACGCCAAGGACAATGACCTCGACGTCAACGCTGTCCGCGAAAAGAAGCTGACCAACATGCGTGCTTCGACCGCCGATGAAGCCATCCGCCTCGTGCCTTTCCGTCCGTTGAATCTCGAGCAGGCGATCGAATTTATCGCTGACGACGAATTCGTAGAAATCACACCCAAGTCTCTGCGCCTCCGCAAGAAAGTCCTGCAAGCCAACAGACGCAAGAAGAGTACGATGGCAGTACTAGAAGAGTTGTGAAAAAGAGGCACAAGTCCCGGCGTAGCGCCGGCGTCCCCCCGGCTGTCGCGAAGGCGCGTCGCCTTCGCACCTCGAAGGCTAATCGGTCCAAGACAGTTGCTGAGAAATCACCTCCTTCGTTCCGCATGTTCCTGGTCCCGTGCAGTTGCGGCACCACCTTCGCGGTCGCCGAAAACTACGATCACCAAGGCACCGCCTGGAGCCGCTATCTCAAATGCCCAGGCTGCGGCAAGCGCCACGATCCCAAAAACCGCCTCCTCCAGATGGGATTCCATCCTCAGGGTTACTGGAAGGTCGACGACTGCTAGCGTCGTGCGCACTCATAGCAACTGTTTCCTTCCACGAAATCACTAAAGGAGAATGGCCAACAGCACGCCACAGGCTCCTTCCGGTCCCGTACGAATCGCCATCGCGGGTATGGGCAACGTTGGCTCTACATTCGCCTATGCCCTGCTCCTGAGCGGACTCGCCAGCGAAATCCTCCTCATTGACGTGAATCGCGCCAAAGCCGAAGGCGAGGCCATGGACCTCAACCATACCGTCCCCTTTGCTCACCCTACCCGCATCTGGGCCGGCGACTACTCCGACTGCGCCGGCGCAGCCATCACGGTCTTGACAGCAGGTGCCAGTCAGAAACCCGGACAGTCACGCCTCGACTGCATTCAGCAGAACGCGACAATCTGGCGTGAAATCGTTCCTGAAATCGCTCGCAACAATCCCGATGGGATTTTGCTCGTCGCCACGAATCCCGTCGATGTCCTCACCTACGCCGCCTTGAAGATCTCAGGCCTTCCCAAGTCCCGCGTGTTGGGCTCCGGAACGATCCTCGACACTTCCCGTTTCCGCTTTCTCCTAAGCCAGCACTTCGGCGTCGACGCCCGCAGTATTCATGCCTTCATCATCGGCGAGCACGGAGACAGCGAGGTTCCCGTCTGGTCACTCGCCAACATTGCTGGCATGCATTTGCCCGACTATTGCCGTCTCAATCAAGTCTCCTGCAACGACGACGAGATGAATACGATCTTTGAAGCCACGCGCAACGCGGCTTATCGCATCATCGAACGCAAAGGCGCAACCTACTACGCGGTCGCAGCTGGCCTCATGCGCATCACCGAAACCATCCTGCGTCATCAGAACACGGTAGTCTCGGTTTCAAGCCTCATCGATGACTACTATGGAATCAACGACGTTTGCCTCAGCCTTCCCACGGTCCTCGACCGCACAGGCGTGCAACGCGTGTTGCGTCTCGAACTTGACCCATCCGAGATTCTGAAACTGCGCTATTCCGCCGAGATTCTCCACATCACCATCTCCAGTCTGAACCTTGACTGACCGCCCATCCCTTTTGACAACTGTATTTCCAAAACCCTGCTATACTTCCCGCGCATTTGGACTGTTGCCGGCTCCGGTCAAGATTTCAGGAAGGCCCTCCTACCTGCTAACTCCGCGAGAGCTCGCATTCCGACAGCTCCATGCAGGGGCAGACGCGTGAAGAATATCTTTGTGGGGAACCTCAGCTTCAACACCAATGAGGACGAACTGCGGCAACTCTTCGAGAGCTACGGACAAGTGGACCGAGTCAGCATCATGACCGATCGCGATACCGGCCGCTCTCGCGGCTTCGGCTTCGTCGAGATGGCCAGCAACGAGGACGGCGAGAAAGCCATCACTGCATTGAATGGCAGCCAGGTCGGCGGCCGCACCATCAACGTGAATGAAGCCCGGCCGAAAACCGAGCGCGCAGGTGGGGGCGGTGGCGGCGGGGGATTCCGCGATCGTGGCGGCGACCGTGGCGGGCGTGGCGGCGGGGGCGGACGTCGCGACCGCTGGTAAGAAGCTAATTATCGATCAGTTCTCAATGGTAGGACACCGCTCGCCCTTCCATCCGATCCCACGATCCTGCAACCGTGGACCGTTGACCCTGCCTTTCGGTCCCTGGTTCCTAAGCCCTGGCTCCCGCTCGAATTGCCCGGCTTTCCTGTCGCATGTAAACTGAAAGCACCGTGCGCCCGTAGCTCAGATGGATAGAGCGGTTGCCTCCGGAGCAACAGGTCGGGAGTTCGAATCTCTCCGGGCGCACCAGTTCCCGCAAAGTTCTTGGCGTACATCTGCAGCGAACTCACGCCGAGGACGTACGCCAGCGTTGCACAATAACTCACATCCGGCCCTGTTGCTACGATGCGACCGACAGAGGCATCTCCGGTCGACGGTACGCCCCAACCTGTTCCAGCATCGCTAATTGATCCCAGTGGTCCCATCCTTCGACCATTTTTCCGTTCGCGAAACGGACGATGCTGATTCCTCCGACCCGAACGATCTTATTACTCGCCGGAAATCCCAAGTTGTTTCCCGTGTGCCGCATCTCTCCTGACCACCGCACCACAACCCGGTCCTCCGCGCCAAACGCATCTGCCACTTTGAGGTTGATATCGCTGAACGCACTGCGGATGTGCCGAACGAAGGCCTCGAACTCGTGTGGTCCTCGGATTACGTCGTTCGGACCGGACTGCCCTCTGGCCACGCCGTCCGAAGCAAACTGTTTGTGAATCGTCTCGAAGTTACCTTGATTCCATACTTCTTCGAACCACACCTTCGTCATCTCTATGTTTTCCGAAACACTCATACGTGTCCTCCTGAAAATAGGAGCCCCAGAACGGCAGCCACAATATCCTCATCTCGTCCTCTCTGCAACTGTCGTCATCTGCACGGCCCTCCCGCAGGTAGCCGAGTCGCTGAGATTGACTCTCCTAGATCTGCGGGGTGACCGTTCTTGCGTCCTGAATGTACTGCCAAGGTCAGAAACAGCCCAGCAGCCTCCAATCTGCGCTGTGTTAGGCTTTCTACAAAATTCCAAGTGAAGGAATCGCGTTCAAGGCTGCTCAATGAAACCCGCACTCGCAGCGGCAATCACTATTCTCCTATTTTTCTTCTCACGTGGGCTCTCCGCACAGACCGTAACGCTCCACCTCATTTCTGATCTCACCTCCAAAATGCCGACCGGCACGCCTTTCGAAGCTCACGACAACGCGGGCAAGGTCTATCACGGACACATCATCACTCATCCCGCGCGCCGTATGATGCGCAACGGCTCCATGCTTCTCATCTTCGACGAAGAGGTAAAGGCCGTCACCAAAGATCGGGAAGGTGCGTACCGCGGCGGCAACAAAATGCGCTTGCTGAAGCTGGGTGGATCGCTCGCACTCGCCAAAATCGCCGATGACGCGGTCGACGGCGCCGTCGGAGCCACCAAAGCTCGCTATGTCGGAGCTGTTGTCGCCGTTGGATTCCTTCTCTTCACCAAAGGCCAGGAAGCCAAACTCCACGCCGACAACACTATCGAAGTCTCAGTCGGACGCTAACGACCGACCGAAAACCCGAGTGTGCTTTGCCCAGGGGCTGGCGCAGTCTCCAGATCGTCGAACTCCTGAGCTGCCCGTCCTTCTCGCGTCTCATAACTCCGAGTTCCTGCCTCCCACCTTTTCCACCTCAACCGCATCCAACAACTCTCGTCCATGTCTAAATTCACCCGCCGTGATGTGCTCAAAGTCGGTAGCGCCGCAGCCGCGGCAGAGCTGGCATCATTCGCTTTGCAGGGATGCGGTCTCTCTAAAGCAATCCCCTCCATCCCGTCTGGCTGCGCCAAAATCGCCGATATCGAACATGTAGTCATCCTGACCCAGGAGAACCGCTCCTTCGACCACTACTTCGGAAGCTACCGAGGCGTCCGCGGATTCTCAGATCAAAGCGCCGCCTTCCAGCAACCGGATTCCGCCAACACGACCATCGCGCCGGTTGGAACACTCCTCCCTTTTCACCTGGACACCACGCAGGTCAATGCCGCGTGCACGCACGACATTAGCCACGACTGGGTGCCGCAGCACCAGAGTTGGAACAACGGCAAGATGGATGGTTTTGTCAATTCGCGTCTGCCCATCAACTCCAGTGACGCGGTGCTCACCATGGGCTATTACACGCGCGCAGACCTCCCCTACTACTACGCGCTCGCCGATGCGTTCACCCTCTGCGACAACTATTTTTGCTCAGCCATCGGCCCGACCGATCCGAATCGGCTCTACGCTATGGCAGCATCGCTCGACCCGGATGGGAAGAATGGCGGTCCGATCTTGCAGACCATCGTCACCAATCGCTCGTCGCTCTATGGCCGCCTGACCTATACGACCATGCCCGAGCAACTTCAGGCGCGAGGCATCACTTGGAAGGTCTACTCGTCTCCTGACGAAAGTATTCTCGGCGGACTTCTCTCGGACAACGTGCTCTCGTATTTCGCAAATTTCCAGGATCCCTCATCCGCGCTTCATCAGAATGCATTTGGCCCGCAGTTCCCTGTTGACTTCCTTGCGGACGTCGCGACGGGCAATTTGCCTCAAGTCTCCTGGCTGATCGGGTCGGTCGTAACTTCGGATCATCCGCCTGCGCCTTCCATCTTTGGCGAGAATATTCTTTCGCTGATCGTCACCGCTCTCAGCGCGAATCCCGCGCTGTGGGCGAAAACGGTTTTGTTCGTGAACTACGACGAGAATGGCGGATTCTTCGATCATGTTCCTCCGCCCACGGCACCTCCCGGTACGGCCGGCGAATATGTCACCGCGCCCGCCGTTCCCGATCCTACCGTCATCGGCAATCCCCCGGTCACGGGACCGATTGGCTTGGGCTTTCGCGTCCCCATGCTGATCATTTCTCCGTTCAGTCGCGGCGGTCTCGTGTCCTCGGACGTCTTCGATCACACCTCGGTCTTGCGATTTCTTGAAACTCGATTCGGAGCCGAAGTCCCCAATCTCAGCGCCTGGAGGCGGGACACAGTAGGAGACTTAACCACCGCGTTTAACTTCACCAGTCCGGACGAGTCCATTCCAAGCCTGCCATCCACCGTGCAAGCTGATCCGCAAGCCATCCAGGAATGCATCAACAATCTCGCAGGCACAGCCCCGTTCACGGTGCCAACCACCCAACAACTTCCTACCCAGGAATCGGGGAACCCCACCCGTCCCAGCGGTCCCTGCTAACCACGCGTACAAGTCCGAACCGTCCTGAGTTCGCAAAGGCGATCTTTTCCGCCGCAGGGCCGCTACATGCGACTATTCAGTCACAAGAAAATATCCACAGGAGGTTGTGACATCTGACCTTGCGCACAGAACCGCACTGAGCTGATCATCGTCAAGGCGGAGGCGGTACACGGGACAGCGTCGATGGCCGACCTAAGTCTCTGCGGCTCAAGATTTTACCCGCAAGTTATTGAGCGCCATAGATTACTTGGCATTATTCCCCTAAGTTGAACATTCCAAAGATGGAGGGGGAGGGGGGTATACCTCAGACCCTCCCCATTCCCAAGATGGAACTCAGCCAAAAATGCGAGTCCGCCCTGTCCGCTAAACTGTTTCTTGGCGAATTGTCCACAGGCGCTTTGAAACTAAACCCATGAATTACGACGCAATCCTGGTTGTCTCTTTCGGCGGTCCGGAAGGTCCCGACGATGTCATCCCCTTCCTCGAAAATGTTTTGCGCGGACGGAACGTTCCGCGCGAGCGCATGCTTGCGGTTGCCGAACACTACCATCACTTCGATGGCAAGAGCCCTATCAACCAGCAGACTCGCGAATTGATTTCGGCACTGAAAACCGAACTCGAGCACGGACCGAAACTTCCCGTCTATTGGGGAAACCGCAATTGGCATCCCATGCTCGCAGACACGCTGCGCCAGATGAAGCAGGATGGAATCAAGCGCGCACTCGCATTCGTCACGTCCGCTTACAGCTCTTACTCAGGATGTCGACAATATCGCGAGGACATCGCTCGCGCCCAAGCTGAAGTTGGCCAGGGCGCTCCCGAGATCGACAAGATCCGCGTCTTCTTCAATCATCCCGCTTTTATCGAGGCTACAGAAGATCGTTTGCGCGATGCCCTCGCACAAATTCCTGACAGTGCGCAAGGCAACGTGCAGATCGTGTACGTCGCGCACAGCGTTCCAATCTCGATGGCGAATACTTCCGACTACGTTCTCCAACTGAAAGAAGTGCGCAAGCTGGTTTCCGATCGCCTCGGCATTACAAACCACGCACTCGTATATCAAAGCCGCAGCGGAGCTCCAGGTCAGCGTTGGCTCGAGCCCGACATCCTCGACTACCTGCGCGAAGTGAAGCAGAACAATCTCTCAAGTGCAGTTGTAATCGCGCCCATCAGCTTCATCTCCGACCACATGGAAGTGCTCTACGACCTCGATATCGAAGCGCGCCAGCTTTGCGACTCACTTGGATTGCCGATGTCTCGCGCGAAAACAGTTGGAGTCCATCCGAAGTTCATCGCCGGAATTCGTGAACTGATTCTCGAGCGCACGGACGGTGCGGAACGCCGAGCATTAGGCGCGCTCGGTCCAAGACAAGATGTATGTGCCGAGAATTGCTGCCCTGCGCCGCAGCGCCCCGCCAGACCGGTTACGCGCAGCATCTGAACGCGAAGCACACAAGTAGTTTTGCGATTTTACTTCGTGTACCTTCGTGTCCTTCGTGGTTTAGGACTTATCGCGCAGACGGTTGCGCGCTGCGTTCGTAGTCGGTTGCTTTCGGAGCTCCCTCAAGCAGACGCATGGTCTTGAGAATCGTCTCTACAACCGCGTCATTCCCGACCGCAGTGTTCAGCATCATGTGATAGAGAGACCGCGTTGGCCAGTCCGCGCCGAAGTAATGCTTCACATACGCGATCCTCTCACGATCCACCGAGTCGACGCGCTCTTCCGCATCCTCGCGCGAAATTCCATCCTCAACGGCTCGCCGAATCTTCTCCACGCGAGGCGCATAGAGAAACACATGAAAGGCCTCAGGGTTCTCCCGAAGGAAGAAAGGCGCTCCACGTCCGACGACCACTGCGTTGCCGTCGCGCCCGATGCGATCCATGATCTCTTGCATCAGGCTCATCATGCGGTCGGTGTCGAAGACCTGCGTTCCCAGCGGCGAACTGCGCTCGTAACTTCCGCGCCAGAAGACCTTCGCCAGCCGATGAAGGCGACTGTCCATACGCTCGTCGCAGCGTTTGACCGCCGATGGATCGACCTGTGCAAGCCGCGCGATCTCTTCCGTAAGCAAATGATCCCAGAGTTTCCAGCCCAGACGCTCGGCAAGTGCTGCGGCGATGTTGCCACCACCACATCCATACTCCCGTTCGAGGCTTATCAGGCGGAACATAACGCGGTTTAGTGTACTGCCATTCCTCCACCCGGTTTCGTCTTTTTGATGAGAAAGACCATCGGAACCATGGCTAGGATCGCAAAGGCCAGAAACCAGAAGCAGTCGATATACGCCAGCATCGTCGCCTGCCGCCCAACCACTCCCTGGATCAGAGCATATGGGGTCGGACTCGAACCCGGAGGTCCTCCGCCGTGCATCTGCAGCATCTGTCCTAATGCTTTGATTCGCGATTGCAGATAAGGGTTACTTGCGCTCAGGTTGCTAGACAAGTTCGTCAGATGCAACTGTGTACGGCGATCAAGCATCGTGGTCACGACGGAAATTCCAACACTTCCCCCTATGTTTCGTGCCAGGTTCATCAGTCCTGAAGCAGCGTTGTTCTTATCCCTGGGCAGAAACGCGTAGGCCGCTGTGTTGATCGGCACAAACAGGAATGCCATTCCCGCCGCTTGGATCAGGCGCGCGGTCGCGACCGTTCTAAAATCGATGTTGAGATCGAAATTGGTCATGTGAAACAACGAAAACGCCAGGATGCAAAGCCCCAGCAACAGGAGCCAACGAGGCGTGTAGCGGGACAGCAGAAAGCCGACCAGAGGCAGCAACACGATGATCATGAAGCCGCCCGGCATCAAGGCCAATCCCGCATCTTGCGCCGTATACCCGAGAAGAGTCTGCGAGAACAGCGGCAATAGCAGCGTGCTTCCCAGCAGCGCGAAGCCGAGCATGAACATCAGCAGATTCGAAATCCCAAATGTTCGATCGCGAAACAAATGTAAATCGATAATCGGGTCTTTTTGCTTCCACTCCCAAACGACCACAAAGATCAAGGCTCCCGTCGCAATGAGCGACAACACAACAATGAAGTTCGACTCAAACCAGTCTTCACGTTGACCTTTGTCGAGCACGATCTGCAAGGCGCCGAGTCCCAGTGCCACGAAGCTTAGCCCGATATAGTCGATGTGGGTTTCACTCAACTTGCGGCGCCTGAAATATGGAGGGTCCTGGATCAGCCGCGAAGTGAGCAAGATCGACAGGATGCCAACAGGGATATTGATGAAGAAGATCCAGCGCCACGTGAAGTTGTCGGTAATCCATCCGCCGAGAGTCGGACCGATTGCAGGAGCCGTAACCACCGCCATTCCGTAAACGGCAAATGCCATGCCGCGCTTGGCGGGAGCAAACGTGTCCGCGAGAATCGCTTGTTCGCTCGGCTGTAGGCCTCCACCGCCAGCGCCCTGCAGGACTCTGCAGATGATCAATACGGCCAAATTGGGCGCGAGGCCGCACATGAACGAACTGATCGTGAACAACGCCACGCAGCCCATGTAGAAATTCTTGCGGCCGACAATCGAAGATAGCCACCCGCTCAGCGGCAGCACGATGGCATTCGAGACCAGGTACGAAGTCAGAACCCACGTACTCTCGTCCTGCCCGGCCGAGAGACTCCCCGCAATGTGCGGCAGCGCAACGTTCGCGATGGAGGTGTCGAGCACCTCCATAAACGTAGCCAGCGTTACCGCCAGCGCAATGATCCAGGGATTTACTGCTGGACGAGACGCATCGGTCTGGTCCAGGGTCGATGCAGCAGTACTCATTCCCGAATCCAGACCTTAGGAGCTACGGATTCGCCCGGTCGTAGTTGATGGTCGTTGTTCGAGCCCCGATCAAGTTCGATCTTGACCGGAATGCGCTGCACGACTTTCACGTAATTACCGGTTGCGTTCTCAGGAGGCAGAAGGCTGAAGCGAGCGCCGCTGGCTCCGGCAATGCTGTCGATTTTGCCGTTGTACTTCCTGCCGTTGGCGTCGACTTCGATGGTGACTCGCTGCCCTGCCTTCATGTTCCTAAGTTGAGTCTCTTTGAAGTTCGCTGTGATCCAGATGTCATCCAGATTGATGCACTTCATTAACTCCTGGCCTGGAGCAACATTCTGCCCAACTTCTACCGTGCGGTTGCTGATGATGCCACTAACCGGAGCGATGACTTTCGTGTACTGCAAGTTCAGCTGGGCTTGATCCAGAAGGGCCTTCATGCGCTGCACCTGAGCCAAAGCCGATTCCGCTTTCGCGCGGCTGATTTGCATCTGCTTCGGCGCCGTGTTTGCTACGCGCAAATTTGCCTGCGCCTGAACGAGTTTGCCTTCAGCCTGTGTAACCTGCTGCTGCGCGGCATCCATGCTGGCGCGAGCCTGTTCCACACCCGCGGCACTGGCCTTCGACGCAGCAACCGCCTGATCGTATTGTTGATGTGAAATTTCCTGCTTGCCGATCAGCTGCTTGTATCGCTCCAGGTCGTTTTGCGCCTTCACATTGTTGGCTTCTGCCTGTTGCAGCTGAGCTTGTGTCGCCTGGAACTCCTGCTTGGCAGCCTGGATTCCAGCACGAGCGCTGCTGACCTCGGCTTCACTGGCAGAAAGCTGACCGGTCGTATTGACAGAGGTAATAGGAACGTTAACGCCGGCAGCGACAGCCGTGGCTTGAGCATCCGCGTAATCCGCCTTTGCGCGTTCATACGCAATCTGGTAATCGGCTGGATCGATCTCGACGAGCACGGTGCCCGCCGGCACATATTGATTGTCCTGGACGTTCAGCTTAATCACATGTCCCGAGACACGCGCGCTAACCGAGTTGATGTGCCCGTCAATCTGCGCGTCGTCGGTGGATTCGTAACTCGTGAAGTATCGGTATGCAAAAAAACCCACAACCACCAGGACCACGATGCCGATAACGATAGCGATACGAAAGCCTGAACTCTGGGTCCGAGATGGACGCGCATGGTAGTCGCGTTCGCTGGACGGCAGAGGTCTGCTTTTGCTTTCCGGATTCTCCGCTGCAGTTCTTTCGTCTGCAGCGGGGGGAGTCTGCGCCGCCGGTTCATCCATACGTTATTGAGTGCCTTTCAAATATCGCCTGACGCCTTGTTCGGCATCGCCGATCGCATACGCCAGTTCAACCTTGGACAGATTATGGGCATAAAGACTTTCGATGTAACTTTCGTGGGCGGCCGCGACAGATTCTTGCGCCTGTACGACCTCGAGATTGTCCGCGACTCCCGCCGAAAAGCGGTCTTGTGATTGCGCGAGCGTTTGCTCGGCCAAGTCGACCGAACTGCGGGCGACCTCAACCTGCTGTGCTGCCGAGTTCAGGTCGAGTAAAGCAGAGCGGACCTCGTAATCGATCCGGCCCCGGAGGTCCCCGAGTTGTGAACGCGCCTGCTTCAGCTGAGCGTCGGCCTGGAGCACGTCGGCGTGAACCCGGTTCCCCGCGAATATGGGAATGTTGAGGCCTCCATTCACCTGCCAAGTGCCGCTCAATTGGCTGGGAGTGACGCCTACTTCTCCCGCGTTGGCGCTCAGGTCCAGCGTTGGATACCGGCCGGCAGAAGCAGCGCGGCGGGAAAGCTCCGCGCTCCGCACTTGGGCAACCGCGGCCTGATAGTCCGCGCGAGCGGTGTACGCCCGTTGCAGATAGGTCTCCAGCGGCAAAGGTGTCAAAGCCTGATAGGGAGCCTTCTCGGTCAGTACGAACGGCTGCCCAAGCGGAAGGCCAATGATTCGTGCCACGCTGAGAGTTAGTTTGTCCAGGTCATTGCGAGCGGCGATGAGCTGCTGTTGACGAGCCTGCAACTCGACCTGCGCCCGAAGCGCGTCGATCGCCGGAGTAAGCCCGGCTTTTTGCTGGTCGCTGGCTTTATTGGAAAGTGCCTGCGCCGCAGTGAGCTGGGCTTGAGCGGTTTCGACCCGCGCGGCAGCGGAAATGGCCTGAAGATAGGAGTTTCCTACCGCCAGGACGACCAACTCCCGCGCATTCTTGTAATTGAACTGAGCCGCCTTTAGATTTTGCAGCGAAGCGCGCTCGCGCTCCAGCGCCCGGAAGTTGAAGACCTCCTGGGTTAGGGCGATCCGGGCATCGAAGTAGTTGAAAGCCGGAATCACCGCTGGAACAGCAGCCGGCGGAGAGCCCGGAGCCGCGAACAATCCAGACAACTTGGTAAAACCGATCTGGGCCAGACTCTGAGTCTGAACGGCCTCCTGCACCCGGGCGCCGATGTTCGGCAACAGCTCGCTCAGTTCCCTCCATCGTTGCCCTCGGGCGGACTGCGCCTGATCTGTCGCGAGGAGCAGCCCCAGGTTATTGCGGAGCCCGCGTTCCACGGCTTCCTTGAAATCGATCTGAAGGACTTCCGAGGTCGCACTTCCTTCAGGAGCACTGCCTTGGAACGGGCTCTGTGACCCTGGCAGGCTCACACTTGGAGTACCCGCCGCACTGTTTGAGTTTTGAGAAAACAGGTTTGACGACGAAACTCCAAGAAAAATAAACGCAAAAACACCCGTCAAGACTTTCAATGAGCATTGCATTCTTGATCTTGAGATCCTTCATCGGCCCATTACCGCCAGCCAGCAAAGATCTTTCCTGTCCTACATAGGATAACTCGTCAGAATAGATTCGTTTACAAGAGTTTGTGATGCAAACGATTCTAAGAAAACGACATTCACCTGAGAAGCAGTTCTCAGTTGTCGGTTCTCAGCTCGTACTGAAATACTCACTCTTTCAAAACTTAGAACTGAACGAAGCACGGCGATTCCAATCTCTCCACTGGGCTTCGGACCAAAGGACAATGCACGAAGATCGAGCGGTCGACGTGGATTGAACGCCGACCGCAGACCCAAAGTTCAATAACTTCGGTACTTTGCCCGTCCGAGCTAGGACCGCTAATCTGGAGTTGTTCCTGAAAGATTAGAAGGCATGAGAAAGAATCTCCTAGTATTTACAGCGCTTATATTGGTCGCAACCAGCGCCATGGCCCTTTCTGTAAACGGCGATACCAGTTCGGATCGCAAAGTTGTGACGCACGTGTCTCCGGTTTACCCCGAGCTAGCCAGGAAGATGCACATTCGTGGGATAGTCAGGGTTGAAGCGGTCGTCCGGCCAAATGGCACGGTAAAGTCGACTCGGGTCCTGGGTGGCAACCCCGTTCTGGTGAACGCTGCGCAGGATGCGGTCACGAAGTGGAAGTTCGAACCGGCGCAGAGTGAAAGCACCGAAGTCGTTCAGTTGACGTTCGCAGGCGAGTAGACGTCACCGCTCGTTGTCTGGCTAAGTGCCAGCACTGGGCGGCCAAAGACATCGACCCACTCTGACTGCTCCGACAAGCAATCCGTATTCCCGCCAATCGCTCCAACTCTCTCGAGCCTGTGACTTAGGTCATCTTGAACTGCGGTGACCAGTAGGTGAGACTAGGCTCTGAGGCGCGAAAAGAGCAGGTAGAAAAAGCATGAGCGCTGCCACTGGCACCGACTGGACTCGCATACTCTCCGATCCTGACCTTGTAAAGCAGGTAGGCAAGCTGCTGCAAGCATATCGCGAGGCTCCCGTTGCAAAACGGGAAGAAGCGTTGCTAACGGCGATGCGTCAGATCAAAGCCGAGGCGTCCTCAGCAAACGCCTTACCTGACAAGCAGGCGACCCAACAAGCAATTCCGACCTCGAGTCCTACTCCGGCATCGGCCACACCTCCGTTTGAACCCGATTTGTTCAGCCCGAATTGGAGCAGCGATCGTCGGAAACATCCGCGCATAAAGTGTTTCGTAGCCGTGGAACTGCGAGTCGACGACAATTCGACCCCAGTGTGGGGAAATCTCTCGAACACCAGCGCCGGCGGCTGTCTCGTCGAAACTGCCAGCCCCGTCAAATCTGGGGCCAAGGTGGATATTGGATTGTGGGTCCCTAATGGGAAGATATGGGTCAAAGGATTCGCGATCAGCGGAGTCGTGACCCGTAGTGGTCCGGCCAATGGCGTGCGTCTCCGTTTCGATGGCATGGCACCGGGCGAGAAGGACAGTTTGCGCCAGTTTCTCAAGTTCGTGCAGGAGACGACCCGCGCCTCACAGAGCGAAGAGAGCTATATACAACTTCTGAAGTAAATCAATTCCTTCATTCCTTCCGGTTTTTCACTGCAGCGCAATCCGTCGGCTCGCGGAACTTGATACACTTTCTGCGTCTGCACCCTTTCTCTGCTCGGGCAACTCTAATCTGTAGAAGGGATTGGCGTGGACGAAACTGACGGAGGAAGAAAATTGTATGGTGGCCAGTGATCAGGTATTAGCAACAGGCGCACAGCTGGACACGTTGTGCATTAACACGATTCGGACACTGGCGATCGATGCGGTACAGCAAGCGAACTCCGGACATCCGGGGGCGCCGATGGGATTGGCGCCCGTTACCTACTGCCTCTGGCAGAACTTCCTTCGTTACGATCCCGCAGATCCGACCTGGCTAAACCGCGACCGTTTCATTCTCTCGAACGGACACGCGTCCATGTTGCTGTACGCCATGCTGCATCTCGCCGAGGTGCGCCAGGTCGACAAGATCGGCAGCATCACGAAAGAGCTGTCGGTCTCAATGGACGATATCAAGCACTTTCGGCAGCTGAACAGCCGCACGCCAGGACATCCGGAATCGCACATCACCACTGGCGTAGAGACCACCACTGGGCCGCTGGGCCAGGGCGTGGGCGCGAGCATCGGCGTGGCGATTGGGAGCAAGTGGCAGGCGGCGAACTTCAATCGACCGGGCCACACAATCTTTGACTTCAACGTATATGTGATGTGCTCCGATGGCGACCTGATGGAGGGCATCGGGGGAGAGGCGGCATCGCTCGCAGGACATTTGAAGCTCTCGAACCTTTGCTGGATCTACGATCACAACTCGATCACGCTCGATGGCCCGGCAAACTGGTCGTTCAGCGAAGACGTCGCCACTCGCTTTGTGGGCTACGGATGGAACGTCACGCGGGTCACCGATGCGAACGATCTGGATATGCTGTCGCGTGCGTTTGAGACGTTCCTGAAGACCACGGACCGCCCTACATTGATCATCGTGGATAGCCACATCGGCTACGGTTCTCCGCACAAGCAGGACACGAATTCAGCGCACGGTGAACCGCTGGGGGATGACGAAGTCAGGCTGGTGAAGAAGTTTTACGGCTGGCCAGAAGACGCGAAGTTCCTGGTTCCCGAAGGCGTTCGTGAACACTTCCGCGATGGCGTTGGCAGGCGTGGTCGCGAATTGCGGGCACAGTGGTCCAAGTTGTTTTCGGATTACCGACAGAAATATCCGCAACTGGCCGAGCAGTTGAGCCAGATGCAGCATCATGAGCTGCCGGCAGGATGGGACAAGGATCTGCCCACATTCCCTGCAGACGCCAAAGGCGTGGCTACCCGCGAGAGTTCGGGAAAAGTCTTGAATGCCGTGGCGCAAAAGATTCCGTGGCTGATTGGCGGGTCTGCCGATCTGGCGACCTCTAACAAGACCACATTGAAATTCGAGGGTGCAGGAGACTTTCAGGCCGGCAACTACGCTGGAAGAAATCTGCACTTCGGTGTCCGCGAGCATGTGATGGGCGCGAGCGTGAACGGGCTCACGAGCACGGGCATACGAGCTTTCGGCGCGACGTTCTTCAATTTCAGCGACTACATGCGTGCGAGCATCCGGCTTGCGGCATTGATGGAGATTCCTTCCATCTTCGTATACACACACGATTCCATTGGGGTAGGAGAAGATGGCCCCACGCATCAGCCCATTGAGCAACTGGCCGCGTTACGGGCGATGCCGAACCTGATCGTGCTGCGTCCCGGAGATGCGAATGAAGTGACCGAGTGCTGGAAGGTTATTGCGCAGTTGCATGAATCTCCAACGGCTCTGGTGTTGACACGGCAGGCAATGCCGACGCTGGATCGTACAAAGTATGCTCCGGCTTCGGGCGTGGCGAAGGGAGCCTATATCCTGGCGGATGCGCCGGGTGGAAAGCTCGACCTCATCCTCATGGGGACCGGCAGCGAGTTGTCGCTCTGTGTGGAGGCTTACGAGAAGCTGAAGGCAGAAGGCGTTAAGGCGCGCGTGGTCAGCATGCCCTCCTGGGAAATTTTCGAAAAGCAGGATGCCGCCTACAAGGACAGCGTGCTGCCTCCATCCGTGACCGCGCGTGTGTCGGTGGAGATGGCTGCGACTTTCGGCTGGGCACGCTACACAGGTTTGAAGGGGAAAAATATTGGCATGCGACAGTTTGGAGCATCCGCCCCTCTCAAGGATCTGTTGAAGCACTTCGGATTCACCGTAGATAAAGTACTTGAAGCGGCACACGAGGTTCTTTCCGCTAAATAGCTTTACAATCAGGAAATCCGTAACCGCGACGGGTGGAACGAATCTGGTTGCGCCGATCAGGGAACGGTTGTCATCCAACAGGTATGGAGGCAGTATCATGCAGCCCACTGGAGTAATAGAAAGTTCAAAGGCCACCAAGAATCCCTTACAACAGTTGCTCGATTATGGCCAAGCCATGTGGCTGGACTATATCCGGCGCGACTTGTTTACGAGCGGCAAGTTGAAGCAGATGATTGCGAACGACGGCCTGCGCGGGATGACCTCGAATCCGTCGATCTTCGAGAAAGCAATCGCCGACAGCTCGCTGTATGACGACGTGCTTCATTCGCTCGCGAAACAAGGTCTCAACCCCACTGCCATCTTTGAGCAGCTTGCCATTGGGGATATTCAGGATGCCGCTGATACGTTGAAGCCGGTTTACCTGCAGTCCAATTTCCACGACGGTTTCGTGAGCCTGGAGGTGTCGCCTTATCTGGCGCGCAACACGCAAGGAACGATCGATGAGGCGCGGCGGTTGTGGAAGGCGGTAGCGCGCGAGAACGTGATGATCAAAGTCCCCGGCACGGCGGAGGGGATCCCTGCGATCAGACAGTTGATCGGCGAAGGCATCAACATCAATGTCACGCTGCTGTTTGCGCAGGAAGTTTATGTGCAGGTTGCGGAGGCGTACCTGGCCGGACTGGAAGAGCTTGCGAAGCACGGCGGAAATCTGAAGACGATGGCCGGAGTGGCGAGTTTCTTCATCAGCAGGATCGATACGCTGATCGATTCAATGTTGAACGAAAAGATTAAGAGTACTTCCGACGTGAATCAGCAAACGCTATACAAAAGCTTGCTCGGCAAAGTGGCGATCGCGAATGGGAAGCTGACGTATCAGAAATATCAAAAGATCTTCAGCGGACCGCGGTGGCAGGGGCTCGCCGCAAAGGGCGCTCAGACACAGCGTGTATTGTGGGCCAGCACGAGCACGAAAAATCCCGCATATCGCGACGTTATCTACATCGAGGAATTGATCGGGCCGGACACGGTCAACACCATGCCTCCTGCGACTATCGAGGCGTTTCGGGATCACGGCAAGCTGCGCAACAGCCTGACCGAAAACATCTCGGCGGCAGAGAAGACTATGGAGGATCTGGCAAAGGCAGGAATCTCGATGAAGGAAGTCACGGATAAGCTGACCGTCGATGGCGTGAAGCTGTTCGCGGACGCCTTTGGCAAGCTGCTGGCTGCAGTCGAGAAGAACACTCCGAAAGGATAGATCGTGAGCCGACTGAAGACTTCCCTGCCCGAGTCGCTGGCTACTTCGGTAAAGACCGCTATTGCCGATTGGCAGTCGGGCGGGAAGATGAAGCGGTTGTGGAACCGCGACGCAAGCCTCTGGACCGGCGACGACGAATCCAAGTGGCTGGGCTGGCTCGATATTGTAGAAGAGCAGACGGCGCAGCAAGAACAGTTGCAGAAAATATCCAAGGAAGTTCACACCCGGGGCTTCCAATACGTGTTGCTGCTTGGGATGGGCGGATCGAGCCTTGGTCCGGAAGTTTTGCGGATGACCTTTGGGAGAATTCCAGGGGCTCCGGTCATGCAAGTGCTCGACTCGACCGATCCGGCGCAGGTGAAAGCTTTTGAGCGGCAGATCGATGTTGAGAAGACGCTCTTCATCGTTTCCAGCAAGTCGGGCAGCACGCTCGAGCCGAATATTTTCAAGCAGTACTTCTTCGAGCGCACCAAGCAGATGGTTGGCGCCACGAAGGTGGGCAGCCACTTCATCGCGATCACCGATCCGGGATCGAAGATGCAGCAGGTTGCCGAGTCCGATCACTTCCTGCACATCTTTTTCGGGCGGCCATCGATTGGGGGCCGCTACTCTGCGCTCTCAAACTTCGGCATGGTTCCGGCGGCGGTCATGGGGATCGATACGAAGAAGTTCCTCTCGCGTGCGGCGGAGATGGTAAGGGCTTCAGGTCCGGAAGTGCCGATCGAAGAAAATACAGGCGTGGTGCTCGGAATCATTCTGGGGTCCGCGGCAAACGCAGGGCGCGACAAGGTCACGCTGATCGCTTCTCCAGGAATTTCCGATCTAGGCGCATGGCTTGAGCAGTTGCTGGCCGAATCCACAGGAAAGATTGGCAAAGGCCTGATTCCTGTTGATCGCGAAGCTCTCGGGCCGCCTGAGGAGTACGGCAATGATCGCGTGTTCGTGTATGTACGACTGGAGACCGGGATCAATGCCGATCAGGAGGCGAAGGTCGCCGCGATCGAGAAGGCCGGGCAACCGGTGGTTCGCATCACGATGGCCGACACGTACGATCTCGGGGCAGAATTTTTCCGCTGGGAGATTGCGACTGCCGTTGCGGGAGCCATCATCGGGATCAATGCCTTCAATCAGCCCGATGTGGAAGCGAGTAAGCTAGCAACGCGCGCGCTCACCTCCGAGTACGAGGCGAAGGGCTCCCTTCCCGCCGAAGCACCCATCCTGGAAGACAGTGGCGTGAAGCTGTTCACGGACGAGAAGAATGCCGCGGAACTGGCAAAAGCCGCGGGATCGGACAAAACTCTTGCAGGCTACCTAAAGGCGCACCTCAATCGAATCAAGACCGGAGATTACTTCGCAACCCTCGCCTACATCCAGATGAATGCGGAACATGAGCAGGCGCTGCAGGTTCTTCGCCACGCGGTCCGCGACAAGAAACACGTTGCGACCTGCTTGGGTTTTGGGCCGCGATTCCTGCATTCTACCGGGCAGGCCTACAAAGGCGGTCCGAACTCCGGAGTCTTCCTGCAAATTACGTGCGGTGACTCGGTGGAGTTGCCCGTCCCGGGACAGAAGTACACGTTCGGCATTGTGAAGGCGGCACAGGCACGCGGAGATTTTCAGGTTCTGGCGGAGCGCGGACGCAGAGCATTGCGCGTTCATCTGGGGAAGGACTTGAAGGCCGGACTAGCCACTCTTCAAGCCGCGGTGCAAAAAGCTCTTTAGTTTCTCATCAGACTCAAGCTGCGGGGGCGAGACGCCCTCGCGACAGCACGCGGGACGCCGCGCTATGTAAGGAGCAAGTGATGCAATTAGGAATGGTGGGTCTGGGGCGCATGGGGGGGAACATGACGCGCCGCTTGATGCGCGATGGACATTCGCTGGTCGTCTCCGATCTCAGTCCGGAAGCAGTGAAGCAACTCGGGGCCGAGGGCGCAACCGGATCGTCATCCCTCGAAGATCTCGTATCAAAGCTGAAAGCCCCGCGCGCCGTGTGGATCATGGTTCCGGCCGGTGGTCCGACGGAAGCCACCGTGCAGAAACTGGCGCAGCATCTGCAAGCCGGCGACGCCATCATCGACGGCGGGAATTCGTATTTCAAAGACGACGTGCGACGGGCGAAGGACCTCAGCAGCAAGGGCATCCATTACGTCGATGTCGGCACCAGCGGCGGAGTGTGGGGCCTCGAGCGCGGCTACTGCATGATGATTGGCGGCCCGAAAGAAGCTGTGCAACGCCTCGATCCGATCTTTAAGACGCTCGCGCCGGGAAAGGGTGACATTCCCCGCACTCCTGGACGAGAGAAGCTCGGCGGCACTGCGGAAAATGGTTACATGCATTGCGGACCTTCAGGATCCGGACATTTTGTGAAGATGGTGCACAACGGAATCGAGTACGGCATCATGCAGGCCTATGCCGAAGGATTCGACATCTTCAAGAACGCGGCCAGCAAAGAACTCCCAGAAGACATTCGATATGACCTGAACCTACCTGATATTGCGGAGGTCTGGCGTCGTGGAAGCGTGATCAGTTCATGGTTGCTCGATTTGACGGCAATGGCTTTGGCGGAGAATCCAACGCTTTCTGAATATGAAGGCTTCGTGCAGGACTCCGGCGAGGGACGCTGGACCATTCAAGCAGCGATCGACGAAGCGGTGCCTGTCGATGTGCTCAGTGCCGCGCTGTTCGTGCGGTTCCGTTCGCGGCAACAGCATACATTCGCCGAGAAGATGTTATCGGCAATGAGGCAGAAATTCGGCGGCCACATCGAAGTCGGCAAAAAGAACGCGTAACACTTCGTTCCCGAGGGGTAGAGGACTGAGTTATGGCAGATCTGGCGGAACATCCGAAAATAGCTCCACCTCGCATTGGCAAGCAGAGCGATCCCTGTGTCATGGTTATCTTCGGCGCGGCGGGAGATCTCACCGGCCGATTGCTGGTACCAGCCCTCTATAACCTGGCCCGGGCCAGATTGCTTTCTTCCGACTTTGCCGTGCTCGGCGTGGCACGGTCACCGCTCTCGGATGATGAGTTTCGCAAGCGTGTCTATGACGACATCAAAGAATACTGCGGCGAGTGCGTCGACAATGAACTCTGGGACTGGTTTTCACACCGCTTTTACTACTTGTCCGGCGACTTCAATGACGACAAGCTCTACACCCAGCTCAAAGAGAAGCTGAACAAGCTGGACGCTGGGCACTCGACGCATCAGAATTTCTTTTATTACATGGCCGTCGCTCCCAATTATTTCGGACCGATCGTCGAAAAGCTGGCGGCGGCAGGATTCATGGACCAGTCCAATGGTCATTGGCGCCGGGTAGTCATCGAGAAGCCATTCGGTCACGATCTGGAATCGGCCAAAGCATTGAACCAGCAACTGTTAAAAGTCGCTGACGAAAAGCAGATCTATCGCATCGATCACTATCTCGGCAAAGAAACGGTGCAGAATATTTTGGCGTTCCGGTTCGCCAACGGAATTTTCGAGCCCGTCTGGAACCGGCGATACATCGATCACGTGCAGATCTCCGTGGCAGAAACCGTCGGCGTTGAAGGACGCGGCAGCTATTTCGATGGCGCAGGAACCTTGCGCGACATGGTGCCAAATCACATCATGCAGCTGATCAGCCTGACGGCGATGGAGCCTCCGATCTCTTTCGACGCAAATGCGGTTCGCGATGAGCAAGCCAAGATCCTGCACGCCATTCAGCCGATGAGCGATGAGGAAGTACTAAGCCGGACCGTGCGCGGACAGTATGGCGACGGCACTGAAGATGGCAAGCGGGTTGCCGCCTACCGCACAGAACCTGATGTTCCTACCGACTCGCGGACGGAGACATTTGTCGCGATGAAGTTGTTGATCGACAACTGGCGGTGGGCCGATGTTCCCTTTTACCTGCGCACGGGCAAGAGAATGCCAGTGCGCAATACACACATCGTGATACAGTTTCGGCGGGCGCCATTTGTGCTATTCCGCGATACGCCCGTCGAGCACCTGATGCCGAACCAACTGGTCCTGCACATCCAGCCGGAAGAAGGCATCTCGTTACAGTTCGCCGCAAAGGTTCCTGGGCCTGTAATGAGGCTGGGGACGGTGGACATGAACTTCGAATATCAGGAATACTTTGGCAAGCAACCCAGTACCGGCTACGAACGCCTGCTGCACGATTGCATGATTGGCGACCAGACCCTGTTTCAACGCGCCGACATGGTGGAAGCGGGCTGGTCGGTGGTAAACCCGGTGCTTGATTTGTGGCACGCGCTGCCGCCGCGTAACTTCCCCAATTATGCCTCGGGCACCTGGGGACCGAAGGAGGCCGACGAGTTGCTGGAACGTGACGGCCGCCGCTGGAGGAATTTCGAAAAATGATTTTGGCCGGCGATATTGGTGGGACCAATGCCAGGCTGGCTTATTTTCAACCGAAGAATGGGCACTTCGAACTGGTTTCTGAGCGCGTATTCCCCAGCCGCGAGCATCGAGAACTCGGCGAGATCGTAACCCGGTTTCTAGATGAGTCGGGCACGCGGCCGGAAGCCGCATGTTTTGGAATTGCGGGCCCTGTCCGCAACGGTCGGGTTGAAACTTCCAACCTTCCGTGGGTCATCGAGCAGTCCATTCTCGCGAAGCAGATTCATCTTCCTGCCACTCTGTTGATCAACGACCTCGAAGCCAGCGCATGGGGCATAGGCGCGCTGTCCAAAGGTGATCTGGTCACGCTCAACGTGGGCGGCGCGACCATCGCCGGGAACCAGGCCGTAGTGGCTCCGGGAACTGGATTGGGTGAAGCCGGGTTGTTCTGGGACGGCACGCGACATCACGTCTTCGCATGCGAGGGTGGACATACCGACTTCGCTCCACAGGGAGAACTGCAGATTGAATTGCTGCGTTATCTTACCAAGCGTAGCGGGCACGTAAGTTACGAGAGGATTCTTTCCGGGCCCGGTCTTGTGAACGTGTACGAATTCCTGTCCGAGAGCGGATGCGGCAAGGAGTCTGAAGCACTGGCAGCCGCAATGAAGGTCGGGGATCCCGCAGCGGAGATCTCGCACGCTGCGCTGAGCGGCAAAGACGATCTGGCTGCGCACGCGATGGACATCTGGGTCGCAGTCTACGGCGCTGAAGCATCCAACCTGGCGTTGAAAATTATGGCGACGGGCGGCTTGTTTCTGGCCGGCGGCATCACTCCCAAGATACTACCCAAGCTCCAAGACCCGCTGTTCATGAAAGCATTCCTTGAGAAAGGGCGCCTGCGCCCGCTGGTCGAAGCGATGCCCGTACATGTGGTCATGAACGAGAAAGCGGGTCTGTTGGGCGCGGCGCGGTGTGCCGTGGTTCGTACCGGCAAAGCTTGAGCAGAGAACGTGAACACGTCCGCCGAAATTCGAATTCTTACCACGCCGCAGGAGTTGTTCGCGGCGGCGGCGGAGGAAGTAGTTCGCGCGGCAAAGGAAGCTGTTGCCGAGCGCGGAAGGTTCAGCGTCGCGCTCTCCGGTGGATCCACTCCTCGGAGCCTGTTCAATCTGCTGGCGACCAATGCCAAGGCAAGTCTTCCGTGGGATCGCGCTTTTTTCTTCTGGAGCGATGAACGCCATGTCGGCCCGACGGACGCCGACAGCAATTATCGAATGGCGAATGAGGCGATGTTGTCCAAAGTTCCCGTGCCGACGGCAAACGTGTTTCGGATGATCGCGGAGAACCCCGATGCCGCCGCTGTGGCGCAGGGCTATGAACAGACGTTGCGAAAATTCTTCCAAATGGATTCCGAAGTCCCTCGCTTCGATCTGATCCTGCTCGGGATGGGTCCTGACGGCCATACCGCTTCCCTGTTTCCGGGAACCGCGGCGTTGCAGGAGAAATCCAAACTCGTCGTAGCGAACTGGGTGGAGAAGCTGAAGACGCACCGCCTGACGTTCACGCTGCCTCTCATCAACGCAGCCCGCGAAGTCGCGTTTCTGGTCAGCGGCATTGATAAGGCTCCGGTCCTGAAGGCTGTGCTGGAAGAGAATGCGCCCGGAGAGCAGTGCCCATCGAAACTCGTCAACCCGACTAACGGGAAACTAATCTGGTTTCTTGATCGGGCCGCCGCTAGTGCTCTGGCTAGTTCAGGGAAATGAACAACGCTGAGGATGCGCAGGACGCACAGGTAAGAAGTGCAAACGCCGGGAGTAATAGCTGGCGGTCGGGAAACACACGGTACGCCTTTGTGAAGGTGGAAGGCTTCTGCGTACTGGGCGCTTCTGGTTTGGTTTTGCGCATCCCTGCGCAAGTAATTTTGACCTAAGCTCGCCAGCCCACGATCTCTTTCAGACCCTTGCCCCGGGCGTGCTCGAACAGGCGCACGCGGTGGCGCGAGTGCTCGAATTCGTGGATATCGGCCCAGACCTCGGCTTCCCAGCCCTTTTCGTGTGCAGCCGATTCGCCGCAGGTGGCACATCGGGTATGGAGCGTGACCGGCGGTATATCTACGCCAATGGGTGCGGCTCCGGGAAGCTCGACAAAGATGCACCGAACTTCCTCGATCTCCTCGCTTTCGCCGAGAAGATGCTCGTAACGCAGCAGGTATCCGAAACCGAGCTTTCGAGCTTCCAGTTCAGCTTCGGCACGGGTATGGAAAGGGCCATATTCGGCCCGCAACTGCTCGGTCGAGTCGCATGCCATCCAGAAGGTTTCTTTGTACGCCATCGCTGGTTTCGCCCCGGGTTGCGAAGCCAGGCTCGTGGCTGCAGAGCCTGCTGGTGCATTGGTGCAATTCTTTGGCCTCTCGCAGCAAAACGTAAGCGCCTTCTGGTACTAGTACTTAGCCCTGCCCTCGCGCATTCGAACGCCGGACACATCGAAAAGTTTTGCAGATGGAAACCGCAATCTGAGCCCTTCTCGCACGTCCTCGCTGCGGACGCCGCACGCATCGCGCGCTTTTCGCCGTTCGTCCTAGTCGGCCCCTATGGCTTGTGCCTGAACAGCCGGCAGGCGTTCCACGTGCGGCCAGCTCTTGCCGCCATGGCTGGCGACGTACATGGCTAGTTCCAGGCGGCTCCAGACACCGAGTTTGTCGAACGCGCTGCGCAGGTGGTTCTTGATCACCTGCTCCGTAGTACCGATGATGCGGCTGATTTCGCGATTGGTCAGGCCTTCCCAGACCAGCGTAGCGATCTGGATTTCCTTGGGAGTAAGGCGCTGGCAGGGAGTCATGACTGCGCCCCCTCGCGGCTGAACATGGCGATGGCGAGTTTGACGCGCTTGCGGCCTTCTTTGATTCCCGCGCGCAGGAAGAGCGTGCGCAGATGCTGCTTCACTGTCCTGGGGCTGATATTGAGCTGTCCGGCGATTTCTTTGTTGCTGCAGCCCTCAACGAGCAGGTTGAGCACCTGCTGGTCTCGGGGTGTCACTTTGACCTGGTCGAGATCGATCATGTGGTTCCCTCCTGACCCTTAGGGTCATCGCCTTTCAAGCAAGCACGATATTCGCCATTTCTTCGTCCTGAAGATTACGACGATCTAAGTACACTGGTGCGTGCCACTTGGGAGCGACGGTCCGTGTCTTCATGTGGTCTTCAGGATGCCCGTGGTAGCCTGTGCGAGTTCCAATCTGGTTCTGGGCAGTCCGCAGGAGGCCCGGTTTCGATAAAGTTCAGGTGAAAGGATTGCTCGGATGGCCCGGCGCGCGAATTCCCGACAATCGCAACTGCTTTTGAAATCAGTCCGAACGTCATCGAGGTGGCCATTGCATCGTGAGCGAACGCAAGCCATAACGACGGAAGTCGCGGCGTCCCGAATCGGACTCAGCGCACTCGCCTGCGTTCTCATTTTGGTTCTACTGCTGCTCGGTGCTCAGGGTTTTGCACAGATTTCTGTGACGTCACAGTCGCAGGGCGCTCCCCTAACTCTTACGCTGCAAGATGCTCTGCAGCGGGCGCGGATGAACGATCCGCAGTATCGCGCCGCGATCACCGATCTAGGACTTGCTCGTGAGGACCGCGTGCAGGCACGGGCGGGGCTGCTTCCCGATGTCAACTTCAACAACTCGTTCATCTACACGCAGGGGACAGGGCCCCTCCCGGTCAGTTGCACTACGACCACAGTCGGATGCCCCACCTTCCGATTCATCGCCAACAACGGCGTGCATGAGTATGTTAGCCAGGCGGACGTGCATCAGGCTCTCTCACTGACAAATGTCGCCGAGTATCGCCGGTCATCCGCCGCATTGGCGCAGGCCCGTGCGAAAGCAGAGATCGCCACGCGCGGCCTTGTCGTCGCCGTCACCCAGGCCTACTACGGGCTTCTGGTCGCCCAGCGCAAGTACGCCACCGCGCAACGCGCCCAGGCAGAAGCGGCAAGATTTCTCGACATCAGCGAGAAACTGGAGAAAGGCGGCGAGGTTGCCCGCGCCGATGTGATCAAGGCGCGTATCCAGGCGCAACAACAGCAACGAGATCTGCAGGAAGCGCAGATTACGATGGAGCGCACCCGTCTGGATTTGGCGGTGATGATGTTCACCGACTTCAACCAGGACTTCACGGTGGTTGACGACCTGCAGACCCCAGAGCCGCTGCCCACCTTTGCCGAAGTACAAACTGCTGGCAAGAAAAACAATCCTGATGTGCGTGCGGCGTTGGCAGCTTATGAAATGGCCAACCATGAAGTCACGGCGGCTTGGGGCGGGCTGCTGCCGGCGCTGAGCGTCGATTACTTCTATGGGATCGACGCGAATCAGTTCGCGGTGCAAAGCAACGGGGTACGCAATCTTGGTTATGCAGGCGTTGCGAGCCTGCAGATCCCGATCTTCAGTTGGGGCGCGGATCGCAGCAAGCTCAAGCAGGCAAAATTGCGGCGCGATCAGGCGCACGTGGAGCTTTCATTCGCGCAGCGGCAACTATTGAGTCATCTGCGGCAGTTTTATAGCGAAGCAGAAACCGCGCGTTCAGAGATGGAGTCGCTGGCGAGTTCCGCCGAGCTGGCGGCGGACGCTTTGCGCCTGACTAACTTGCGCTATCAGGCAGGCGAATCGACGGTCCTCGAAGTGGTGGATGCGCAGAATACGCTCACGCTGGCGCGCAATGCATATGACGACGGGCAAGCCCGCTATAAAGTTGCTGTCGCGAACCTGCAGACTCTTACAGGAAATTTCTAGCACGAATGAACCGTATCGCAATTTCAGGCTGCAGAAGCTGCAATCGAACCCGGATGCTGTGCGCCCTCGTCCTGGCGCTGAGCATCATAGGGATCGTTTCCTGCTCGTCCGAAAAAGGCGATGCCGAGCCCACCGTTACGGTCCAAGCTGCCCCGGTGCAGCGAACCACAATTCAACACGTCATCAGCACGCAGGCAATCTTGTTTCCTTTGCGGCAGGCTGCGATCGTGTCGAAGATCAGCGCGCCTGTGCAGAAATTTCTGGTAAAGCGTGGCAGCCCCGTCCGCGCAGGACAACTGCTGGCCGTCCTTGAGAATCGTGATCTGTCTGCGGCCGCGCAAGACACAAAAGGATCGCTCGACCAGGCGCAAGCAACTTACGAGACGACAACGGCCGCCACCTTGCCTGAGGAGATTCAGAAAGCTGAGGCCGATGCGCAGCAGGCCCAGCAAGCCCTCGATGCTCAACAGAAGGTTTTCGAGAGCCGCCAGCAATTGTTTGAGCAAGGGGCACTGCCGCGCAAGGAACTCGATCAATCCCGAGTGGACTTCGTGGCGGCGCGCAACCAGTACGCGATCGCGAAGAAGCATCTCGACGCGCTGATGGCGATCGGGAAGGCACAAGAACTTAAAGCTGCCGCGGGTCAACTTGAATCCGCAAAAGGCAAGTATCTTGGAGCGGCGGCGCAACTGAGCTACTCCGAGATTCGCAGCCCCATTAATGGCGTGATCACCGAGCGCCCTCTTTACCCTGGTGAAATGGCTGCCGCGGGCACTCCTGTACTGACTGTGATGGATGTATCTTCCGTGATCGCAAAGGCGCACATCCCGCAGGGCGATGCCGCCGCGCTGCACGTCGGAGATCAGGGTAGTATGACGGTCCCGGGCCTTGACCATCCCGTTCAAGGAAAAGTGACGGTTGTAAGCCCCGCGCTTGATCCCAACAGCACGACGGTCGAAGTGTGGTTTGAGGCGAAGAATCCCAAACACGAATTGAAGCCCGGCACCAGCGTGCAACTCTCGCTCACGGCGCAAACGGTCAAGAACGCGCTTGTGATTCCTGGGAATTCCGTGCTAACCGCGGCGGATGGAGCAACCACCGTGATGGTAGCTGGCTCGGACGGACGTGCACACCAGAAGGCCGTGAAGCTGGGGATCCGCAACGGCGACGACGTGCAGGTGATCGAAGGACTCTCTGAAGGCGACAAGGTGATTTCAAACGGCGCTTATGGACTGCCCGACAAAACGAAAATCCAGATTGCGGCCTCCGAACCCGCGTCTGACGAAAAGCCTGCCCCCGCCGGAGAAAAGAAAGACAGCGAGAGGTCAGGTGATAAATAGTCGCGGAGCGCGCGCGTGAACTCGAATGCCGGGCACTCGGGCCAGCCCTGGATTGCGCAGCACTCGCGTCCTATCATCTTTGTGATTGTTACCCTCGGGCTGCTCGGGGCATACCTCGCTTTCACAATTCCGGTCTCGGTATTTCCGCAGACGAACTTTCCGCGCGTGCTGATCGGCGTCGATAACGGCGTGATGCCCATCGATCAGATGTTGGTTTCGGTCACGCGCCCGATTGAAGAAGCCGTCAACAGCGTCCCCGGTCTTCTCACGGTTCGCTCTGTCACCAGCCGCGGATCCGCCGAAGTCGATCTCTACTTCCGCTGGGACGTTGATATGTTCCAGACGCTGCAGTACGTGAATGCAGCAATCTCCCGCGCGCAGGCAGAACTCCCCCCCACAGCAACCGTACAAGCCAATCGCCTGACCTTCGCAGCGTTTCCCGTGATGGGCTACAGCCTGACGTCAGATATCACGCCCCAGACGAAACTCTGGGAGATGGCAACGTACGAGATGAAGCCGCGCCTCAACCGGCTTGAAGGCGTCTCGACGGTCATCATTCAAGGTGGGCAGGAACCGGAATTTCAGATCACTCCCGATCCCGCAAAGTTGCTCGCGACCGGCACCACCGTTACGGACATCTTGGATGCCGTTAAGAAGACGAACCTCATCGATTCTCCCGGCCTGCTCGAGGAAAATCATCAACTTTACCTGGGACTCGTGAATGGGCAGGTGCGCACGCCGGAACAAATCGCGAACACAGTCGTGAAGAACACACCGGCGTCAGTCCCTGTTCGTATCGGCGACGTCGCCGAAGTGGCTCCCAGCGTGAAGCCCGTGTACACAGTCGTTACCGCAAACGGCAAACCGGCAGTCCTGCTGAACATCAGTCGGCAGTGGGACGGGAACACGGTTGCCGTGGCTAACGAAGTTCACAATGAGATCGAACGCATAAGAAAAACACTTCCCCCTGGGATCAAGATTGATCCGTTCTACGACCAGTCGATCATCGTGAACGATTCCATCAAAAGCGTTCGCGATGCCATCCTGCTGGGACTCTTACTGGCCTCGATTATTCTGGTCGTCTTTCTGCGGGATTGGGGAACGTCTCTCGTTGCCGGCTTGGTCATTCCGGTCACGATCATGGTCACCTTTATCGCTCTTAAGGCCATGGGAGAGACCTTCGATCTGATGACGCTCGGTGGTCTCGCGGCAGCCGTTGGGCTCGTCATCGACGACGCGATCGTAGTCGTCGAGAACATCGTGCTGCACCGCGACATGGGACAGGACCGCGTCGAGGCCATACAGAGCGCGCTGAAAGAAATCACGGTGCCGTTGATTGGCTCCACTCTCACTCCCATCGTCGTCTTCATTCCTCTGATTGCAATCACTGGAGTCACCGGCGTTTTCTTTCGTGCGCTGGCTGTGACCATGACGGTGTCACTGCTCACTTCCCTGGTACTCGCGCTTTCGTGGACCCCAACTCTGAGCCAGTACCTCATTCGCGGCCGCGATGATCGCACGAAGAATACTTCAAACGGGGAACCATTCGCTGAGGAAGACGCACCAGCGAGTGAGAGCGATGATCCCCAGAGACTGATCGCCGCAGAAGAGAAGCACCTGGGCGGATTCTTCCTGCGGGTGGTGAACTTCCATGAGAAATGGCTGCGCGCTGCGCTGGAGCACCGATGGCTGCTCGTTGGATTCAGCGCCATTCTCATCGTGGCTTCCTACTTCTGCTACAACTTCTCAGGTTCGGACCTGCTGCCTGAAATGGATGAGGGCGGATTTGTGCTCGACTACATCATGCCTGCGGGCAGTTCTCTGGGGGAAACGAATCGCGTGGTAGGGCACATTGAACAGATGCTGCGCGAAGTACCCGAAGTCGAAAGCACGTCGCGCCGCACAGGCCTGCAATTGGGTCTGGCCGCGGTCACGGAAGCGAATACAGGCGACATCCTTGTGAAATTGAGACCCAAGCGGGACCGCGGTATCGAGGTGATCATTTCCGAAGTCCGCAGCGAGATTAAGGAAAAAGAGCCCGCTATAGATACTGAATTCATTCAGGTACTGCAAGACATGATCGGAGACCTGACTTCCGCTCCCGAGCCGATCCAGATCAAGCTGTTCTCGCAGGATCCCAACCAATTGCAAGAGTGGGCGCCAAAGATAGCGGAATCCATCGGCAAGATCCATGGCGTAGTGGATATTCTCAACGGCATCGACAATACGATCAGCGGTCCTGCCGTAACGTTCCAGGTGGATCCCAGCATTGCTGCCCGCGCCGGCTTCACCGCCGAAGAGGTTGCGCTCGATGCTTCGGCGATCCTTGAAGGGGAACCGGCACCGACACCGGTCGTAACGAACGACCGAGCCTTCACTCTGCGCGTGCGCTTCCCCGCCGCGAATCGGGCATCGCTTGCAGCCATGCGCGACACATTGCTCGTGAGCAGCACGGGACACACGGCTACCCTGGGCGCGTTGGCCACAATTGTCGAGAATCCCGGGCAGACCGAAATCCGACGCGAGAATCTACAGCGCGATGTTGCCGTGACCGCCCGCCTGGAAGGCCGAAGCCTGGGCAGTGGAATGGCAGACGTGCAGAAGGCAGTTGCCGCACTGCACATCCCACCGAGCATTCGGGTGGAATACGGCGGCCTTTACGCTGAGCAGCAGCAATCGTTCCATGACCTCGTCCTTGTGCTGATTCTGGCCATTCTGCTGCTGTTCATCGTTCTGCTGTTCGAATTCGGGAAATTCGCCGCACCGGTCGCGATTCTCTCTTCTGCCCTGCTCTCGACCTCTGGCGTGTTCATCGCACTGCTCATTACCCGCACCACGTTCAACATTTCGTCCTTCATGGGAATGATCATGGTGATCGGCATCGTCGCGAAGAACGGTATTTTATTGCTGGATGCCGATCAGAAAATGCGCGTGATGGGACTATCTGCCCACGACGCAATGCTGATGGCGGCTCGCCGTCGCTTGCGGCCGATTGTAATGACTGCGCTCGCCACAATTGCTGGAATGCTGCCACTGGCATTTGCGGTCGGAGCCGGCTCGCAGATGCTGCAACCACTCGCCATAGCGGTAATTGGTGGAGTCTTGATCTCGATGATCCTGTCGCTCATCATCACTCCGGCAGTGCACTTTTACCTCAGCCGGGCGAGCGCGGCCACGTAGAGGCAGTTCCGTCGCGGAATAGAAATTTCCTGCACAAGCTGCATATGTCTGCAACGTAACGGTTACCTGGGCCGTGTTACCGTAACGAGCCTCCCTGGAACTAGTTCCAACGCTCCCTGCCGGATAACTCGCACCCCCGCAAGTCTGGCTGTAAACTATTGCAAGCGTTGAATTCCGGCCCGAAAGGAATACCCGACGTGCCGGCGTCCCCACAGATCGTTGACCGCGTTGCAAGTTGGATTGGGGTTGAATAATGGCTTCGAAGTTGCACTAGAATAGGCGCAATTCGTACTCCGGATCGCGCCACTGCGACGGCTTTCGATGTTAAACAAAGGAATCGTGTCCGAGGAAAAACCAAAACCAGCTCTCGACGAGCAAACACTCGCCAAGTTGCTGGAGGCGGCCTATGTTCTTCAGCAACATAATCGCGAAGTACAGGAGATGGAACTCGGGCTCGATCTCAAGCGCGACGAGGCGGAGGCGAAACAGAAAGCCGAATTACCCGCGCCCATTCAACCGGACAGGAAACGAGATTCCGCAACCGCCGGAGATTACACCTTCACCCTGGCTCAGATAGTCGCCACTCAGCATCAGATTCAAATTCGTAACCTTGAACTAGATCAGGCTATGGCTTTGGTTACCGAACGCCTGATCGAAATGGCGCGAGCTGACGGTGCTGCTATCGGCATGGTTGATGGCAGGAAAGTGCGGTATCGCGCTGCCGCTGGTGCCAGAACTCTGCCATTGGGAACGGAAGTCGCCAGCGATAAAGCACTGTGCCTGCCTTGCATCAAGAACGGTCAGGTGTTTCGTTGTCCCGACGTGAATCCAGAATTTCTGGTGGACACGGAAGAATGCCGCAGGCGCGGGATTCAGTCTCTCATTGCAGTTCCGATTTTTCACGAGGGAGGAGTCGTCGCCGGACTCGAACTCTATTACCCGACCCCCAATGGATTCACCGACCAGGACGTACATACGTGTCAGCTGATGGCGGGCCTCATTACCGAGGCTTTGGCGCGTGAGGAGGAAGTAAGCTGGAAGCAGTCACTCGCAAGCGAACGCGCCATGATGCTGGAGGCACTCGAAAAGCTGAAGCCGAATCTGGCTGCGCTAGTTGAACCAGCGCCCGCAACAAAAGTGACGGTGGCGCCGAGAGTGCCTGCCGCGGGTCACATTCCCGCAAACGTTTATTTTTGCGGAAACTGCGGGCACGAAGTGACTGTGGGCGAGCGTTTCTGCGGACACTGCGGAGCTCCGCGGGTCGGAATGGGAGAACGGGTTGTCGCACCAGATACGTCGACGCACCCGGTTCCTCTGCATTCTCCTTTCGCAGTGCAGCCAAAGCCTGTCGCAGATGCGAGCCATCTCGCAATGGCGGGGATAAGACCTGATGAATCGCTGGTGGAATCTCTCGCACAGGAGTTCCCAGACCTTTTCAAGGAGCCCCAACCGGCTGGTAAGAGCGCCAGCGTCGCAACACAACCGCTGGACCCGCTTGTAGATCGGGCAGCGCCGTCCGAACCCAGCCTGCACCTCGAAGAGGAACTCGAGATCGGAGCGGATAGCGCAGTTCCCAACCTTGCAATCGAGAAACAACTGCCCGCGGAGGAGGAAGTCACGGAGACCGGCACGGACGAGCCGGAAGCTACCCTCACGACTGTGGCTCCCAGCGCCGATTGGAGTTCGGCACAGTCCGCTCGCGAGTTTCTGGAACAGGTTGCTGCCGGAAAAGAGCGCAGTGGCTTGGGCCGATTCTGGGACACACGGCGCGGCGATATCTATCTCGCGGTTGCGGTGATCCTCGTCGCCTGTGTCATTCGCTGGGGTATCTGGTCGAACCATTCTGTCGGCGCGACCGCCGCGCCGGCGCCCACCGGTGCCGCCGCTCCGCACAAGGCTCCCGACGCGGACCTGTCGGTATTCGATCGAATGCTGATTTCGATCGGGCTCGCCGAGGCGCCTCAAATTCCCGAGGACAAAGGCAATCCTTCAGCTCAGGTCTGGGTCGATCTGCACACCGCCCTTTACTACTGCCCGGGAGCAGACGCGTACGGCAAGACGCAAAAGGGTAAGTTCATGACGCAACGCGACGCCCAACTCGATTCCTACGAGCCTGCCTATCGCAAGGCCTGCAACTAGTCCAGCGCTCGCAAGTCATTGATGATGCGGGGTAGTTTCACTACAACCCGCAGTGGCGGGACTGCAATCTTAACTGCTGATCTTCACACCTCTTATCATCATCGGAGATAATTCAGTGCCACGTGTGAGCGAACGGTCTTCGCAGTTTTGGACGCCAGAACGTATGATTCCTGACCAGGAAGTTCAGATGTGCCCGGCTTGTGGCCGGGAAAACCCCACATCCCACAAGTTTTGCGGAATGTGCGGGACGACACTTGACGATGGTCCGCGCGTGGCAAGCGATCCCGCAGAGCACGACACTGAGGAGCAGCATATGGATCACGAACGGCGACCGGAGCCGGAACCATTCGAGCACTCGATCACGAATCCGAACGAGCTCTCGCTTTTCCGCAGCTTCCGTCCGAGCGACTCGACCGATGAAGGTTACTGGCAGGAAGAGACACGATCGCCGTACCGGATTTATTTCGGTGTGATCATCGCGCTGATGATCGTTGGTCTCGCCTACATGGCGTGGCGCACGTCCAAAGCCGGAACGCAGAATGCGCATGAGGTTCCGCCCGCGCCGGTGAGCGCCGAAAAAACAGCTGCGCCTCCAAACGCTGCTCCGTCGCCGTCGCCCGCAGCCGGAAACACTACTCCAAGGAATGCAGAACCCCCTGCGAATACGCCGGCAGCCCCGGCGGAGAAAGCGGAGCCCACCGCACCGGTTCAAAGCACCAAAATTCCCAAAGGGCCCGCGGCGAGCGCACCCGAGCCCTCGCGCTCACAAAACGCCGTGGATAACGGAAGCACGGAACTTGCCGAGGCGCGGCGATATCTCGCAGCACGAGATGGCGCGGACGCGCAGAAATGGCTGTGGAAGTCGATCGCAAAACATAATGGAGAAGCCACCGTGCTGCTTGCGGATTTGTATCTGAAGGGCGACGGCGTTTCGAAGAATTGCGATCAGGCCCGCGTGTTGCTGGATTCAGCTGCGCGAAAAGGTGTGGCGGGAGCGGGTGAGCGGCTCCGTAATCTCCAGGCATTTGGTTGCCAGTAGTACGGAGCCGATCCGCCGTTCGGACATCGTGCGATGTCGGGTTTTACTTTCGGTGAGCAGTGCCGCTTTCATCTTGACCCAAAGGGGATGTTTACTGGGTTAACATGACGGTAGCACCGCGGCGAGACTCATACCAGAGCGCCAGCTCGACCCGGTTCCATAGTCCGAGCTTATCGTAGATGACCCTCAAGTAATTCTTTACAACGTGTTCCGTCGTTCCAATAGCCTCGGCTACTTCTTTGTTCTTCAGGCCTTCGGCAACGAGCTCGATGACTCTGTGTTCGCGTTCACTTGGGACACGGTTCCCATAGCGTCCAATTGCAGACATGCTTGCCTCCGATATAACAGGGTTGCGAGTTTTACACGCTTGATACCGCCAGTGATTCCAAAGCGCAGAAACAACCGGTTGAAATGAGCCTTTACGGTTCGTCTTGCCATTTTCAGCTGGCTGGCGATTTCGGCGTTGTCACAACCTTGTAAAAGCAGTTCGACAATCTGCTGTTCGCGCGGACCGAGCCGAACGGTCTGCTCCTTCATCTCAACCCCCTCACTATGAGTTATTTTGCCTTTGCCGGTCAGGCGTACGGCTGACTTTCCTAAACTCATAGCATCCACAATGCCATTTTGAGATTTTTCTGTCTGTGATGAGTGAACATCCTTTTCCACAGGCACTTGCGGGCAACCGGCACTTCTCCATGAAAGCAAAGGGGGAATCCCGAAATGCAGGAACATAGGTGTTTCGCGCTATTGCTGCAAAAAGCTGCGCCAAACCGCGCTTTCTGCGTCGGGATTCAGGTTTCGAGCAGTGACTTGGGATGACATTCCGGGATGGGATCTGCAGCTGTCCGGACGAGATTTCGAATCCCGTTCACGAATCCACAAACTATCTGCGGAAATGTTTTGTATCGCGGACGTATGAGGTGAATACCTTAGACGAAAGTTCACCGCATACGGACCGCGTGAGAACAAATTACACGATGTGCCGTAATCTTGTAGTGTTGTCATGGCCAGGCCCTTTGCGGCGGAGGATTTCCACAGCGGAGAATATGTTTACGATCTAAGCAGCATCAGCACTTCATGATAGCGAGTATTTCTTCATCAAGTGCCTGAAAGATCGGTAGGAGATGCCTAGAAAATCCGCAGCTTTCGTCTGTACGCCGCCACTCTGGTTTAGCGCACTCTGCAGCAAAGTTTTTTCGATGCCCGCGACATATATCTCCATGCCAATGCCCTGCGGCAATAAGAGTTCTCTGCCGATCTCCGGCATAGTGCCGCCGCCAGCGGCAGCAGCCGCCGCTCGCGCCTTCGGACGTTCAGCGGGAAGCTCAACGTGTAGCTCGTCCGTCGTTTCCAGAGCTACTGCGCGTTCCACCGTATTCTCCAACTGCCGCACGTTCCCCGGCCACTCATACCCGCACAATGTCTCCAGCGATGGAGTGTGTACGCGGAGAATGCTGCGTCCGGCAGCGGTGGCGTATTTCTTCAAAAAATGATTTGCCAGGAGCGGAATGTCTTCGCGCCGCTCCCGTAGCGGAGGCACGCGAATGGGAATCACGTTGAGCCGATAGTAGAGATCTTCGCGGAATGTATTCTCGGCAACGGCTTTATCCAGATCGCGGTTCGTGGCCGCGATTACGCGGACATCAATTGAAATCTCGCTCGTGCTGCCCACCGGACGCACGGTGCGCTCTTGCAATACGCGCAACAGTTTGACTTGCATCGCGAGCGTCATCTCGCTGATCTCGTCAAGGAAAATTGTGCCGCCATCGGCAACTTCAAAAAGCCCGCGCTTGTTCTGATTCGCTCCAGTAAAAGCTCCCTTCAGGTAGCCGAACAGCTCGCTTTCCAGAAGGGTCTCAGGGAAGGCTCCGCAGTTGACCGAGACGAAAGCGTCCGTGGCGCGGGGCGAGCAGATATGGACTGCCCGGGCGACAAGTTCTTTTCCGGTTCCGCTCTCGCCATGAATCAGCACCGTACTGGCAGTCGAAGCCACGATCCGGACGGTCTGCTTCAGCTTCTCCATCGCGGGACTTGACCCGATGATGTTGTCGAGCGAGTTTCTTGTCGCAGCGTCGCGGCGCAGAGCGAAGTTCTGCTTGCTGAGCACCAGTTTCTCGAGCGCGCGGTTGATCGCCAGCTTGATCTCATCGACAAGCCCAGGGCTCTTGCGGATGTAGTCGGTTGCGCCTCCCGCCTTGACGGCCTGAACTGCGGCCTCGTAATCGTCGACTGCAGTAATCAGGATGACAGCGGAATCTGGCGACACCCGGTGGGCATGGCGTAGCACCTCGATGCCATCGATATTCGGCATCTTGATATCGGTGATGATGACATCGTATAGCGCGCCATCGATCTTGTTCTTCGCGTTTTGTCCCGACTGGACGGTCTCTACCCGGTGCCCCTCGCGGCGAAGGGAAATATCGAGCATCTCGCAAATGGATCGCTCGTCATCGCAGACGAGGATGTTAGCCACGAGCACCTCCAGCCGCAGCCAGCGTGGGCTGCGATGTTAGTGCGCTGTCGCGCGATTGCAGCTTGTTTGTACTCGCAGCCCATGCCTCGAGCTGATGCAGGCGAAGCACCATCGTGGTTCCCTGCCCGGGTTTCGACCGCGCCCAAACCTTTCCCTCGTGTGCCTGCACGATCTGATACACAATGGCCAACCCAAGACCGGTGCCACCCTCAAAGTTCGACTGAAACGGCTCGAAAATCTTTTCCACCTGCTGCGGAGTCATCCCCGTCCCCGTGTCGGAAAACGAGATCTGCCACTGCTGCCCCAGCGGCTCGACGGCTGCCGTCAGGGCGCCTCCGTTCTTCATGGCGCGCACGGCGTTCTCACAGATGTTCCAGAACACTTGTTTCAGCTTGTCCCCATCCGCCATCGTCCACGCAGGCGTACCCGCGAACTTCCGCTCGATCTTGATTCCCGTTTTCTCGGCCATCATGCGGTGGTCCATGAGCGTCAAAGTGTCTTCCACCAGTTGGATCAAATCCACCTTGTCGAATCGATACTGCTTGGTTCGCGAGTACGCCAGAAAGTCGGTAATGATGCTATTCAGCCGCTGCGACTCCCGCGTGACAATATCGAGAAGCCGCTTATGATCCTCATTCATCTCCGGCAGCCCCGACAGCATACTTACCGATCCAGCAATTGAGGTAAGGGGATTCCGGATTTCGTGTGCAATTGCCGCGGCCAGGCGGCCAACCGCAGCCAGACGGTCCTGCATTCTAACCTCGCGCTCCAATCTCCGAATCTCCGTGAGATCGTCGAGGACATAGACATAGCCCAGATCGCCGCGTTCCGGCACTGTCAGCGCGGAAACTCTCACGCGAAGCGTCTTGCGAAAGCGATTCGGGGCCTCGAACCGTACTTCTCCGTGATTGTTCTGGTTCTCGACCGTAGGTAAAGGATCGAGGAAGATGTCGTTTACCGGGGTAGCGAGCAGATCGTTCGGACCGCTCTCCAACAGACGCTGTGCCGCCGCGTTGATCAGGGTGATGCGGCCGTCGAGCCCTGTCGTAATCAGCCCACTGCTGATGGAGTGAATGATATTTTCGTGCAAAGCCTGCAGGCTCTCGAGGGCTCCGCTCGTATCCTTCAGCTGAACCCCAACCTGGCGCAACTTGGCCGTCAGCAGGCCCGCCAGATACGCCACTGCGAGGAACGCAAACAGGTTCACGAAGACGATCGCCTGCAGCGCTTTCAGGCCGGGATGCGTGGTGCAGTAGGACGGAATTATTTCGTAATAATTCAGTTCCAGCACGGTGCCATACAGAATGAACGCCAGGGCCGCCGTCAGTTGCGACCATATCCGCGGCAGCAGGACGCTCGCCACAATGATCACGAGGGGATAAAGGAAGTTGAGAGAACTATCCCAGCCACCGGTCTCATGCACGACCACGCTGACGAGAATCAGATCGGTAATAAGTTGTAGCGACGCTTGCAGCCGGTGTTCGGTCCAGACCTGCAGCAGAAGGACGTAGAACAACGACAGACTGTACCAGAACAGGATGGTGCTGATGAAGAGCCGCATGGGCACGGGCGCGGGAGTAAATTGAGCGACCGCAAGCTCAATCGCCAGCAACAGGGTGAGAATGAAGATGCGGACTCGGACTAGCCACACTAACCAGTTCCGCTCGTCGAACGTCGATTGCATTGGGGAGCCCAAGTTCAACATTTCAAGCTTTGAAGGTTTCAAAGCTTCGCGGATGCACCTTGAAGCTTTGAAACCTCTCCGCCTTGAAACTTGCTTTTTCTAGCCAGACAGTTTGGCAATCATGGCGAATAGCGGCATGTAGAGCGAAATGACGATGCCGCCGATGCTGAGACCGAGAATTCCGATGATGACCGGCTCCAACATCGCCAACATATCTTTTGTTGCCGCGTCCACTTCTTCTTCGTAGAAGTCGGCAATCTTCTGCAACATCGAATCCATTGCGCCCGTCGCTTCGCCGACGCCGATCATTTGCGTGACCATGTTCGGAAACACACCACTCTCGCGCAGCGGATCGACAATGGTTCGGCCCTCTTCAATCGCCTTTCGCACCTTCATCAGCGCCTCTTCCAGCACGGCATTGCCTGAAGTCCGGGCTGTAATCGCCAAACCCTCAAGAATCGGCACGCCAGAAGTGATCAGGGTGCCGAGCGTACGGGTGAAACGTCCGACGGCAATCTTGCGGAGCAGTGTGCCGATAATCGGTGTGTTAAGCAGCACCTTGTCAAAGTAATATCTGCCGCGCGGATGCTTGCGGATCTGCCGGACGCCGAAAATGGATGCACCCACGGCGACGAGGAATACCCACCAGAAGCTCTGCACAAAGCCGCTGAGCCCCATGACGATGCGTGTCGGCAGCGGCAGGTTGACGCCCAATCCCGCAAACAGGTTCGCAAAGATCGGAACCACCCACTTGAGCAGTGCGCCCACGATCAGCACCGCCATGCTGACGACGGCCACGGGGTAGATCAATGCGGATTTCACGGCAGCTCTCAAGCGCACGGCCTTTTCCACGTACGTCGCCAAGCGCTGCAAGATGATGTCGAGAATACCGCCGGTTTCGCCAGCCTCGATCATGTTCGTGGTCAGATCGTCGAACACGTTGGGGTATTGCCGCATGGCATTGGCCAGCGTGGCGCCGCCTTCAACCGTTGTCCGTACCCCGGTCAGCACCTTCTGAAATGCCTGGTTCTCCTGGTTTGCCGCCAGAATCTCCAGGCACTGCACCAGAGGCAGGCCGGCATCGATCATGACTGAGAACTGGCGGAAAAAGATGGCAATGTCCTTGGTTCCGACCTTGCCCGAGCCGAACGTCGGCATCGAGAACTCTTTGCCTTTCTCCCGAATAGCGCCAGGCGTGATACGCTCGCGCCGCAATGCTTGCGCCAGCGACGCCTTGTTTGACGCCATCCTTTCTCCGGAAACTTTCTGTCCCGACGCGTCTTTGCCCGAAAATGTAAAGACTGGCATGGTTTAGCTTCTCCTCACTATCGTTCCTGCCCTGCTGAAACGTGCGTTGTCTCAAACGTCGCCTTAGTGCTTGCCCGCGCCTCGAGCCATTCCGCCACCGGCCGTGGTCGGCCGGTTCGTCAGGCTTGCTCCGCGGTTAATCATTTCCTGCAGTTCATCCACGTTGCTCGAACGGGCCAGAGCAGTCTCGAGTGAGATCTGTTTCTGGAAATATGCCGTTGCGAGCGATTGGTTGAACGTCTGCATCCCGAACTTTTCCTGTCCGGACTGCATCGACGAATAGATCTGGTGAATCTTGTCTTCGCGGATCAGGTTGCGCACGGCCGCGTTGGGCACCAGCACTTCCATGATCATGGCGCGACCCTTGCCATCGGTCTTCTGCACCAGGCTTTGACACATGATGCCTTCCAGCACCAGGGACAATTGGGCGCGGATCTGCGGCTGCTGGTGTGCCGGGAAGACGTCGATGATACGGTTGATCGTCGAAGTCGCCGAGTTCGTGTGCAAGGTGCCGAAAGTCAAGTGTCCGGTTTCCGCAATGCGCAGAGCCGACTCGATGGTTTCCAGGTCGCGCATTTCACCGATCAGCACCACGTCCGGATCCTCACGGAGCGCGGCGCGCAGCGCATCGGTGAAGCTTTTCGTATCCGCGTGCAGCTCACGCTGGTTCACGACACAGTTCTTATTCATGTGCACGAATTCGATTGGGTCTTCAATCGTCAGAATGTGGTCGTGACGCTCGCTGTTGATCTTGTCGATCATGGCCGCCAGCGTGGTTGATTTTCCTGAACCAGTCGGGCCCGTGACGAGCACAAGTCCGCGCGGCTTGTCGCAGAGCTTACTGACCACTGCGGGCAGTCCGAGTTGATTGAACGATTTGATTTCGAACGGAATTAGACGGAACACAGCCGCCGTCGCGCCGCGCTGATTAAATACGTTTGCACGGAAGCGGGCCAGTCCCTTCAACCCGAACGAGAAGTCCAGTTCCAGGCTCTCTTCAAAGCGATGCTTCTGAGAGTCCGTCATGACGCTGTAGGCCAGCTGCTTGGTTTCGGCAGGCGTCATCTGCGGAAGATCCAGCGGCACCAGGTGCCCGTGCACACGAATTTGCGGCGGTGAGTTCGTGGTGATATGCAAGTCACTGCCGTTCATCTCCAGCATTCGTTTCAACAGATCGCTCAGCGACAAACCCATGGCAAAGTTCCCTTTCGTGAGACCTTAGTCCGTAATCCTGTCTCGCTGAGTCGCGAGTCCTAACCACTCAGGACCCGCGAACTCAGCGCTCTAATGAATCGTTTCGCGTGCCACTTCTTCGAGCGTCGTCATTCCGGCCGCAACCTTGATCAAGCCGCTGCGCCGCAGAGTGATCATTCCGCGCTCGATCGCTTTCTTCTTCAACTCCACCGCCGAGGCTCCCACCAGCACCAGTTCGCGAATCTCGTCGTCAACTTCCATCACTTCATACAGACCGCAGCGGCCCTTGTATCCGGTGTTGTTGCACACCGTGCAGCCTTTACCTTTTTGGATCTTGACGGTCTTGGATTCTTCCGGCGTGAATCCGGCGTCGATCAGTGTCTGCGGAGGCACGTCGAACGGTTCAATACAGTCCTTGCAAATACGCCGAACCAGCCGCTGTGCGCAGATCAGGTGAACCGACGTTGCCACCAGGAATGGCTCAATGCCCATGTTCATCAATCGCGTGATGGTCTCGGGCGCGCCATTGGTGTGGAGTGTGGAAAGCACCAAGTGTCCCGTCAGTGCGGCCTTGATCGCGATTTCTGCGGTCTCGAAGTCTCGGATTTCGCCGACCAGAATGATGTTCGGGTCTTGCCGCAGGAACGAGCGCAAAGCGGCCGCGAAGTTCAAGCCGATCTGCTCTTTCATCTGGACCTGATTGACGCCACCCAACTGGAATTCCACCGGATCTTCGGCAGTCATGATGTTGGTGTCAGGTTTGTTGAGCGTCGAGATCGAGGAATACAGGGTGTTGGTCTTACCCGATCCGGTGGGTCCCGTCACGAGCACCATGCCGTACGGCTTCAAAATAGCTTTTTCGAATTTCACCAGCGACTCGGATTCAAACCCCAGCTTGGTCATATCGAGCCGCAGGTTCTCTTTGTCCAGCAACCGGAGCACGATCTTCTCGCCCCACAGTACGGGCAGTGTGCTGACGCGGAAATCGAGCTGCTTCTTGCGCCCGCCAATGTTCATCTTCAGCATGATGCGGCCGTCTTGCGGCAAACGCTTTTCGCTGATGTCGAGCTTCGCCATGATCTTCAGGCGAGACGTGATCGCGTCCTTCAGCTTCATGGGTGGCGACATGATCGACTGCAGCACACCGTCAATACGGAAGCGAACGCGGAATTCTTTTTCATAGGGCTCGATGTGAATGTCGCTGGCGCCCCGCTTAACGGCGTCACTCAACACGACGTTCACCAGCTTCACGACAGGAGCTTCGTCGGCTGCCTTCTCAAGTTCCGACAGTCCCAGTTCCTGCTGGCTCTGATCGTTCAGCTCGACGTCTTCGTCTCCCATCTCCGACATCGACTGCATGACCGCTTCGAGATCCTCTTCCTTGGTGTTGTTGTAGGCCTTGTCTATGCCTGCGAGGATCGAGCTTTCGGATGCAACTACCGGCTCGATATTGAAGCCTGTCATGAACTTGATATCGTCCATGGCGAAGACGTTCGTCGGATCGACCATCGCGATCGTGAGCGATGCGCCCACGCGGCTCAACGGCAGGATCTGGTAGCGCTTCGCTGTCTCGAACGGGATCAGCTTGACCACGGCAGGATCGATCTCGAAATATGAAAGATTGATCGCGGGAACGCCGTATTGGCGCGAAAGGAAATTGGTGACGTCCTCATCACTGAGGAAGCCGAGCTTCACAAGGGCAGATCCCAGGCGGCAGCTCTGCTCCTTCTGAACCTTACTCGCTTGTTCCAACTGCTCTGGGGTAATGATCTTCTCTTTTACGAGAAGGTCACCCAGCCGTTGAGACATACGCAGATCTCCTGACCACGTAGGTGGAACGATGCCTCGCACTTATGCGGGCGTAGCGCAAACGAACTGCCGCATCGTTGGGAGAGAAATGCAGCTCATTCGCGTTGACACAAATTGTCACCGGAAGTGGATTACGGGACTACTTACTTAAGTACTTGGACTCGACGGAAGCGCCTGCTTCAGAGAGGCTTGTAAGCAGGAACTCCACGCCAAATGCGCATTTGTGCGTGATTCCGACACTCAACTGCTTTGCCGTACATGCACTTTGGTAAGCGTCGCGGTCTGCTGGGGACAGCAGTGGCGGGCAAGAGCCGTACTTTATTAGACTCACTGTCAGGAACATCCCTGTGCAAAGACGCAAAGAGAAGGCCATCCAGCAGCACTACGCCGTTCTTTACCAGGAGTGGGGTCCGCAGCACTGGTGGCCCGCAGAGACGCCGTTTGAGATGATTGTCGGCGCTTACCTGACCCAGAACACCGCTTGGATAAACGTCGAGCGTGCCTTGGCGAATCTCCGCAACGCGCACTTGCTGAGTGTCGATGGAATCCGCGACGTGCCGCATACAGAATTGGAGCAACTGATCCGTCCCTCTGGCTATTTCCGCCAGAAAGCGCAACGTTTGAAAACGTTTATTGCTTATCTCGACCAGTACTATGCCGGATCTCTGGAACAGCTATTCTCTGAACCAACGGAAAAGCTTCGCACAGAGTTGCTCAACCTCAACGGTGTTGGTCCCGAAACCGCGGACTCGATCCTGCTCTATGCGGGCAATCATCCCGTATTTGTAGTGGACGCTTATACCCGTCGCATCATGGCGCGGCACGAGATTCTTCCCGAAAACACCACCTACGAAGAAATTCGCCAGCTGTTCGAACGTGCCTTGCAGCCAGTAGCCGTGGAGCAAGAACATCATCCCATGCCTCTCGACGCGCCATTGAATTCAACTCGGCGCGGAGCCGCCCACCCACCCTCCCCGGTGAGCGCGGCACATCGCACCGCGCTGGCGCAGGTCTATAACGAAATGCACGGCCTCATTGTTGGAGTAGGCAAGAACCATTGCGGGAAATCACATCCGAAATGTGACGATTGTCCTTTACGAGGCTTGCTTCCTCGGAGTAATTAAGTTCCATGTCGCGGTTTTGTGCTCGGATTCTCTGCCTCGTTTTGCTCCTTACGACTCCAATCGCTCGTGGCTCGCTCAAGCAGCTTGCGGATAAGGCTCAATTCCTCATCGGAACCGCGGTTCGCCCCTCCCTGCTTTCGGAAGCGCCCTACTCAGAGACACTCGGTCGCGAGTTCAACATGGTCGAACCAGAGGACGCAATGAAATGGTGGATCGTCCGCCGCAACGCGATCGGCTTTGATTTCAGCGGTGGAGATCAGATCGTCGAGTACGCACGTGCTCATGGGATGAAAATCCGCGGCCATTGTCTCGTCTGGGATCATGACAATCCGAAATGGCTGACCCAGGGCAACTTCCCGGCCGAGCAGTTGGCGCGAATTCTACAAGGGCATATCGCCACCGAAGTGAAGCACTATGCCGGACAGGTGTTCGCATGGGATGTGGTCAACGAAGCTCTGGATGAGAACGGCGAATTGAAGAACTCGATCTGGTATAACCGCCCCGGCATCGGACTCGCCAATAAAGGGACAGCGTACATCGAGCAGGCTCTGCGATGGGCCCATGAAGCCGATTCCAACGCCCTGCTCTTCTACAACGAGAACGGGGCAGAAGGCATGAACCGCAAGTCCGGCGCGGTGTATTCCATGCTGAAAGACTTCAAGAAACGGGGCGTGCCCATCCATGGCGTCGGATTACAGATGCACATCTCCAATCTTGATTTCGATGCAGCCCCGGTCGCGGCTAACATCGCGCGTTTAATTGCCTTAGGCCTGCAAGTCCAAATCACGGAGTTAGACGTCTCCGTTCCAGTCGATTCTGCCGGGCAAGTTCGACCCTCGGACTTGCAGCGGCAGGCGGACGCCTATCGCGGCGTCACGAGCGCCTGCTTGCAGAATCCTGGCTGCACGGCTATCCAGACCTGGGGCTTCACCGACAAATATTCGTGGATCGCAACGCATTCCCATGGCACGCGGGGCGCGGCACTTCCATTCGACCGTGCCTATAAGCCGAAGCCCGCATATGACGCCATGATCGAGGAACTCTCAAAGCGTCAATAAAGCCAATTACAAGGTCACTGAGCCGTGCTTGCAGCGTCGCTGCGTGTCGATGCATCTATAATGACTTGCGCATCCGGAGGTCGCCTGACTCCGGACTCGCAGAAGCCTGTGTCCCAACCGGCCCCAACGCGCTCTCCAAAGACCTCTTATCGCAAGCAGGTCATCATCCTGTCGTCGATCTCGGTCTTTGTCCTGCTCGCGATTCTTGTCTCCGAGACGGCATTTGACCTGAACTTCCTGCATCCCGGCAGCAATCAGGAAATCGTTGTACTCGCTGCGCTCTCGGCGCTGATCTTCTTGCTCTTCGTCGCGCTCACGTTTGTCCTGATGCGCAATCTGCTGAAGCTCTTTGCCGAACGGCGGCTGGGCGTATTGGGCTCGAAATTCCGCACGAGGATGGTTGCCGGGGCGCTTCTACTGTCGTCGCTGCCAGTCGTGGTCATGTACTGGTTCGCCTACGGCCTGATGAACCGCTCGATCGACAAATGGTTCTCTACACCCGTGGAAGAGGTCCGGGCCGACACCCACAAAATGGCTTCGCTCCTGGCCGACTATGCCACGCAAAACGCACGCGCCGAAGCTACGGCAATTGCCGCATCCCCCGAAGCCGAACGAGGATTCTCCGGACATGGCTTCTCCGGAATGGTCAATGAATTCCAGCGTCATGAACTCACGTTGCAGGGCGGATTCGGTCTCGCTATCAAAGATGGCAATGCCGAAGCAAGCTACAATGCGCCCGCTCCATGGCCCGTGTTAAGAAATGCTCTGCCGATCTCGCAAACGGCAGCGTCACGTCCAGCCCAGTTTGATTGGCAAGGAACGGAATACACACTTGGCAGCGCACAGGTTCAGGGCGGCGGCATGATTATCGTTGCGATCCCGCTTCCTAAAGGATTCACCGCAACGGTTCATGAAGTCGAAGAGAGCCAGCGCCGCTATTACAATCTAGCGCGCGAGCGCCGTGTCGTACGGCGCACCTACATGGGCCTACTCCTCCTGCTCACGATGAGCGTCTTGTTCGTGACAACCTGGATAGCTCTGTTTCTTTCAAAAATTGTGACCCGCCCTCTGTCGGCATTGGCCGAAGCCACGCAAGCCATCTCGCGCGGACAACTGGACTATCGTGTGGACGTCAGTTCGGCCGACGAAATAGGCGACCTCGTCCGCTCATTCAACCGCATGGCCGAAGACCTGGAGGCCAGCCGCCGGCAGATCGAAGCTTCCAGCCGAGACTTAAGCGCCGCCAACACCGAACTCGACCAGCGCCGCCGCCAGATTGAAACCATTTTGGAGAGTATCCCCACCGGCGTGCTCTCGCTCGACGCCAACCGCCGCGTTACGCACGTGAATCAGGCAATGCTGCGAATGTTTCACCCCGACACTGGGCATGACCCCACACCGCAGATTCTGCTCGGTGCGTCAGTGGAAGAGGTCTTTCCTGCCGAAGTGCTTGAAGACTTTGAACATCTCTTTCGCCGCGGCGACCGCATGGGAATGAGCACCAGCCAGATGGAACTGCAACTGCCCCGCGGAACCCTGAACGTTGCTGTAACCGTCGCTACCCTCGCGCATCAGGAAGAACGTGCTGGATACGTCATTGTCTTCGAGGATCTTTCCGACCTGCTGAAGGCTCAGAGACAGACAGCCTGGCGCGAGGTCGCGCGCCGGATTGCGCACGAGATCAAGAATCCGCTCACCCCAATTGCGCTCTCAGCCGAACGTATTCAGCGCCATCTCGACCGCTCCACGCCCAACGATCCCAACTTCCCCGAAGTGTTGCGCTCGTGTGCCCAGACCATCGCAGGAGCCGTCGAGACCGTCCGCCAACTGGTGGACGAGTTCTCCACTCTGGCGCGATTTCCTGTCGCCAAGCCACAGCCCTCCGACATCAACGAAGTCATCGAGAATGCGCTTTCCATGTTCCACGGTAGGCTGGAAGGAATCCTCCTGCACACCTCGCTTGCCCCAGATCTGCCGAGGGTCATGGCGGATGGTGAAGCGATGAAGCGAGCTGTCGCCAATCTGGTGGACAATGCCGCCGAAGCTTCGCAGGATTCCGTCCTGAAAGAGATCGAAATCTGCACCGCACTCGTCGCCAGCCGCGACGCCGTGGAGATCACTGTAGCGGACACCGGCCATGGCGTCACACGCGAACTCAAAGAGAAGTTGTTCCTGCCCTACTTCTCGACAAAGAAGCGCGGCACCGGGCTAGGGCTCTCCATCGTCAGCCGCATTGTGGAAGATCATCGCGGATCCATTCGCGTCGAGAAAAATCATCCCGTCGGGTCGCGTTTTATTATTGAATTGCCGGTCGTACCTGAATCCACGGCCACCCCCGCCATCCCCCAACATGCATAGCATCCTGATCGTCGATGATGAAGCCGGAATCCGGGACTCACTGGCAGGAATACTCGCAGACGAAAGCTACTCCACCTCCACGGCAGGAAGTGGCGAACAGTGTCTGGAACTTCTCAGGAAAGGCAGCGTCGACGTCATCCTGCTCGACATATGGCTGCCAGGAATCGATGGATTGGAGACGCTGCAGAAGATTCGGGAAATGGAGAACGCGCCTGAGGTCATCATGATCTCCGGCCACGGCACGATTGAAACCGCGGTCCGCGCCACAAAGCTGGGCGCCTACGACTTTCTCGAAAAGCCTCTCTCCATCGAAAAGACGCTGATCGTTCTAAAGAACGCGATCGAGTCAAAGAAGCTCTATCGCGAAAACATCGACTTAAAAAAACAGCTTCAGTCGAAGAGCGTGATCGTCGGCGATAGCATCCCGATGAAAGCCCTGCGCCAGCAGATAACGCTGATGGCTCCGACCAACGGGCGCGTGCTGATCTATGGAGAATCTGGGACCGGCAAGGAACTGGTCGCGCACGCAATCCATGCCCAGAGCCTGCGCAAGGACGAAACCTTTGTGGAGGTAAACTGCGCGGCGATTCCCGAAGATCTCATCGAGAGTGAACTCTTCGGTCACTACAAGGGCGCCTTTGCCGGGGCGGGCTCCGACAAGGAAGGAAAGTTCCAGCGTGCACATGGCGGAACGTTGTTCCTCGACGAAGTGGGCGACATGAGCCTGAAAACGCAGTCGAAAGTGCTGCGTACGCTCGATGAGCAACGATTCACGCCCGTCGGCAGCGACAAGACCATCACCGTAGACGTACGCGTGATCGCATCCACTAACAAAGATCTTGAAGAAGAGCAGTCCCGGGGCAACTTTCGCGAAGATCTCTTTTACCGCTTGAACGTGATTCCCTTCTTCGTTCCGCCGTTACGTGAACGGAAGGAAGACATTCCGCAGTTGACGCGGCATTTTCTGAAGGAACTCGCAGCCACCTACGGACGGCGTCCACGCGAGATTAGCGATGATGCGATCGAAGCCCTGATGCGCTACTCGTGGCCGGGCAACGTGCGCGAATTGCGAAACGTCATCGAGCGCATTGTTATCATGAATCCCACAACGTCGCGGTTCGAGAGCAAGCACTTGCCTCCGCTCGTGTATCGTGACGGAGGTAGCCGCCGCTCCGCAAAAACCGAGTTCTCCACCCTGCATCAGGCTCGCGATGCCTATGAGCGGGATTACATCCTGAAAAAACTCGACGAGAACCACGGCAATGTAAGCCGCGCGGCAGAAGTTCTCGGCCTCGAGCGCAGCCATCTTTATCGCAAAATGAAAGCTCTGGGAATTTCTGTTAAGGAATAGCGGTCAGCGCTAGCGTTTCACCATGTGGATCTCGGTGCCGTTCTTGCGGAACTGCACTTCGTCCATCAACTGATTGATCAGGAAAATTCCACGGCCGTGATTTGAATAGAGGTTTTCCCCCATCGTGCAACTTGGGATTCCCTTGGGATCAAATCCTTCTCCGGGATCGCGGACGATTATCAGCACGCCACGCTGCTCATCGCAGGCTACGATGCACTCTACGATCTTGCTGGGATCTTCTTTCGCGCCGTGGACCACCGCATTGGCCAGCGCCTCGTGGAGGGCTAGTTCGATGGAGTCTTCTTTGCCGTTCATGCATTTCAGCTCACGAACGGAGTCCATGACCTGAGCCACCACCGGATCTACAGACGCTCGGTTCGCGGCCAAAGTCACTCGAACCCGAAGTTTCAGCTTCTCGGGGTCAAAGTTGTACTCCGAAAAGCGCTCTTCGGGAGAATCCCCTGCTTCCATGGTTCGCTCGGTCGTATGCCGTTCCTGAATGGTGCGACTTTGATTCTAGTGTTCAGAGCTAGATTGGGCAATGGCCGCTTCGTGCGGGGCACCGAACAGCAAACCACCGCATCATTGTTAGATGTCATTTAGGGCGATCCGACTTATTGCCTGCGTCCTGCTGGTCTTCCCCGCCGTGCCGCAACATTCGTTCCTCCAATTGGCGGCGCCAATCGAGTTCGTCGATGAATCGCCGCGACTCTCGCCAGCCGGGCTCCGCCTTCACGTATAGTTCCAGAAATACTTTCATTCCTAGCATCTGCTCGATCTGCATTCGAGCCGCAGTGCCGATCTTCTTCAGCATCCGTCCGCCCTTGCCAACGAGTATTCCCTTTTGCCCCTGTCGCTCGCAGTAAATAGTCGCAGCAATTCGCGTCAGGCGCTTGCCTTCTTCGAATTCCTCCACCACCACCGTTGTCGCATAGGGAATCTCTTCGCTGGTGTTGAGCAGCACCTGCTCGCGAATCGATTCTGCCGCCATGAAACGAGCCGGTTGATCGGTCACTTGATCTTCGGGGAAGTATGCTGGCCCGGCGGGAAGTGCCGAGATGACTTTTTCGAGAAGAATATCCAGACCGTTCCGCTTGCGCGCTGAGATCGGGATCACTTCTGCAAATTCGTACAACTTACGGTATTCCTCGATCAGCGGCAACAGCCGGGATTTCTCTTTGATCAGGTCGACCTTGTTTAGCACAAGGAACGACCTTGTTCCGGTTCGCCGCAACAGATCGACCGCGAACTGATCGCGGGGATCGATTTTATGTGTCACATCCATCAACAACAGCACGAGGTCACAGCCTTCCAGCGCCTCGCGCACTTCGACCATCATCTTGCGCCCCAGCGAACTGTCGGGCTTGTGAACGCCGGGCGTGTCGATCAGGACGATCTGCCCACCGTCCTTGCCCTTACGCTTGGGAATGTGAACGATGCCTTGAATGCGGTTGCGCGTAGTCTGCGGCTTGGGGGAGATGATGGCGAGTTTCTCGCCCACGAGCGCATTGAGCAAAGTAGACTTGCCCGCGTTGGGACGACCGAGGATGCAGACGAAACCTGAGCGAAATGGCATGAGAGTCAGCTTCTAGCTACTAGCCCCGAAGCTTCGTAACCCAAGACCAGGAATCGGGGGACCAGAAGCTGTCTTATATCACTTTCAACTGCCGCTGCGGTAACGCGCTCACCCGGACCCGTTCGACTTTGCGGTCCGTGGATTCGAGCACCTCGAAACGTAATCCGTCTTCCTCGACGGATTCGCCCTTCGCCGGAATCCTTCCTGCAAGTTCACTCACCAATCCTGCGATGGTTGCAGACTCTTTTCCTTCCGGCTTGGTTCCAAAGAGTTCATCGAGACGGTCTACGTCCATGCCACCCGAAACAATGAAGGCGCGGTCTCCATCGCGAACAATCTCGGGCTTGTCGTGATCGTCGCGTATCTCGCCCACGATCTCTTCTACGAGATCCTCAATCGTCACCAGTCCGGCAACGCCGCCGTATTCATCGACAACCACCGCCATGCGGATGTTCTGCGTCTGCATCTCGCGCAGCAAATCGCTGCCCAGCTTGCTTTCCGGGACGAAATAGACGTCGCGGCGCATGATCGAATCCACTGTTCGCACGTGCGCCTCCGTGTCCGGTACCTGCAGTACGTCCTGCGCGTAGACGATCCCTTTGATGTTGTGGACTGTTCCCTCGTACACCGGGACGCGAGAATAGTGCTTGGCGCGAAGCATCTCAATGAAACGTTCCACCGTCGTGTTGGTTTGCACCGCAAAGATCACGGGCCTCGGCTTCATCGCCTCGCGTACTGTTTTGCCGCTGAATTCGACGACCGATTGGATCAGATCGCGATCACCCTCCTGAATAATGCCTTCTTCCGTGCCCGCTTCGATCAGTGCGTCCACTGCCTCGGCGGAGGTCTCCGGCACCTCGGTTGTATTCTCCTGCGTCAATGACGCTACGGATTGAAGGAACCCGAGGACGATGGTCACCGGCATCACGAGATAAATCAGCAGCCGCAGAAAAAAGGTCCAACGAATCAGCCACTGGCCCTCTGTCCTCGAGAAGAACACGTACGGCAAAAAACGATTGCAGATGATCACGATCAGAAGAAGGCTGATAGCGGCTTGCAGGAGTTCGTAGATCGTCCACGAGGGATCACTGAAGAGCAGGTACCCGATCAGGAGGGCGATGGTCGCCATCGTCAACTGGGTGAGCACCGCCATCGAGAGCGCGGCCCGGGTGCGGCTGACCTTAAGCTTCGGTTCAACCCGCTGCTCGAAGGAGTCGATGTTGTCCTGGAAATCCCGGGAAAGAAACTTTCCGGCTTCCTGATACAAGCGGTCCACATATGACACCAGCATCAGCAAGGCGACGAGGATAAGCAATGCGAATGCGATCGCGTAGATCATCCTGCTCGCCCCAGCCTGCGTCTCCGTTTGGGATGCGCTGGACGGCTACGCTCGATCAGAGCTATTGGCAGGTTGAGGGCCCGGCGTAGCTTCGCTTCCTTCCGCGCCATCCTTCCATTATCGCGCGCGTGGTCGTAGCCTGCCAGATGAAGAATTCCGTGGAGTACCAGCACTTTCACCTCGGCTGCGGGAGAGTGCCCGAGTTCGATTGCATTCTGAGCTGCGATTTCGGCGGAGATTGCTAGTTCGCCCGCGAGACGCGCATGATTTCGCTGCCCAGGAACTGCGGGAAACGAGAGCACGTCAGTCGGCTTGTCCTTGCTGCGAAATTGAGAATTCAGTGATCGCATGGCCGAGTCGGTCGTGATCAGCACGTTGACTTTGCCGTGCAGTCCAGCGGCTTTTCGCGCTCGCGCCACAAATCGCCGAAGCGATTCCGCGCCGAGACCAGCGACTTTCTCCTGGACTATGACCAATCCTCCAACCTTTCGTTAGTAACCATGCGAGCGCTCACAAAGACAACAAGGAGGGCTTCTCCTGCCGCCCACCCTTGAAAAGCATCTTTATTCCTTGGATTGGGGCGCAGGCTCGCTAGCAACTACTCCCGGCTTCTCTATGGCCGCTGCGGAATCTGGGTTCTTGGGCTCGGCCAACAACAGCATCTGCTGCTCGGTGACGCGTGCCTTGTGCTCGTCGTAGGCACGCACGATGCGCTGCACCAGGTGATGCCGCACCACGTCGCCCTCGTCGAAATTTACGAACGCGATTCCGTCCACATTCTTCAAGATGTCGATCGCTTCGAGGAGGCCGCTACGTCGCGCGTTGGGCAAATCGATCTGCGTCACATCGCCGGTGATCACAGCCTTCGAGTTGAATCCGAGGCGCGTCACAAACATTTTCATCTGCTCGGAGGTTGTATTCTGCGCCTCGTCGAGAATCACGAATGAGTCGTTCAAGGTACGTCCGCGCATGAATGCAATCGGCGCGATCTCGATGACATTCTTCTCGAGATAACGGTCCACCTTCTCGGGATCGAGCATGTCATAGAGCGCATCGTAGAGAGGGCGCAGATAGGGATCGATCTTGTCCTGCAACGTACCGGGCAGAAATCCGAGACGTTCACCGGCTTCTACAGCCGGACGTGCCAGGATGATCCGGTTCACGCGCTTTGCCACCAAGGCGGAGATCGCCATAGCGACGGCGAGGTAGGTCTTCCCTGTGCCAGCAGGGCCGATGCCGAATACCATGTCGTGCTTCTCGATGGCTTCAAGATAACGGCGCTGGTTGCTGCTCTTCGGCTGCACCGTGCGCCGTCCGAAGGAACGCTGCTTTCCCGCATCGGCGAGCCCGCGGAGTGTCGAGTTGGGATCGGATGTCAGCACGCGCAGCATGCTGTTCAGATCGCCATTGTTGAAGCTGTACCCGGAGCGTTGCAGGCTTTCGTAGTCGGTAAATACCTGCTCGGCGCGAGCTACGTCACGTGCGGCGCCCTCAAGTTCAATGGAATTCGAACGCAGGTTGATAGTGACGTTAAGGCCATCTTCCAGCACGCGGACATTCTCGTCCCTCGTACCGAACAATGTTTCAATGTTGGGGGCAACCCCGATGCTTTTCTTCATGCTTGTCGGTTCAATATGGTGTGAGTCCGGAGGTCCGGTCGTGACCATCCGAGCAAAACTCCGCAGCCCAGCGATGAATGAAGAGGGCGGTGTCTGCTCCACCTCGCAGACGACGCAGAATTGTGCTTAGAGACGGGAGGTACCGCGAATTTCGCGCCGCAAGGGCGAACGACTACCATTGATTAAAGCGTACCCCGGCCCACAGATCGCGTCAATGGGAGGTAACCCTCAATAATTCGATGTACTTGCGTCGGCTACGGATGCAGGTACGGCCCTCGTCCGGGCCCATTCGCGCAGGGCGGCAATTTCCTCGGCGCGCGTTGTCGATAGGGGAACTGTCTGCCCTAAAGCGTCGAGAAGGAACTGCGTGGTGAGCGACTTCTTCTCGGAGTAAGCGGCGTAGAGGCCGCCTTGGACCGCAGCATCGATCTCTGCACCGGAGTATCCCTTGGCGGCTGTTGCGATCAAGTCCAAATCGAACTCGGCGGGATTTCGTTTGCGCTTTGCGAGCTGGATCGAGAAGATCTGCTTACGTTCGACTTGGTTCGGGAGATCGACGAAGAACAGCTCGTCGAAGCGGCCTTTGCGGATCAGTTCCGGAGGAAGGACCGTGACGTTGTTGCAGGTGGCGGCGACGAAGACCGGAGACTTGCGATCCTGCATCCAGGACAGAAACGAGGCGAGCAGGCGGGAGGAGACTCCGGCATCGGCTGAAGCGGAATCGGGGCCACTGCCGGCGAAAACCTTCTCTAACTCGTCGATCCAGAGCACGCAGGGCGCGAGTCCCTCGGCAACCTGGAATACTTTGCGAATGCGCTTTTCTGTTTCCCCAATGTATTTGTCGTACACGGCCGAGGTGTCGAACTTTACGAGAGGCAGCTTCCATTCGCCGGCAACTGCACGTGCGCAGAGAGATTTTCCGCAGCCTTGCACGCCGAGAATTATTACGCCGTGCGGAGGCTCGAGGCCGAATTCACGCGCGGAATCTTCCCATGCTCCGCGGCGTTGGGCGAGCCAGTGTTTTAGATTTTCGAGCCCGCCGACTGCGCCCATGTTGTCCGACGCTTCGATGAACTCAAGCATTCCCGAATGACGCAGCAGCTGCTTCTTCGCTTCCAGCACGTCAGTGATAGTCTCGGGACACAATGCGTATCGCGTGACTAAGGCCTGCGAGATTGCGCGCTCGGCTTCTTCCTCAGTCAGGCCGCGTAAATTGGCAGCCATGGAATCTACGCCTGCGTCGTCGAGTTGCGGCTTCAATGTGTAAGTCTTCGAGAGGCGCGTAAATGTTTCGTGAATGATGTCGTGCAAACGATTTCGGTCTGGCAGCGGAAGATCGAAGTACTCCACCAGCTTAGTCAATTCCGCGGGCACGTCGATTTCTGGCGAAGTGATCACCACGGTGCGGCGATTCGCGGAAAACTTCTGGCCGACATCGCGCAGGCGGCGCACGACCACTGGGTCATCCATGTGGCGATGAAAGTCTTTGAGGATGAACACAGCTTCGATCGTCATCGACTCCATATTGGCCAAAGCTTGCACGGGTTCGCGGGTGTTGTAGATCGAAGCGGCGGCGGCAGCAGCGCCGGCTTCGGATCCCATGGACGACATGACTGCACGGGTCAGTCGTTCGGCTTCGGTTGTTCCTGGGCTCAACATGGTGCGTGGCGGTTGGTGCGTGCGGACAGGTTGCCAGCCTATCGTTTGCGGCGACGGCGGAACCGGAGCGTTACTTCCTGAGCGCATGAGACCGTCGGCGATGCTCCACTCGAACACCGCCATATTCAGTTGGGAGCAGGCTGCGCGAACCGCAGCGACAGCGCGCATCTCCTCCGAAGTTTCCATCACGAGGATGGGCGTCGAGGAGTTGATCAGAACCTTCAGCCGATCGAGTGTGTCGGTCATTCGGAATAGGTGCAGCTAGTCGTGGCAAGAACCTTGAACCACGAGGTTCACGAAAGAGCGCTCATCTCCGCAATGCCAAGTGTTTGACCAGTATGGAGATGCTCCCCTATAATAGGGAATTCGGACGCACCCGAATATCTCTCTGGACACACGAAGGTAACGAAGCAGACATGGCAAATCATCTTTCGGCGCTAAAGCGCGCCCGTCAAACCGAACGCCGCACGACGCGGAACCGCGCCAACACCTCCAGCCTGCGCACCCAGTTGCGCGAACTGCGCGAGACCATCGCGAAGGGCGAAAAGGGCGCCGCCGAGCAGACCTACCGCAAAACTGTTTCCGTGCTCGACAGGGCCATCAAGAAGGGCACGCTGCACGAGAACACGGCATCGCGCTACAAATCGCGTCTGAGCGCACGCGTTGCGGCAATCAAATAGAAATCCCTCCATCTCACCGGTTTTCAGACGGCAGGCCTTCACGGTCTGCCGTTCTTTTTGCTGAAGTCGGTTCTTTCTTCGGTGCGGATCTCTGACCTTCCGTGAAATCGGACTTTTGTATTTGATACACCGAACCCGCAAAATATTGAAAAATAAGATCCTTGTACTGCAACAGCCTAGCTTTGCTTCGCAAAATATTGGACTCAAAGGATTTATAGGCAAAATATTGCGAACAAAGGACTTAGTACCTGCCTCGCTTGCGCTTTCACAGCTTTGACTGGTTGCGAGTTCTCACGCACAGACTAGTTAATGCGGGTTCTGTCTCCTGAGTAAAGGTCAGATGTCACAAAGAATGGCGAGTTGCTGTGGAAAACGCCCAGGCTTTCATCAGCGCTGACGCTGGTTCTCCGAAAGAAACTTGAGAATCGCGTCGAGGATTCGATCTGCCTCTTTTGTTTGAAAGAGGAACTGGGCATGAGCGGAGCCATCCACGATCATCAACTGTTTGGGTTGGGGAGAGATGTCGTACTGCTTGCGGATTCCGGGAAGGCGCGGACCATCGTCGCTTGCGTCGTCACGGGCGACGATGTAGAGGACTGGCGATTTCAGTTTGTCGGCAGGGCGGTTCGGGGCAGCTCCGAGCAATATGAGGCGGTCGATTTCTCCGGTTTGTGAGGCGATGGATGCGTCCCCGGCTGCACTGCCTCCCATGCTGGCGCCCACGACCGAAACGCTCTTCGCGCCGTGATTTCTCAGGTAGCGAACCGCAGCCAGAATCTCCAGATGAAGTGGCGCGTCCATCGGGTTCTTATCGCCGGGACCATGGGAGTTGCCATAGCCACGGAGGTTGATCGCCAGTGCTTCGTATCCTGCAGCCACGAACTGCTTCGCTTGTGGAGCCCAGCTCTCCTTGTTGAATTGGCCACCGTGGACGAGAACGACGGCCTTGTCAGAATTTCCATAATAGAGGTCGGCGAAGATCACGGCGCCGTCGTCGGTTGGAAACGCGACGATCTTCTGTGCGGTTGCCGCGTGTGAAATCAGCAAGACAGCG
>Ga0136846_1221147_pt1 | contig 72958 bp, 65 predicted proteins | sample HopSoiMetagenom2_FD_96841 | JGI IMG/M metagenome (GOLD analysis project Ga0136846, IMG submission 96841) | Grasslands soil microbial communities from Hopland, California, USA - 2 Assembly 2016 (version 4) | ecosystem: Environmental > Terrestrial > Soil > Grasslands | place: USA: Hopland... | reverse complement strand
GAGCCGGCGGCGATCGAGCCCAGGAGGTTCTTGCGGTACTGCACCTCGACCAGGCTGCGGGCGTCGGTCTTCAGGATGTGGTGGAGGATGGGGGCGTCGAGGAGGATCTCGGCGTAGATGCGCTTGCCGCGCCCCTCCTGGAAGTTGACGTGGGCCGCCTTCTTGTCCACGCAGTAGTTGCCCGAGAGGCCGATGCACGGCACGCCGGTCGCCGGCTCGATGAGCTCGTTGACCACCCGGTCGCAGGCGATGGTGGCCATGTTCATGCCCATGGCGTCGCCGGTGTCGAAGCGGAAGCGGAGGAAGACCGTGGTGCCAAAGGCGTAGGGGCGCACCTCCAGCAGCCGCAGGTAGCGGCTGGTGGACTCGGTGATCTCGCGGACCTCCGCCTCGTGCTCCTGGATCCAATGCAGGAACTGCTGGGTCTGGACGATGCCGGAGGTACGGAAGACGGGGGCGCGGGTCATGCCCACGTCCTCGATCCGCACCACGGCGCCGCCGGCCTCGCGCAGGGCGGCGCAGCCGCGGTTGGTGCTCGCCACCAGGGCGGCCTCGGTGGTGGCGAGGGGGACGTAGAAGTCGCCGTCGGCGTATTTGCCCCGCACCTTGAGCGGGCCCACGACACCCATGGGGATCTGGGCCACGCCGATGAAGTTCTCGCAGTTGCGGCGGGAGGCCCGCTGGACGTCCAACGAATGGTGGCCGATGTTGGACAGCTCCGTGCGGGTCATCTCCTCCAGCGCCTGGCGGCGGATCTCGGCCGCCGCCTGCGGAGAGAGGTCCTTGGGCAGCTCGTGGAACCGGCGCTCGCCGTCGACCAGCGAGCGGACCAGCTCGTCGCGGGTGAGGGGAACCGAGGAGGCTGGATTGGCGATCTTGCTCATCTCACGACCTTTTTCAGGAGCGGCACGCGGCGCAGCTCCGATATGGTTTTCACCCCGAGGCAGAACATACAGATCTTCAGCTCCCGCACCGTGCGCCGCACCTTGTCGGCCACCTTGTCCGGAGACTCGGTGGCCGGCGCCAGGAACGGATAGGCCATCCCCACCAGGTCGGCGCCCAGGGCGATGGCCTTGGCGACGTCCAGGCCGTTGCGCACTCCGCCGCTGGCGATCACCGTCAAGCCCTCGACCTGGCGGAGCTGGCGGATCGACTCCGGCGTCGGGATGCCCCACCCTGCAAAGAGCTCGCCGATCTCCAGGTCGCCCGCCCGCTGCGCCTCGATGCGCGCCCAGCTCGTGCCGCCCACCCCCGCGGTGTCGACGATCCGTACCCCCTGTGCGGCCAGGGCGCGGGCCGTGGCCTCGGAGATGCCGCAGCCGATCTCCTTGACCACCACCGGCACGCCCACCTCGCGCACCACCTGTCCGATCTTCGGCAGCAGGCCGGCGAAATTGCACTGTCCTTCGGGCTGGATCGCCTCCTGCAGGGGGTTGAGATGGAGGATCAGGGCGTCCGCCCCGATCATCTCCACCGCCTCCCTGCACTCCCGGACGCCCATGCCGTAGTTGAGCTGGACGGCGCCCAGGTTGGCCAGCAGGACGGCCGAGGGGGCGACCTCGCGGACGCGAAAGGTATCAGCTTTCGTGGGATCTTCCAACGCTTTGCGCTGCGAGCCGACCCCCACGGCGACGCCGGCCTGCTCGGCCCCCGCCGCCAGGTTGCGGTTGATCTGCCCCGCCGTCTCGGTGCCGCCGGTCATGCTGGAGATCAGCAGCGGCGCGGCCAGGCGCCGGCCGAGGAAGTCCACCCCGGCGTCGACCTGGTCGAGGTCGATCTCGGGCAGCGCCGCATGGTCGAAGCGGTAGTCGTCGAAGAAGTTTTGCCCGAGCTGCATGCGCTCTTCGAGGGCCAGCCGGATGTGCTCCAGCTTGCGGTCGCGCTCGGCCGGCGCGGCCCCGGCCGATACTGCGGCGGTGGCGCTCACCGCTCACGCTCCCGCAGCCAGTCGATCAGCCCGGCGAGGAACAGCCGCCCCTCGGCGGCGAGGTCGAAGGGCGCCAGCCCGGCCAGGGCGGCGCGGGCGGCGCGCAACCGTTCGGCGATCATGGCCGTGACGGCGGCGCGGGCCCCCGTCTCCTCCAGCACCCGCAGGGCTGCGTCGACCTGCGCCGACGTGGCGTCCGGATTGCCCAGGGCGGCCTCCAGGGCGCGGCGCTGGCCAGGGCCGGCCGCCTGCAGGGCGCGATGGATCAGGAAGGTGTACTTGCCCTCCCGCAGGTCGGCATCCACCGGCTTGCCCACGGTGCCGGCGTCGCCGAACATCCCCAGCAGGTCGTCCTGGAGCTGGAAGGCCTCGCCCACCGCGGCGCCATAGCGGGAGAGGTCGGCGAGCGCCCCGGCCGGCGCTCCGGCCAGCAGGGCCCCGAGCTGGATGGGCCGCTCGCAGGTGTAGCGCCCGGACTTCAGGCGCAGCACCCGCAGCAGCTCCTCGTCCGTGCCCGCCCGGCGCTGGGCCACCAGCAACTCCAGATACTGGCCGCCCACCACCTCCTGGCACATGGCGGAGAAGCAGCGGGCGAGCTCGCCGCTACCTCGGGGAAAGGCGGGAGCGGCCAGCTCCACGGCCCAGCTCTGTGCCAGGTCGCCCAGCAGGATGGCCACCGACCGCCCGAAGTCCGCCGCGTCGCCCTTGAGGCCGTGGGCGCGGTGGGCGTCGCGGAAGCGCACGTGCGCCGCCGGCAGCCCGCGCCGGACCTCGGCGTGGTCCATGATGTCGTCGTGGATCAGGAGATAGGTGTGCAGCAGCTCGGTGGCGAGGGCCAAGGGGAGGACCTCGTCATCGGAGCCGCCGTTGAAAGCCCGGTAGGTGTAGTAGACCAGGGCCGGGCGCAGCCGCTTGCCGCCGTGCGTGGCAAGGAGGCCCACGCCGTCGATCAGCTCCAGCATCTCGGGCGACTCGCCGGCCGCCGCCTCCTGGCGCCGGGCTTCCAGCCAGCCGTCCAGGGCGCGCTCCAGGCGGACGCGGAACCCGGCGAGCAGATCGTGGAAACTCTCAGGCACCGCCGGTGGCCGGTCGGTTGCGGGTGCCTCGGTGGATAGTCCCATGCCGGTGTCTCTGCCTCTGCTCGTTCGAAGTGTAACCGAAAACTCCCGGGAGATAGTTCCTGCCGGGTACAAGCGTGATTGTAGATGAAAGGACTTTGCAGTGCAAAGCAAGCAGGCCCCAACGGCGCCGGCCCTGAGGGGGCTCGCCTGCGATAGGCTCTCCTGCTCAAGGGCGTAGACGCCAATTCAGCCTGAATGCCTAGGGTAGGGGCGGGTCTGGACGGCAGGTTGGGGGCTCGACCCGCCCTGGTGGACGATCTCGCCGTTGCAGGGCGGGTCGCGCCCCCTCCCGACCGTCCAGACCCGCCCCTACCCTAAGCAAAGCGAGCCCGTATGCCCCCTCAAGGAGACCCAACCATGAGCCTCGATCTCTATCAGGTGGACGCCTTCGCCGACCGCCCCTTCGCCGGCAACCCGGCGGCGGTCTGTCTGTTGCCCGAGCCTCGCGACGCCGAGTGGATGCAGGCCGTGGCGCGGGAGATGAACCTTTCCGAGACCGCCTTCCTGCACCCGCAGGACGGCGGCTGGAGCCTGCGCTGGTTCACGCCGGCGATCGAAGTGGAGCTGTGTGGCCATGCCACCCTGGCGAGCGCCCACGTGCTGTGGCAGTCCGGACGGCTGGGAGCCGGCGAGACGGCGCGCTTCCACACCCTGAGCGGCCTGCTCACGGCGGAGCAGCAGGGGGAGTGGATCGAGCTCGACTTCCCGGCCCGCACGGCGCCCGAGGCCGAGCCGCCGGACGGGCTGGTGGACCTCATCGGCTCTCCGCCCGTGTTCGTGGGGAAGAGCCGCTACGACTACCTGCTGGAGCTGCCGTCCGAAGCGGCGGTGCGGAGCTCCGCACCGGACCCGCGGCGTCTGGCGGCTCTGCCGGTGCGCGGCGTCATCGTCACGGCGCGAGCGGCGGCGGGGCCCTACGACATCGTCTCCCGCTTCTTCGCCCCCGCCTCGGGGGTGGACGAGGACCCGGTGACCGGCTCGGCCCACTGCACCCTTGGCCCCTACTGGGCGACGCGCCTGGGCAGGCCCGAGCTCCTGGCCTACCAGGCGTCGGCCCGCGGCGGCGTCCTCCGCGTCCGCGTCGCGGGCGAACGGGTGAAGCTCGGCGGCCGGGCGATCACCGTCCTGGAAGGGCGGCTGCTCGCCGATTGAGGATCCAGGCGCGGGGTCGCCGCGCCTTGTCCCCTATTCGCCGCCCGGCTCGTGCGGGGAGGGGCTGTCGGTTCGCAGGGCTCGCGCCAGCGTCTCGTGCAGGTACCGGAGGAAGCGGTGGAAACCGTCCAGCATCTCGGTGAGCGCCCGCTCCTCGTCGGGCGGCAGCGACTCGCGCCGGCCGAGGATACGCTGCACGTCCAGCCGCTCGCCCAGCGATCCGCCCACGGGCGGCGTGGCCGCCTCGTCGTCCTCGCTCCCCACCCCCTCGCCCCGGCGCCGCATCCCCTCCGGCTTGCCGTTGATGATCTGGATGGCATTGTGCAGGTCGTTCAAGTCGCAGCCGAGAGTGGACAGGATCTTCTCCAGGGTCTCGAGCGACGGTCGCTGCCGGCCTGTCTCATAGGCCGAGAGCATGCCCTTGGTGATTCCGGCCGATTCGGCCACCTGATACTGTTTCCTGCCGCGCCGGTCGCGGAGCCAGCGCAGCGCGTGGCCGAGACCGTTCAAAATGGGTGTGCGCACGGTGTGTATCTCCTGAGATCCCTCCAGGGATCGTCGTCGGTCGGTTGGCTCTTCCCGCTCTCTTTCGCCATGCAGGTAGTGTAGGCGTAACAAGAGCGTAAGTCAAGGCGTCTGCGAGGCGGAAATTCTTCGCTTCCCCCACCATACCGCCGCCCGGCTGTTAGCATCGGCCGCCATGACCGATCTGTCCGACTTCCAGGCGGCCGCCCGCCGGATCGCCCCTCACGTTCGCCGCACGCCGCTGCTCGACTCCGGCCCGCTGTCCGGCGGCGAGGCGGGTGGCCGGCTCCTGCTCAAGCTCGAAAGCCTGCAAGTGACGGGCTCGTTCAAAGCCCGCGGTGCTACCAATAAGGTGCTCAGCCTACCCCGAGAGCGGGCCGTTCGGGGCCTGGTGACCGCTTCCGGGGGCAATCACGGCCTTGGCGTGGCCTTCGCCGGCCGCATCGCGGACCTGCCCACGACGATTTACTTGCCGGCCAATGTGCCGCCGGCGAAGGCGGCGAAGCTGGAGCGCTGGGGCGCCCGGGTGGTGTGGGAGGGGTCGATCTGGGACGACGCCAACGCCGCGGCCGTGGCCGCCGCCGGGCGGGAGGGGCATGAGTACGTCCATCCCTTCGCCGATCCGGCGGTCATCGCGGGCCAGGGCACGGTCGGTCTGGAGGTCGTGGCGGACGCGCCGGACGTCGACCTCGTGGTGGTGGCGATCGGCGGCGGCGGGCTGATCTCCGGCGTGGCCCTGGCCGTCAAGGCGCTGCGCCCCGAGGCCCGGGTGATCGGCGTCGAGCCGGTGGGGGCGCCCACCCTGCACGCCAGTCTGCGGGCGGGCCGCGTGGTGGAGCTGGCGGAGATCGCCACCGCTGCCAACACCCTGGCCCCGCGGCGCAGCGACGAGCTGAACTTCGAGATCATCCGCCGCACGGTCGACGACGTCGTCCTCGTGGATGACGAGGAGATGCGGGAGGCGGCGCGCTGGCTGTGGTTCGACACCGGAGTGGCCGCCGAGCTCTCGGGAGCGGCGGCGGTGGCGGCGCTGCGCAGCGGCCGCATCCCCCTCGCCGGCGTCCGCCGCGCCTGCGCTCTGGTGTGCGGCGCCGGCACCGACGGTCTGATCGATTGAGAGTGTACTGTCCCGCTTTCCGTCTCTGGCGCCACTTCCAGGTCAAGCGAAGCTTCAAGTCGTCGTCGTGAGAAGTGTGCCGTTGCTCTTTTTTCGGGGGAGGAGCCTATGATCTCGCCTCAAGCCGGAGCTTCAAGAAGCGTCGTTCCCGGTCCGCCGGGACTGCCCGTGCTGGGCGCGCTGCCGCAGGTGAGGAAGGACCCGCTGCAATTCCTCTCGCGCATGGTGCGGGAGTATGGCGACGTGGTCTGCCTGGGAGGGGTGGGCGACAAGAAGTTCTTCCTCGTCACCCACCCTCGCGACATCGAGCACGTCTGGAAGACCAACCATCGCAACTACGTCAAGGGCGCCAATTTCCAGCTCCTGCGGCCGCTGGCGGGCAATGGGCTGTTCCTCAACGAGGGGGAGTCCTGGCGTTCCCAGCGCCGCCTGCTCCAGCCGGCCTTCCACGTCCCCCGCCTGATGGCGATGGCGCAGAGCATCACCGCCGCCGCCGAGGAGATGCTGGCGGACTGGCAGCAGCGGATCCAACCCGGCGTGCCGTTCGACCTCGAGGCGGAGATGATGGACCTCGCGATCCGCATCTCGGTGGAGACCCTCTTCGGCTCCGCCGTGGCCGACGACGCCGAGACGGTGAACCGGTCGGTGAGCACGGCGTTCTCCATCCTCCACCAGCGGGTCCTCTCGGCCCTGCCGTTCCCCTGGTGGGTGCCGCTGCCGGGCAACATCCGCTTCCTGCGGGCGGTGGCCAACCTGGAGGAGGTGGTCTACGACATTATCGAGGAGCGGCGACAGACCGGCGCCGAGGGCCACGACGTGCTGTCGACGCTGCTCTCGGTGCGCGACGAAGCCGGCGAGGCCATGCCGGTACGCATGGTCCGCGACGAGGTTGTCACCATGCTCGTCGCCGGCCACGAGTCGACCGGCATCACCCTGTCGTGGACCCTCTATCTCCTCTCCCGGTATCCGCAGATCGCCCACGCCGTGGAGGAGGAGCTGGCGGCCGTCCTGGGCGGGCGCGCCCCCGGCTTCGAGGACCTGCCGAAGCTGCCGTATCTCGGGATGGTGCTCAAGGAGAGCCTGCGCCTCTATCCCCCCTTCTGGCTGCTGACCCGCACGCCGCTGGCCGACGACGAGCTGGACGGCCACCGCATCCCCGCGGGCGCCATCCTGCTCTTCTCCCCCTATGTCACCCACCGGCGGCCCGATTTCTGGCCCAACCCCGAGGCCTTCGATCCCGAGCGCTTCCGGCCCGAGGTGGTGGCGACCCGCCCGCCCTTCGCCTACTACCCGCTGGGGGGCGGACCCCGCGTGTGCATCGGCGGCCGGCTGGCGGAGATGCAGGCGACGCTGGTGCTGGCCGCCCTGCTGCAACGCTACTCGTTCCACGCTCTGCCCGGAAAGCGGGTCGAGCCGGCGGCCAGCCTCTCCCTGCGGCCCGCCGGCGGCCTGTGGATGACCCTGCACGAGCGGGCCTGAGGGTGGGTTGAAAGTGCGCCTCGGTAAGGCAATCTGGTGATGAGGGTCTACGCCCCCACGTGCACCAGCACCTTGCGCGTGCTGGCATGCCGGCGGTGCTCCCAGAGGTAGATCCCCTGCCAGGTGCCGAGCCCGAGCTCGCCGTCGAGGATGGGGATGGACAGCGAGGTCGCCGTCAGCGCCGCCTTGACGTGCGACGGCATGTCGTCCGGCCCTTCGGTGGTGTGGGTGTAGAGAGGATCGCGCTCGGGCACCAGCCGGTTGAGCCAGGCCTCGAGGTCGCGGCGGGCGGAAGGGTCGGCGTTCTCCTGGATGGTCAGGCTGGCGGAGGTGTGCTGGATAAAGATTGTGCAGAGCCCCTCGCCGCCGACGCCGCTCTCCCGCACCGCCCGGCGCACCTGCCCGGTGATCTCGTGGAGTCCCTGGCCGGGACTGCGGATCGCAAGCCTCGTGACCATTCCGAGTGGGACGATAGCACGGCCTGGAAGGCGCTCAGGCGCCGAGATCCCTGCTGAGAAGCGCCAGTCCTTCCACGATCCTCTCGGGCTCATCCAACCGCAGGCCCTCGAAACATCGCCGCTGATAGGACGGATCCTGGCCAAAGCCGGAGAGGGCTTTGAGGAGATCGTCGCGGGCCGCTGTCCGATACGCCGCTTCGACCTTCCTCCACGCCTCCGCCGGGACAGGCCCGATGCGATACCGCAAGGCGCCGAGATCGATCAGGTCGCGCGACAGTACCTGCCGGTCCGCCCAACGGTCCGAGTTTGCGAGGAGCTTCTCCGCATAGCAATCCACCAGAGAGAGGCAATCCACGGGCGACCAGGACAGCCTCGTTCCCGGATCCAGGCCGATCCGAGCTTCGCGGATGAGCTCGACCCGGATCACGTCTCCGGCGATGACCACGGGAAAACGGATCCCGTACTGATCGATCCGCATCTCGCGCGGAAAACCGAGGTCCACGCCGACGTTGCGATCGAAGAGGTACGGGTATCCGCCTTTCGCCGCCTCGAATCGCAGCTCGGCATAGCCCTCGGGGTCGGAGCAGAGGAAATCGACGTCGTGGGACTCTCTGTACTCGTCCAGATCGAGGACGATCCGGGTGCCGCCGCCGAAGAGGAGCTGGCAGCGGGTCAGCTTCTGGGAATCGAGCGCGGTGAGCAGAGCCAGGACGTTGCGGTGCTGCTCGCGCCTAAACATCGAGGTAGCTTCCGAACCGCTTCACCAGTTCCTGGATGAAGCTCCACTCCTCGGCCGAGGGCTCGGCGAGGACGCCCTTGTAGCGCCAGCCGGCTTCGTAGCGCCGCAGCATGTCCAGCGGCGGCAGATCGCGGTAGTCGCGATCAAACCACGAGATGCTCTCCAGGAAGGGCAACTGCTCGGGGATGGAGATCTCGACGGCCGGTCCGGAGCTCATGAGGACATGGTATCAGGGTGACCCCAGCTCCAGCTCCGCCTCCAGCCGCTGACGGAGCTCGGCAGCGTCGAGGAGCAGGCCCGGATCGTCCGGCGTGGGGAAGATGGCTGTGCGCAGGCCGTCCTCGGCGAGGAGCGGGAGGAGGCCGTCGAGCAGGTCGTCCACGGAGAGTGCCGCGGGCTCGGCGCCCTCCCAGTTGCCGCGGGCGCAGGCGCGAGCCAGCTCGGGGTGGGGCCAGAGGGGGAGGGCGTCCGTCGCCTTGGCCACCACCCAGCCCTGCTCGTCCTTCAGCCCCCAGGCCTCCTCCCAGTCGGCCACGAGCTGCACGAGCTGGATGGCCCGGTCCGCGGCCGGGAGGGCCTGGAGTGCGCGGAGCTCGTCCTCCCCGGTCTCCCAACTCCCCCCGCTCATGACGGGCTAGCCACCGGCGGTCTCGTCGTCGTCGCCCTCCGGCTGCGCTCCCACTGTCACGGGCTCCCGTTCCTCGTCCTCGCCTTCCTCGCGCTCCGAGGCCTCCCGCTTCAGATCGCCGAGGATCCAGTCGGAGAGCGTCTGCATCTCGCTCGCATCGAGGGAGATGCCGGCGCTGTCGCAGAGGCTGATGACGTTGCGGAAGAAGCAGGAGGCCAGGGCCAGCGGGTCCTCCGGGCCGTTCTGGCCGAAGCGGTGGCCGCCGAAGGTGATCCCGCGCAGGATGAAGTTGACGCTGGCGCGGGCGATGGGCGAGCCCTCCTCGATGCAGCGGTCGCGCACCGCCTTCGAGGTGCGGGTGAGGAAGTAGCTGTGCTCGCTGACCTCCTCGGCGGTGAGGCGGAAGACCCGGGCGTAGTCGCCGCGCGTCAGGTAGGGCGTGTCGGTGAGCTGGTGCACCCGGTAGGCGAGCGAGTTCAGCTCCGGATCTCCCACCAGCTCCTCGGGCCGGCCGTCGATGGGGAGCTGGTGCCGGGCCGGGTCGTAGATGTAGCCCGGCTTCAAGGCCGAGATGGCGAAGCCCGGGTTCTCCCGCCCCTCCAGCAGGTCGCGGAAGGTGCCGGCGCCCGCCCAGCGGGTGGAGAGCACCTGCTCGCCGAAGCGGCTGATCACCATCTGCGCCGCCCGCGCCATGGGCACCGCCGAATCCGAGGCGTCCACCACCGAGCGGACATGAGCGAGGACCTCCTCGATCAGCCGGTTGCGGTCCGCGGGAGGGAGGAAGCGCGGCACCGGCGTGGGGCGGCCCTGCTCGGCGGGCCCGGGCCCCGGGTCGGCCGCCACCGCCTCGTCCTCCGTCACCAGTCCCACCCGCCAGGGATCGCCGTCCAGCATGGCCAGGTCCTGCCGCGTCTGGATCACCCCCATGGTCATGTTGCGCAGGCTGTTGAAGCCCAGCCAGTTGGTGCTCGCCGTGAACTCCGGGAACTCGCGGAAGATGGGCGGCAGCTCGGTCGCCACCAGCTCGCCGCTGGCGCTCGCCCGCTCGTAGACCTTGTCGGCGATGCGGCGCAGCAGCTCGCCCATCGCCGAGGTGGCGGAGGGGCCCGAAGCAGCGCGCGTGGCCTGGCCCGGCGTCGCGCCGATGGCGTCCTCCAGGAAGGTGTCCTGGTCGATCAGCAGGTCGCAGGCCGCCTTGTAGGCCACCGACGCCGGGCCGATGGCCAGCACGGCGCTGCGCCGGTCGTGTTTCGAGAGGCGCAGCAGCACCGGCGTGAAGTCGGCATCGCCCGAGAGCAGGATGAACTCGTCGAAGCGCGTCGGATGGCTCAGCGTGTCGAGGATGTCCATCACCATGTGGATGTCGGCGCTGGTCTTGCCGCCGCTGGTCAGCGGCGGGCAGTCCACGACCTCGAAGGCCGAGCGGGTGAAGTAGGGGCGGAAGCGGCCGAACTGCGAGGGGTTGAGATAGCAGCGGCGGAAGAGGATCATCCGCCGGCGCCCTTCGGCGTCGTGGTGGGGGAGCTTGTCCTGCAGCCAGAGCAGCCAGCGGCCGGGATCAGTGGCGAACTGCTCGGCGGCCACCGGGTCTTCGCGCTGCAGGCCGAGATAGATGTTGTCGAAGTCGACGAAGAGCGCCGACCGCAAGTGCGTCGGGCTCGGATGAGAATCGGGCATTCCAACCTCCAATGAAAGATCTGTTCGGCGCGGCGCCTGGCATGGGCCGGCGTCGTCGCCCGGCAAAGATATCAGGAGCCTCGGCCCCTCACCACCCCGGGCCATAGGCGCTAACTTTGGCCTCGATGCCTAGGGTAGGGGCGGGTCTGGACGGCAGGTTGGGGGCTCGACCCGCCCTGGGGAAGACGATCTCGCCGTTGCAGGGCGGGTCGAGCCCCCTCCCACCCCTCCAGACCCGCCCCTACCCTAAGCAAGCGCGTAGGCCGGGAGTTCAATTCCGGGGCGAGGCTGACCCTGCTCCCTGGAACCAATTCCCCGCCTCCCCCCTCTAATCCATACAGGAGCGCTCCGAACGACCCCTCGCCACAAGGCGGGGACCATTGCGAGGACAACCGAATCCGGGACCTGGAGGTGGATCATGTTCGAGCACTCTCTCATCGACCTTGAAGCGCAGCCGAGCCCCCGGCGCCGCTGGCTCTCCCTGCCCATCGCCGTCGGCCTCCACGTGGCGGGCCTGACCGCCTTCGCCCTCGCCAGCTACTGGAACGTCGGCACGGTGCCGGACCCTCAGCTCGCCGACGTCTTCGTCGTGACCCTGCCGCCTCCGGACGGCGGCGGTGGCGGACCGAAACCCAAGCCCCAGCCGGAGCAGAAGAAGCAGACGGCGCCGCAGACGACGAAACAGCTCATGCAGCCGGACCTGAAGACCATCCCCGAGAAGCCGCCGGCGCCGGCCACGGCCGACACGACGCCTCCCCTCGTCCCCACGGGTCCGGCCACGGGCGACGACCCCTACCTGGGACCCGGCCCCGGGAATGGCGACTGCCCGGGCTGCCCCCCCGGTCCGGGGCACGGCGACGGTCCGGTCGGCCCGGCGGTGGAGCCCAGCGCACCGGTCGACACCTCGCCCATCCGCCTCTCCTTCGGCATGACGAAGCCGGAGGTCGTCCACCAGGTCCAGCCCCGCTACACGGAGATCGCGCGCACGGCGGGGGTCCAGGGGACGGTGATCGTGGAGGCCGTGATCGACGAACAGGGCCGGGTGACCAACGAGCGGCTGATCCGCGGCCTGCCCATGGGACTGGACAAGGCCGCCCTCGAAGCCATCCAGCAGTGGCGCTTCAAGCCCGCGCTGCTCGACGGCCGGCCGGTGAAGGTGTATTTCACGCTGACGGTGAACTTCACCATCCAGCGGTAGCAGAGCAAGGACATCAAGGACACCAGGGACATCAAGGACGAGGAGACCCTGTCCTTGGTGTCCTTGAAGTCCTTGCAGTCCTTTGATTCCTTGCCTCATGCACCAGTTGGCTCGACTCCCGCCACCACCAGCGTGAGATCGTCGTCGAACCCCGAGCTCCGGCCCGTCCAGGCGGCGACCTGGGCGACGATCGCCTCGGCCGTGGTTTCGGCAGGTTGGGAGGCGTGGGCGGCGAGGACCTCCCGGAGCCGCTCTTCCCCGAACATTTGACCGCCGGGGCTCAGCGCTTCGGGAATGCCGTCCGTGAACAGCAGGACGCGGTCGCCGGGTGAGAGGGGCACGGCGACCTCGGGATAGGCGGCGCGGCGCAGGCGGCCGAGGACGACGCCGCCCGGCGGCAACTCCTCGACCTGTCCCGAGGAGCGCCGCCATACCAGCGGTGGCGGATGGCCGGCGCTGGCCGCGGTGAGGCTGCCGGCCTCCAGGTCCAGGTAGACGTAAAGGGCGGTGATGAACTGGTTCTTGAGCTTGCCGTGAAAGATGGCGTTGACCTCCGAGAGCACCCGGCCCGGGCTCGCGACGTGGGAGCCTTGAGCCGCCACCGCCACCTTCAGCATCGAGGCCACCAGGGCCGCGGGCACACCGTGGCCGGAGACGTCCGCCACCAGGATGCCCAGACGCCGCCCCTCGGCCGGAATGAATTCGTAGAAATCCCCTGCCACTTCGGTCGCTGAGACGTACCGGGAGGCGAGGTCGAGCCCGGCGATCCGCGGCGGCTCCCCCGGCAGGATCGACTCCTGAATGCGCCGCGCCGTCGCGAGCTCCTGGCGGATCTCGGTCAGCCGCTGCTGATCGCCGAAGACGCGCCGGGCCGCCACCGTCCCCAGGCCGCAGACGAAGAACAGGAATCCGAAATGCTCCACGTTCCCGGTCCAGGGCGTCAATCCCATGCCGCGGAGATTTTCGTAGATCGCGAAGGCGATGAAGACGAGGAAGCTCGCCCGCAGGAGCAGCTGGTCCGGCGTCCTCTCCCGGTCGGGCCAGAACACGTTGACGAGGACGGTCGCGACGCCGGCCAGCACCAGGACGTGGTAGGGGCCGAGCATGGCACCCGGAGCGGGCGAGGCGATCTCCACGGGAATGGCGACCGCCGCCAGCACCGCCATGACCTGCCAGAAGAGGCGGACCCACCGCAGCCGGCCGGGCGGCATCAGCCGCTCGAAGAAGAGCCCTCCCGGCACCGGCATGAGATAGCTCAGGATCAGGATCAGCTTGTCCCAGGCCGGCTGAGGCGGCGCGTACAGGAGCTTCGTCGCCTCCAGGTCGCAGAGCAGCCGCACGGCGTAGAGAGTGGTGAAGATCGAGAAGTAGAGCAGCGTCGGATCGCCCGTCCGCCGCCGCGCGAAAGCCACGGCCCCCGCCGCGAGGCCCAGACCGAGGAGGATGAAGCCGACGCCGGCGCTGGGAATGTCGTGGCGGAGGGCGGCGAGGAGGGCGGGAGGCACGGTCTAAGTCTATCCGATACTTTGAGATAGACTTGGCCAGAGGACGGTATGATCCAACTCCTTCAGGCCAAGAATTTTCGCATGCTGCGGTCCAACTCCGTGGCGCTGCAGCCCTATCAGGTCCTGGTGGGGCAAAACGCCACGGGAAAGTCGACCTTCCTGGGCTCTCTTCAGTTCCTAAGAGATGTAGCGAAATACGGCGTGCGTCACCCTGTTGAATTAGCTGCTGCAAGCTTCTACGATCTCTGTTTTGATCCCGCCGAACCCATCTCTCTGGCTGTCGAGTTGTCGGTGCCAGAATCCGATGCGCGGGAGCGCCGGCTTCGATACGAGATTGAGATCGGCATCACCCACGAGCTCGGCCTCCAGGTGCTGCGAGAAAACCTCTTCCTTCTGCCGTCCATAGGAAACCCGGAGGCGCCGCGATGGGATGAAGGAGACTTCTCGCTGGTCCATGGCAATGGAGAGATCCCAAGGCGATGGAAGCGAGTGATCAGCAAGTCAGAAGACGGCACGGTCCTTTTTCGCGCAGAGACTGGCAGAAAGGAATACCCGTTCCGTGTGGGGGCCGGAGAGGCAGCCCTCGGCAGCCTTTTGGGAGACCCGGACCTCTTCCCCCTGTCGCTCGCCGGACGGGACCTCCTGGAGGAGAGAATATGGTCCCTCCAACTGGACGCGAACGCGATGCGGGGAGTGTCCTCGCCTGGGGAGGCGACCACACTCTACCCCGACGGCTCGAACCTGGCGCGCGTGATCCACGCCCTTCGGCTGCGTGATCCCGTGCTGTTCGAGCAATGGGTGCGACACGTGGGGACTGCCGTGGAAGGCTTGGAATCGGTCGATGTCTGGGAGCGCCCGGAGGACAGATCCCTGGTTCTCAGAGTCGTTTTCGCAGGGCAGCATCGGGAGCCAGTCCCTTCCTGGATGCTTTCGGACGGGACTCTTCGCCTGATGGCGTTGACTCTGGTGAGCTACGCCGCCACCGAGGAGAATCCGGAAACGTATCTCATTGAAGAGCCGGAGAACGGGCTCCACCCGCTGGCAATCCAGATCGTACACGAAGCCCTCTCGCATCCTCTGGCGAACTCTCAAATCCTATGTGCTACGCACTCGCCGATCTTTCTGGCGCAGACCGATCTCGAACACGTCCTCGTCTTCCGGCGCGCCTCCCAGGGCTACGCGATCGTCCGACGGGCTACCGAAGTTCCTGAGCTTCAAGAGTGGACTGGTCACGTCAATCTTGCGGATCTCTTCGTGACCGGGGTCCTCGCGTGATCGTCCAGGAGCCGCCGTACGATCTGGTGGCCCTGTTCTCTGATCTGGAGATGCAGAAACTTTTCGAGGGCCTTATTGAGCGCGGGCAGACGGGGCGGGACTGCACGCGTCCCTTTCGCTGGCGGAGTCTCCGAGACCCTCGGCGCGACACCGTGTGGCGAGAGCCTGAGGGGCCGCTGGCTCCATTCTTTAGGACGGACTGCCGATTCTTGATCGTCTGGGATCATCAAGGCTCCGGATATGAAGCTCGGCCCCATGAAGTCGTCGAGAGCTTGGCGTTAAGGAGGCTGGCCGATGCCGGCATCCCAGAGGATCGGATCCTCGCCGTGGCTTTCGATCCCGAGTTGGAGATCGCCTTTCGAAAACCGGCCTGGCAGAAGATTAAACGGGTGGTCGCCGAGCCCCGCCGGACTCCTCCTCCAGGCGATGCCGCCATCCTCGAAGAGTCAAGAAGATTGGCTCCGCGGCTGCGGATTCCTGACGACTTCGATGCTGCCCTGGCTCGCCATCCGAAAGAGCTGTTCGAGGCCCTGGTTCGCCTCGTACGCCTCCGCAGATCTCCTGATCTCTATATCAGGATCGGGGAAAGGGTCTCGCTCCAGGCCCTCAAAAGAGAGGCAGCGCTCGCGAGAATCGCCAAGGCGATCTCCTCCTGGTTTCCTCCGGTTTCCTGAAGGTACCTCGATGAAAACCAAAGCCGTCATCATTCTCCTCGCCCTCCTCCTCGCCCCCGCCCTTCACGCCCAGGAGCGCACCCTCCACCTCGCCGTCGGCGATCCGGCCCGCAAGGACAAGACGGCGACGCTGGTGCTCGACGGCGTCACGGACACCCGCAGCGGCGAGGTCATCACGCCCGCCGAGCTGCCGAAGCGGCTCGCCGGAGTGCGCCTGCTGCTGGTGGGGGAGAGCCATACGGACATGGATTATCACCGCTGCGAGCTGCGCGTCGTCCAGGAGCTGGTGCGCGCCGGCCGGCCGGTATTCGTAGGGCTGGAGATGTACCCTTACACCGAGCAGCGGTTCCTCGACAGTTGGGTGGACGGCCAACTCACCGAGGAGCAGTTCCTCCAAACCTCGCGCTGGTATGAGAACTGGGGCTACAACTGGCTTTATTATCGGGACATCTTCCTTTTTGCCCGTGATCACAAGCTGCGCATCTTTGCCGTCAACGCGCCCCGCGACGTCGTCACCGCGGTGCGAAAGAAAGGTTTCAAAAACCTGACGTCCGAAGAGGCGGCCCACATTCCCACGGATATCGACACATCGAGCGCCGATCACCGCACGCTGTTCAAGTCGTTCTTCGAAGGCGGCGGCGATTCGCTTCACTCCAGTATGACCGACGCGCAGGTGGACTCGATGCTCGCCGCCCAGGCCACCTGGGACGCCACGATGGCCTTCAATTCCGTCAAAGTGCTCAAAGAGCACGGCGGGCCGGAGACCCTCATGGTCGTCCTCGTGGGCTCCGGCCACGTCGTCTACGGCCTCGGCATCCAGCGCCAGGCCGCCCGCCACTTCGACGGCAGGATCGCGACGATCGTCCCGGTGACCGTCCGCGACGAGGAGGGCCACGACGTCAAGACCGTCCAGGCCTCCTACGCTGATTTCATATGGGGCCTGCCGGCGCAGAGCGATCCGATCTATCCCTCCCTCGGCCTCTCCACCAATCCCGTCGAAGGAGAGAAGGCTTTGAAGGTCATCCTCGTTTCCGAGAAAACCCCCGCCGAAAAGGCCGGAGTCCAAGTGGGTGACGTGATCGTCTCCCTCGATGGGACGCCCGTGCCGGACAAGGAGACCCTGAATCGTCTGGTGGCTGGAAAGCGGTGGGGCGACGAGGCGGTGCTGGCAGTGAAACGGGGAGGGCAGACGAAGGAGATGCGGGTGGCTCTGCGGCGGTCTACTTGAGAGCCTTGAAACTCGGCAACTCGGCTGCGGGAGCTCGCCAGTGGGTTTTGATGTACTCACGCATGACTGTCACGGCACCTGCATTGACAGTTCCGTCCTGAATACCGGCTTGCAGTTTCAGCCAGACAGTACGCATCTGCTCGCGAGCAGCCTTGCCGCTGCCATCTTCATCCTCCAGAAGAGACAACTCATTCACTGCGCGGCGACAGACGGCCAAGGCTCCTGCCGCATCTCCGTATCTGAGGTAGGCGCCGAAGAGATAGACCAAGTCTAGAAAGAGGTCTTTCACTAAGCCGTGCTCAAGATCACCAGCTATAACCTCGTAAAAAATCTTCTCGGCTCTCTTCAATTGACCCAGGCTTTCTAGAAGGCGCGCGGCGGTGAATCGCCGTCTTAACTGGATGAACGGCTCGAGAAATTGTTCATGAAGGTCCTTCAGAGCCTGAAAACGAAGCAAAGCCTCGCGATGTGCCCCCAGCGCAATCAGACAATCGACTCGTACGTTTTCAGCGAACAGAGTAAGTCGCTGATTGGCGGGAGGGATCAGGGCCAGGGCTTGGTTGGCGACTCGAAGACCTTCTTTGGGGTCGGCATCGGTGAGAATGAATGCCAGTTGCACCAGAGCCCTGCTGACCAGAGACCAGTTCGCGGCGGTTTCGAAAAGCCGAACTGCTTTGTGAAGAAGCTCGCCGGCTCTCGCCGGAAATCCCAGATCGGCCTCCAGCGCGGCGCTCACACACAGCAACTGGCCCTCAACGGCGGGATTTCCTGAGCCTCTGCTGACGTACTCGGTTCCCTTTTTGAGAGCCTCTCTTGCCGAGGGCCAGTTTGCAGCGCGCCGGCGGGCATTCGCGATCTCTGCACAACACTCCGCCGCGAAATCGCTCTTCATCGCGGGCGTGTATTTGGCGGGGAGTTGCTGGGTTACGATCAGAGCAAGGTAGGCAAGCTCTTCGCTTTCCTTGGGAGGTAAGCCTCCTCGGGCTTCGGTCAACAGGGTTTCCAGGAAGCCGAACGTGTGGAGTGATCTCGTGAGCCTCACTTTGTCTCGCCTGGTCTTCAGGCCCAAGGACCGAATCTCGATCCAGGCCGCCTGGGCAACCAGCCCTTCTTCCAATCGCCCCTGCTCCAGACGGTAAAGCTCCACCACGGCCTTGAGCGGGCCAGCGCTGCTGAGCGAGCCGGCGGACTCCTGGTCTGCAATGGCTCTGATGGCAAGGCTCCAGCACTCCTTACAGCCGACCAAGTGTGTCGCAACCCGCTCTATCTCCGCAGGCGTCGCTTCGCCCCGGAACAGGCGAGCCAAGCCATCCCTGCTCTCATGCCTTCCTTCCAGCATTTCGCGCTTCCCTTGAACACAGCAAAAATAGACTTAGGCCGGTGAACACTAAAATGCGATCTCGGTAGTATAGCTGAAAAGGCGGGGGAGCTGGAGTCGATCAGCGCCCCCTTCCATATGCGGTAGCTCAACCGAGCGGGTCCCAACCACTTCCGCGATCGGTCTCAGGAGGAGGCTGGGACGTGAGGCCAAGAGGGTCCAGACCACTTCGGCCATCAGTCTCGGCAGGCGCTGAGGTGACGCCGAGTGGGCCCCAACCGCTTCCCCGTTGATGGGTAGCGATGAGGGCTGCGGCGAGATACACAACCAGCAGGACGGCTCGAAGCATAGCTTCTCCCTTTCAGGGGCTTGGATACACGAGCCGCATTGCTCGCGATGCGAGCCCCTATGGGGAAGTGTCTGCTTCGCCTGGGTAGAAGGGCAAGGCATGGAAATACATGATCGAAGAGTGGCGGCGGATCATCTCTCGGCGGAGGGAGGGCGAATGGACGGTCTGGTCATTCCGACCCTGGGGACGGAGCGCCTGCGGCTGCGGCCTTTCCGGGGGAGCGACTTCGACGAGTACGCCGCGATGTGCGCGGACCCCGAGGTGGCGCGCTACCTTCTGGTGCGATTCAGCCGCGAGCAGGCCTGGCGGCACCTGGCCTTTCTGGTGGGGCACTGGAAGCTGCGGGGATACGGCATGTGGGCCGTGGAGGAGAGGGAGTCCGGCGCGTTCGTCGGGCGGATCGGCTTCGCGGATCCGGAGGGCTGGCCAGGCTGCGAGCTCGCCTGGACTCTCGTGCGGCGCTGCTGGGGCCGCGGCTACGCCACGGAAGGTGCCCGGGCCGCCTTGACCCACGCCTTCACCGTCCTGAACAAGGACCGCATCCTCAGCCTCATCCTTTCGGAGAACCGCGCCTCCATCCGGGTGGCCGAGCGCCTCGGCGAGAGGCTGCAAGGCCAGACCGAGGTCCTGGGGAAGGAGCACCTGGTCTACGGCATCGACCGGGAGAGCTGGGCCGCGGAGGAGAGAGAGGCGTGTTAAAGCGGGTCGTTGCGAGCCCGGCTGCGCCGGGCGCGTTGCCCGGCACGCCCGGCGTTTTGCCGGGCACACCCGACCTCTTGCCCGACACGTCAGGCGTCGTGCCGGACACGTCAGGTGTCTTGCCTGCCACGCCCGGCGTCTTATCGGGCACGTCCGACGGTTCACCGGACGTTCCCGGCGCCTCACCGGGCACGTCCGACGGTTCACTGGACACGGCCGGCGGTTGACCGGGCATGCCCTTTGAGATGTCTGCCATGTCCGACGAGATATCGGTCACTCCCGACGAGTCGTCGGTCACGTCCGGTGAGATGTCTGCCACGCTCGGCGCGTCGCCTGCCACGCCTGGTGAAACGCCTGCCATGCCCGGTGACAGGCCTGCCACGTCCGGCGACACGCCTGCCGCGTCCTGTAAAACGCCTGCCATGCCCGGCGTGACGCCTGCCACGCCCGGGGAGAGACCTGCCACGTCCTGTAAAACGCCTGCCACGCCCGGTGAGACGCCTGCCACGCCCGGCGAGACGCCTGCTATGCCCGATCTGAGATCTGCCACGTCCTGAAAAACGCTTGCCATCCCCGGCGACACGCCTGCCACGTCCGGCGATTCGTCAAGCGTGTGCGGTAAGACGCCCGCCACGTCCGATGAGCCGTCTGCCACAGCCTGCCTTCGGCCGATTGCGCCTGCCTTCGAGTCGCGGCACTGCCGGATCGGGCTGCGCTGCCATCATCGAGAGGCAGTCAGCTATGACCTTGATCTTGATGTTAGCGACTCCGTGAGCCATCAGAAACTGACGCGTTCCGCCAACATCGTCGTCGACCCGGCCATCGCGGTCGTCAAAGACCCGATGGACGGCTAGGAGCCTGCGCGGCAGAAAAGCTCGTAGGCAGCGTTGGTGCAGGACAGCAAGGACAGCAGGGACTTCAGGGACAGCAGGGACATGAAATTAGTCGAAACCGGAGATTTTTCGTTCCTGCTGTCTCTGGTGTCCCTGCTGTCCCTGTCTTCGGTTTTCTGCCACGTCCGACCCCAGGCGCTGGATCTCGCCGAACTGGAGGAAGCGCAGCAGCTTGGCCTGCGCCTCGATGGGGATCTCGCCCACCTCGTCGAGGAACAGCGTGCCGCCGTGAGCCGAGGCGAGGCAGCCGGGACGATCCTTTTTCGCATCCGTGAAGGCCCCGGCGACGTGGCCGAAGAGCTCGGACTCGAGAAGCGTGCCCGGCAGGGCGGAGCAATGGACGGTGACGAACGGCCGGCCGCGGCGCGTGCTGTTGACGTGCAGGGCGCGGGCGATCAGCTCCTTGCCGGTGCCGGTCTCGCCGAGGACGAGGATCGGGGCGTCCGCTCCGGCGACCTGGGCGACGACGCGCAGCAGCTCCATCATCCGTGGATCGCGGGTGACGATCCCCTCGAAGTCGTGCTGGGCGACTCGCCGGAGGCGAAGCGGGGATCCTCGATCAGGTTGGGCAGGTAGAGGAGGGCGCCGGTGGCGATCACTTCACGGACGAGGGGGTGCGGCTGAACTGGCGCTTCAGGTCGCTGCGCCGGCCGCGCTCGCCGCCGACCTCGAGCTTCTGCTGGTAGGAGCCGTCCTCGCGGACCACGACGAAGCCCGTCTCGGCGCCGCACTGCTCGACGAGGTGCCGCAGGAGGACCTCAGGGGTCCGTTCCGCGTCGTCCTCGGCCAGCAGGCTTGGTAAGATGACGCTCATGAAGCCCGCAACCCGTGTGACCAGCAAGGGTCAGGTCGTCATTCCCAAGCCCGTCCGCGAGCAACTCCGGTGGACGTCGGGTACTCAACTCGCCGTCGAGATCATGGGCGATGGTGCCGCGCGCCTGACTCCGCTCGAGGCCGAGGACTCCATTGATGTCCTCTATAGCTGCTTGAAGGATCTCCCGGGGAATCCCGTCGCGGACCTCGAAGCCGAGCACCGGGCCGAAATCGAAGCGGATGAGCGTTGGCAACGTCGCGGTCGTTGATTCCTGGGCGATCCTGGCATTCCTGCGAGCCGAGGAACCCGGCGCTACGGCGATGCGCCGCTATCTCCGCCGCGCTCAAAGCGGCAATCTCCGCCTGCTGCTGAACGTGGTCAATCTCGGCGAGGTCTTCTATCGTCTCCTCCAACTCACCGGGGAGGCGCAGGCGGAGGAACGCCTCGGCCAGGTGAAGGCGCTTCCGATCGAGATCGTGCCGGCGCGGCGCTTGAAGGTTCCCGGTTTTTCCCCGCCACCGCCGGATCGCGTTCGAAGACGCCGTGGGAGTACAGAGCCTCGTCGAGATCGTTCGTGGCCTGGGCCTGTTCGAGCCAGAGGTTCCAGTAGGCGATGAGCTCATCCTGCGAAAGGTTGCGCAGATCGAGATCCTCCTCGCTCAGGAATTCGTCGCGAAGATCGGTCATGAGTCAGCTCCTTGGGCCGGCTCGAAAGGAAGGACCCCTTCGGCGCGAGAAACCACCAGGCGATGCGCCTCCGGCAAGGACAGGCCCTCGATCTGGCGCTGAACCTCCGGCCAGATTTTGGCCCAGTCTTCGGAGGCAGCCATGTACCGGGCCAGTCTTTCCTCGTTGGCGCGGATGAGGGCCCGGCGTTCGCGGTCGAGAGCTTCCTCCAGAGCCTCTCTGCCTTCGCCGATGCGGGCCAGGAGCGGTCTCTGCCGCGTCGCCTCCGCCAGCGCTTCAGGGTGCTCTTCGGCGAGCTTGATCAGGTCGCGGCTGCTGCGGGAGTACCGGAGCTGGGAGCGAGGATCGGTCATCAAGCGAGCCAGCTCACCCACGACAGCGTAGTCCTTGTCCCGGTTCGTCAGCTTCATCGCGGCCAAGGGCTCCACGCGGACGACGTCATCGCCCGTTGCCTGAGCCTCCTCCCACATTTGAGCCAACTGCTCCGGCGCGATCCGCGGCGGTCGGGTGACGAAGTCGGTTCGTATCCGCAAAACCTCCCGGCGGAGCTCGAGGTGGGAGCTCCAGCCTCCGGCAAGCCAGCGCAGGTCCAGGGGCGCTCCGAAGCGGTAGCGCGCGCCGTGCTCAGAAAGCACCTCCAGCACATGCTCGGCGGCTTCAGCATCCTCGCGCAGGATCCAGTCGCCGTCCTTGCTCATGATGGCCAGCCGATGGACGACCACCGCCTGGCCCGAGCTGAGGAGGGTCCGCAGGCGGCCACGGTTGAGCTCCTCGGTCAGATCGAGATAGGGATTGTTCATCGCCGTACGCCGAGGTGGGCTCACACGGCTACGACCTCGACGAGACCGCCGAGCGCGCGGAAATCGTCCGGGTTGCGGGTGTAGAGCGGCAGGCCGGCAGCGCACGCGGCCGCTGCAAGGAGGAGGTCGATGGCACGAGCCCCTCTCGCCTTGCGTCCCGCGGCTACCACAGCGGAATAAACCCTCCCGTAAGCGCGTGCCGCCTCGGCGTCGAAGGGCAGAGGATCGAATGCGGCTTCCGCGCGCTGGAGCCGGTCCTGGCGGCGCGCCCGCTCTTCGGGGTCTGGTGTGGCGTGCGGACCGGCGGCAAGCTCGGCCATCGTGATGGCGCTTACGGCAACCTCGATCGGAAGCCGTGAAGGCTCGATGTGTTCGAGGTCGATGACCACCGAGGTGTCGAGGATCCCGCGAGCAGGCCGCCGGTCAGGCATCGGGTAAAACGTCCTGGCCAGCCCACGCATCGACATCGGCACGGAAGCGGCCAGGGTCGATGGCGGGCGCATTCCTGAAGATGGCAACGACTGCCGCCGCTGGCACGAATCGGTGGCGCCGCAGGGGAGTGAGCTCGCCTACCGGCACACCGTTGCGAGTGATGACGAAGGACTCTCCCTGGTCGAGCCGGCGCATGATCTCGCCGCTGTCGTTGCGGAGCTCGCGTTGAGTGATGGATTCAGCCATTTTCCAACGGTAGCACATCGTGCTACGGATGTCGACTGCTGAGGGACGCGGTCTTTGATTCCTGGGCGACCCCTGGCACACGTGCACCGGTGGCGAGGATCGCCTTCCCGGACAACGTCGATTCATAGCCGTTTGACAAAAATGACAGCGGGGTCTACTGTAGAAAATTCGACACTGATCCCTCACAGGTCGTGAGCCTCGGATGCAGCGTTCCTGAAGGAGGATCATGCGAAAGCTTATTACATCATACTCCCATTTGAAGGCGGTGCTGTGGACTGCTGTTTTAGTGACGGCGGTGACGCTTGGTGCGTGCGGGGTCGACAAGCCGGCACAAGGCGTCACCGAGGCCGGCAAGTCCGGCCCCGCCAAGGCCGGCAGTCCTGCCGGTTCACCGATCAAGGCCTGTGAATTGATGCCACAGCCAGAGGCTGAGGTCGCCGTGGGGCAAGCGCTTCCGAAAACCGCGGAAGACGGCACTCTGGGGATGTGCACGCGCTCCGCGGAGGACTTCTCGGCCGGCGCCGCTCTGACCGTGGGCGAATGGGAAGCGATGAAAACAGCGGCCACCAGCCGCAGTGTTCCCGCGTCGGTATCTGGCGTAGGCGATGAAGCGCTGAACCTGAATGGCTCAAACGGCTCTCTCCTTTACGTCCGCAAGGGGAGCAAAGGATTTCTCCTCGTGTTGAACGGTCCCAAGATCGACCGCTTGCCAGATCACGGGCTCGCGCAGGAAAAGGTTCTGGCGTCGAAGATCGTGTCGAGACTCTAGTCACCGAGCCGGTAGGAAGATGGGGATACCGCGGTATTCCCGCCTGTGATACCATGCCGCGCATGAAGGTCGGAGTCTCCCTGCCCGCGAATCTCCTGGCTTTTGCCGACGAAGAAGCGCAGCGTCGCGGCACCACCCGGTCCGGTTTGCTGGCCAGCCTGCTCGAGGCGGAGCAGGTACAGGCGCAGGTCCGGCGGTACATCGACCAACACGGTTGGGACGTTGCCGACGACGAGGGGCACTGGCGGCAATACCAGCAAGCTCGGATGGCCGAGGAGTACCGTGACGACGACTGGTGAACCCCTGCCTGGCCGGGGCGAAGTCTGGTGGGTGCGGGTGGATAAGCGCAGGCCGGCCGTCGTCGTCCAGAGCAATGCCGTGCGAGAGCCTCGGGTCCGCTCGTTTCTCGTCGTGCCTCTGACCAGCCGTCTCCACCTGGCGGACCTGCCGGGCAACGTTCAGCTCTCCCGACAAGCGACGGGATTGCCGAAGGCTTCGGTGGCCAACGTCTACGATGTGCCTCCTCCCCAGGCCTCACCCGGTCTGCGTTTCAACCTGCGCTCCGGTGCGGCAGCCGGCAGCGCGTGCTACGATGTCCTCTGGAGCACGGACCGCGAGAAGCTGCCACGTGGAGGTCACCGAGTCGATTGACGGCGTGCCCATCCGCCTTACCGCGGAGAGGTGGCTTCACGTCGTTGAGAATCATGATGAGGTGGCAGGCTACTACGATGAGGTCTTGGAGACCGTGGCCAGTCCTGACATCATTGTACCGGGCTACAAAGGCTCCCTGATCGCGGTTCGCAGCTACGGTCGGCAGCGCCACCTGTGCGTCGTCTACCGCAAGGTCTCGCGCACCGATGGATTCATCATCACGGCCTATTTCAGTCGCACCATCGACCGAAGGAAGGCGATATGGAAGCGAGCTTAGAGCCACAGACGGTCCAGACCGTAACCGAAGCCGTACCGCTTCTCCTGAAGTTCCCGATGGAGCATTTTTCGGTGGACTATGACAAGGAGGCCGACATCCTGTACATCAGCTTCCGGCGCCCTCAGAAGGCGAAGGACACCAGGATGACCGACGAGGGTCTTCTGCTCCGCTACCAGGGCAAGGAACTGGTGGGAATCACCATTCTGGAGGCCTCGTCCCGCACGGCAGGGCTCCCAGCTCTTCCGGGAGAGGCGGAGTCGCGGGCCTCTGCCGTGCCAACGCGGAGGCGGCCGGCAAAGAAGAAGGCCTGAAAGCAGCCGCCCCGCCGAGCCTGGCCGGGGCGTCCTGCTGAAAGTACGCCAGCCTTACGCTCCCGGCTTCTTGAACAACCCCGCATCCACCGGCGCGTTGACCTGCACCTCGGAGAGCTCCACCTTCAGGACCGGCGTGCCGTCCTGGCTGACGTCGGTCTTGAAGGGGACCTTGACGCCGTTGACGTCGCGGTAGTCGGAGTAGGCGGTTTCGACCTTCTGGCCGTTGGTCTCGTAGGCGGACTTGAGCACCTGGTTCGTCCCCGGGTCGAGGTAGAAGCGGGTGGTGTGCCCCTGCGCGTCGGCGAGCTCGACGACGTGAGCGGGCTTGCCGGCCACCGGCTCGTCCGGCAGCGCATGAGCGGTGTAGCCCGGCTGGCCCACCTTGCGGAGGAGGTCGTAGCCATAGCTGTGGCGCTCCTTCATCTGGCCTCTGGCGTCGTCGATCGTCTGGGGGCCCATCTGCGTCCAGCCCCTGGTGCCGTCGTAGGCCTGCACCATGGCGCCCATGGCGGTGGTCATCTCCGTGCGCTCGGCGTCAGGATACTGGCGGTAGGAGACCAGCGTGGGGATGGCGATGGGCTGCGGCGCGCCGGGCGGGCTCATGGTGGCGCTGCCCTTGGCGATCTGCGTCTTCTGCTCGACGAACGCCTTGCCGCCGAGAGCCGCCTGGGCCTGGCGCAGGAGGTCCAGGGCCTTCGGATCGGCCGCCGCCGGGGCGGTCGCCGCCGCCTTGGGCTTGCGCAGGTCGTTGCGCGTCAGGTCGAGGTCGGCCACGGGGACCACGTCGACATCGGGGAACGTCTTCTTGAGCGCGTCGGTGAAGGCGGAGGCGTTGCCCACCAGGACGATCGACATGCGCTCCGGGTGGATTCGCTCCCTGGCGAAGCGCTGGACGTCGGCGGCGGTGACGGCGGAGATCTTGTCGTCGTAGGTCTCCAGAAAGTCGCGGCCGTAGCCGTACTTCATCGCTTCCAGGACCTTGTCGGCGATACCGTCGGCGGTTTCGATCTCCAGCGGAAAAGCGCCGGTGATGTAGGTCTTGGCCGGATCGAGCTCGCTGGCCGGGACGGGCTCCTTCTGCAGATCGCGCAGCACGTCGAGGGCCACCTTCAGGGCCTCGGCCGAGGTCTCGGTCTTGGTGAAGGTGCTGGCCTCGAAGAAGCCGGGCTGGGTGCCCTCCACGAAGAAGCTCTGGGCGCCGTAGGAAAGGCCGCGCTTCTTGCGGATCTCCTCGTAGAGGCGGGCGGCGGGGCTGCCGCCGGTCACCGAGCTGTAGACCTCGGCGGTGAACAGGTCGGGATCGCGGTAGGGGATGGCCACCTGTGCCACACGGATCTCGGTCTGCACGGCGTCGGGCTTGTCGACGACCACGATGCGGTTGCGCTCGTAGCGCGGCGGTGCCACCTGCGGCAGGGTGAGGTCCGCGCCCTTGGCCCAGCCGCCGAAGGCGCGCTCGGCGCGGGCGAAGGCGTCGGCCGGCTTGACGTCGCCCACCACGGCCAGAAAGGAGCCGTTGGGGACGTAGTGGCCCTTGTGGTAGGCCACGAAGTCGTCGCGCGTCAGACCGCGCAGCGACTCGGGGGTGCCGCTCGCGGGGCGGCCATAGGGGTGGTTGCCGAAGACCAGGCGCTCGACGGCCCGGCTCGCCAGGTAGGAGGCGGTCTGCTGCTGGATCTGCAGGGCGCTCAGGGCCTGACGGCGCCAGCGCTCGACCTCGTCCTGCGGGAAGGTGGGGTGGAGGACGACGTCGGAGAGCAGGTCGAACCCGAGGTCGAGCTGGTCGGAGGTGACGCCGGCGGTGGCGTAGCCGGACTCGAGACCGGCGTTGGCGCTGACGTTGCCGCCCACGAAGTCGATGGTCTGGGCGATCTGCTGCGCCGAGCGGCTGGCGGTGCCCTTGGTGAGCAGCAGGGCGGTGGCCTCCGCGAGGCCGGACTTCCCTTCCGGCTCGTAGGAGCGGCCGCCCTTGACCACCAGGCGCAGCGAGACCAGGGGCTGCTTGTGCTGCTCGATGACCACGACACGCAGGCCGTTGGCCAGGGTCTTCTCCTGAAAGGCGGGGAAGTGGACCTCTTTGGCCGGGCCGGCTGGCGGTGGTGTGACCCGCTTGCGGGTCTCAGGCTTGGCGTCCGTCTGCGCGCCCGCGACACCCGGGAGGGCCGCCGCCAGCAGCAGGGCGGCGGCGGTAAGCGTGGGGAGGATCTGTTTTCTCATGGCTTCTTCACCTCGCTTGGGGCGGCGTCCTTCGCTCCCTCTTTCGCTCCCTGGCGCATGGCCTCGGGGAGCATGTAGACCACGGTGCGGTTCTCGGGGGCGAAGTAGGCTTTCGCCGCGCGCTGGACGTCGTCGGCGGAGACCTTCTGGTAGAGGGCGAGCTGGTGATTGACCAGCGAGACGTCGCCGAGGATGACGCCGGCGTAGCCGATGGCGCTCGCTTTGTCCTGGTCGGTCTGGCGGCCGAAGATGAGGCCCGAGATGAGCTGGTTCTTGGCCTTCGCCAGCTCCTCGGCGGTGACCGGCTGGTTCTTCAGGCGGTCCACCTCGGCCTGCAGCTCCTTTTCGGCGTCGTCGGGCTTCTGCCCGGCCTGGAGGATGGAAAAGAAGAAGAAGACGCCCGGATCTTCCAGCAGCACGGTCTGGCCGCCGGCGGCCACCGCGATCTGCTTGTCATAGACCAGCCGCTTGTACAGCCGCGAGCTCTCGCCGCCGGAGAGGATGCTGCTCGCCACCTCCAGGGCATAGGCGTCGGGGTGGCCGGCCTGCGGCACGTGGTAGCTGAGCACCACGGCCGGCAGGGGGGTGTTCGCGCCGTAGTCGGTGGTGCGGCGCTCGGCCGTCTGCGCCGGCTCCTTGGGGATCTCGCGCGGGATCGGCTTCCCCTGGGGGATGGGGCCGAAGTAGGTCTCGATCCACTTCAGGGCCTGGGCCGGGTCGAAGTCGCCGGCGATGACCAGGGTCGCGTTGTTGGGCACATAGTAGGTGGCGTGGAAGTCGCGCACGTCCTGGAGGGTGGCGGCGTCGAGGTCGGCCATGCTGCCGATGGGCAGGATGCGGTAGGGGTGGGTGGTGTAGGACTTGTCCAGCACGACCTCGAAGAGCCGGCCGAAGGGGGGGTTCTCCACCCGCAGCCGGCGCTCCTCCTTGACCACGTCGCGCTCGGACTTGAAGTTCGCCTCCGAGATGTCGAGCGCCCGCATGCGGTCGGCCTCCATCCAGAGGATGCGCTCCAGGTAGTTGGCGGGGATGGTCTCCCAGTAGAGCGTGCGGTCGAAGTCGGTGGTGGCATTGTAGCGGCCGCCGATGGAGCTGACGAGGTTCTTGAACTCCTCCAGCGGAATGTTCTCGGAGCCCTTGAACATGATGTGCTCGAAGAGGTGGGCGAAGCCGCTACGCCCCTTCTTCTCGTCCTTGGAGCCGACGTGGTACCACAACTGGACGTTCACCACGGGCGCCGAGTGGTCCTCATAGAGGAGCACCTGCAGCCCATTGGCGAGCTTGTGTGGCTGGATTTGCAGCGTCGGCGGCGTCACCTTGAGGGCATCCGCCGCCTTCGCCGGAGGGGTCAGCGCCAGGAGGGCGAACCCGGCGAGACCGGCGATGAGCGCTTTCAGCATCCGAATCTCCTTTGTAATGGTTGGCCGATATCAGGACCAGATACCGGGGACCAGCTTCCCGTATTTTCGCCTACGTTGCAACCTGGGGAAAGTTTGGAGTTGATCCCGGGTTGATCCCGAATTGCTCCAGGTTGCTCCAGACGTTGCCGGCGCGGTAGCTTACCGCTTATGAGAACCCGACGAATCCTCCCCATCTTCCCGGTGCTCCTCCTCGGTTCGTTGCCGCTCGCCGCGGCCCCGCCGGGCGTGGCTCTCCGGCCGGACAAGGTGCTCCCCGCGCCCCCCGACGTGGCGGCGCCCCCGGCCGACGCCCAGGTGACGGCGAGCGGCCTCGCCAGCAAGGTCCTCCAGCCCGGCACGGGCACGGAGCACCCGGTGCCCACCGACAAGGTGAAGGTGCACTACACGGGATGGTCGACGGACGGCAAGATGTTCGACTCCTCGGTGGCCCGCGGCCGGCCGGCGGTGTTCCCTCTGAACCGGATGATCGCCGGCTGGATAGAAGGGGTGGGGCTGATGGTGGTGGGGGAGAAGCGGCGGCTGTGGATTCCCGCCAGGCTGGCGTACGAGGGGCATCCCGACAAGCCGCAGGGGATGCTGGTCTTCGACGTCGAGCTGTTGGATATCCTGCGCGTGCCGGAGGCGCCGCCGGACGTGGCCGCGCCGCCGGCCGACGCTCAGCATTCCGAATCCGGCCTCGCCTGGAAGGTACTGAAGCCCGGCACCGGGACGCTGCACCCCAAGCGGGACAGCATCGTCCGCGTGCACTACACGGGCTGGACGACGGATGGCAAGATGTTCGAGTCCTCCTATGCCAAGGGCACCCCGGCCACCTTCGAGCTGACCAAGGTGATCCCGGGATGGACGGAGGGCTTGCAGCTCATGACCGCCGGCGAGTCCCGCCGCTTCTGGATCCCCAAGAACCTCGCCTACCGGGGAGCTCCCGGCAAGCCGGAGGGGATGCTGGTATTCGACTTGGATTTGATCGAGATTACGAAGCCGTAGGGGGAGGCGCGGCAGAAGGCCGAAGACAAGGACAGCAGGGACACCAGGGACAGCAGGGACGAGAAAGCTTCAGGCTCGGCTACGGTGTTCTTGTCCCTGCTCTCCTTGCGGTCCCTGCTGTCCCTGTCTTCCTGCCATCCAGCGCTGCCTTCCGAGGCGCTCTCGGAGGGCTTCAGCCGCATACACGCCATGCCTCGCTCGAACCGCAAAGTCCCCCCACTCCCCGATCCCGAAAACGGGACGTGGCAGGGGCGGTCCGTGGCGCGGCGGTTCGTGTCGCCGGACGGTCTCACCGTGCTGGTGGGGCGGACGGCCGAGGACAACGACGTGCTGACCTTCAAGCTGGGGAGCCCGCGCGACTTCTGGCTGCACGTGGCGGCGGAGTCAGGCTCGCACGTCGTGGTGCGCAACCCCGGGGGGATGGACCGCCTGCCGAAGGAGACCGAGCAGCTCGCCGCCGCGCTCGCCGCCGGCTACAGCAAGGCGCGCAAGGGCGGGCGGGTGGCCGTCCACCTCTGCCGCTGCGAGGACGTGAGCAAGCCCCGCGGCTTCCCGCCCGGCAAGGTGCTCCTCGACCGCTACCGCAGCGTCCAGGCGTCGCCCTGGCGGCCGGATCTTGCAAACATGGATTAGGAGTCTGCGCGGTAGGAGGCCAGAGCAGGGACTTCAGGGACAGCAGGGACTTCAGGGACGAAGAAGGCCCGATCTCGGCGGATTCTCTCTTGTCCTTGAAGTCCCTGCTGTCCCTGAAGTCCCTTGCTTCACAGCGACTGCAGAATCACCGCCGCGCTGCTGCGGGCCACTTCGCCCGGGGCGTCGACGTTGAGGGCGGTGAGGACGCCATCCTTGACCACGGCGGCGTAGCGCTGCGAGCGGATACCCATGCCGAAGCCGCGGGCGTCGAGCTCCAGCCCCAGCGCCCGGGCGAGGTCGCCGTTGCCGTCGGCCAGCGGTACGATCTTGTCGCCCACCCGCTGGGCCTTGAGCCAGGCGGTGAGCACCTCGACGTCGTTGACCGCCGTGCAGGCCACGACATCCGCGCCGCGCGACTTGAGGTAATCGGCCAGCTCGATGTAGCCGGGCAGGTGGTGGTCCGAGCAGACCGAGGTGAAGGCTCCGGGCACGGCGAAGAGCACCACCGTCTTCCCCTTGAAGAAATCCTCCGTCCAGACGCTCTCGAAGACGCCGTCGCGGACGGTCTGCAGTTTCACATTGGGGAGCTTCTCCCCGACCTGGATCGCCATCGTCATTCCCCCCTGACGTTTCAGCCTATCAGACCTCCGCCACCGGGCTCTCCTGGTGGGTGAGCGAGCGGGTGGAGCCGCGAGGGAAGAGCAGGGCGATCAGGAGGCCCGCCACGGCGAATCCGGCGAGGGCCACGAACACGCCCTGAAGGCCGTGGAGCAGCGCCCCGGTGAGCCGGTGGAGGGTGGCGGGATCGAGATGGGCGCGCAGGGCCGGGTCGAGCATGGCGTCGGCGCTCACGCCCGGGCCGGCCACGGACTGGAGGCGGGAATTGAGCAGCGCCCCCAGGGCAGCCACCGCCACGGCGCCGCCGATGCAGCGGAAGAACTGCACGGAGCTGGTGGCCACCCCCCGGCGCTGCCAGGGCACGGCGTTCTGTACGCCCAGCAGGTAGGGCATGGAGGTGAAGCCGAGGCCCAGGCCGACGATCATCATCGCCAGCATGACCGGAGCGCGGCCGGTGCCGGGGCCCGTGAGGGCGAGGAGCGCCGAGCCCGCGACGATCAGCACACTGCCGCCCAGCGACATGGAGCGGTAGCCGACCCGCATCAACATCCTGCCCGCGATGGTGGAGGCGATCGGCCAGCCGATGAGGATCGGCGCGAGGATCGTGCCGGCGTCCACCGCCGAGCCGCCCAGCACCCCCTGGCCGAACATGGGCACGTAGGCGGTGAGTGCGAAGAGCAGGACGCCCACCAGGGTATTGCCGGCGCTGGAGACGGCGATCAGCCGGTTGCGGAAGAGGTCCAGGGGGAGCATGGGCTCGGGGGCGCGCCGCTCCTGCCAGAAGAAGACGGCGAGACAGATGAGGGAGCCGGCGAGCAGGCCGAGGGTGCGGACGTCGCCCCAGCCCCAGGCGCTCGGTCCCTCCAGCAGGGCCAGCAGCAGCAGGGTGACGGCCGCCGTCAGGCTCACGGTGCCCAGGACGTCGAGCTTGTGCTGCCGCCGGGGCGTCTCCTCCCGCAGCCAGATCTGGAGCAGCCAGGCCGACAGCAGGCCGAAGGGGACGTTGATGTAGAAGATCCAGCGCCAGGAGAGGGCGTCCGTGATCAGCCCCCCCAGCAGCGGCCCGAGCAGGCTCGACAGGGCCCAGACGCCGGAGAAGATCCCCTGGATCCGGCCCCGCTCCTCCAGGGTGTAGATGTCGCCGGTGATGGTGATGGCCACCGGCTGCACCCCGCCGGCGCCGAGCCCCTGGATGGCGCGGAAGATCACGAGCTGGGCGAAGGAGCGGGAGAGGCCCGAGAGGGCGGAGCCCAGGAGGAAGAACGCCACCGAGATCTGATAGATGCGCTTGCGGCCGAAGAGATCGGCCAGCTTGCCGAACAGCGGCACGGTGGTCGTGGAGGTGAGCAGGTAGGCCGAGAACACCCAGCTATAGTGGGAGACGCCCCCCAGCTCGCCCACGGCGGTGGGCACCGCCGTGGCCACGGCCGTGGCCTCCAGAGCGGCCAGGAACATCCCCAGCAGGATGGCGGCGGTGACGAGCTGGCGTTCGCGTCCGGGCTGCATGGCAGTCGCGGAGTCTACCGTCTAAACGTTGGGGAACGGTGGCGTATACTTGCGCGCCGGGAAAATCGCCATGAAAAAGCACTCTCTCCTCCTTCGCTTGATCCTCGTCCCTCTCTTCGCCCTCGGGGTGGCCCTGGCCTCGCTCGGACAGCAGCCGCATGAGCATGGAGCGCCGCCCCAGGGCGCGCCGGCTCCAGGCACGGACGGCACGGTGATCGACGTGCCGCCCGTCGACGTGGGCGCGCAGACCCTGGAAGCGCGCGCGCAGGCGCAGCGGGCGACCGCGGACCGGTTCAAGGTCCCCATCGACTTCAAATTCACCGATCGCGTCGAGGAGAGCGGCATCACGTTCGTCAACCAGATCGTGGACGACGCCGGCAAGACGTACAAGGCGGCCCACTACGATCACGGCAACGGCGTCGCCGCCGCGGACGTGGACGGCGACGGGCTCGTGGACCTCTACTTCACCAGCCAGTTGGGCGGCAACGAGCTGTGGAAGAACCTGGGAGGCGGCAAGTTCCGCAACGTCACCGCCGAGGCCGGCGTGGGCCTGCCCGGCATGATCTCGGTCTCCGCCTCCTTCGCCGACGTCGACAACGACGGCGACCAGGACCTCTACGTGACCACGGTGCGCCATGGCAACTTCCTGTTCGAGAACGACGGCAAGGGCCACTTCAAGGACATCTCGAAGGCGGCCGGCGTCAACTACTCCGGCCACTCCTCGGCCGCGGTGTTCCTGGACTACGACGGCGACGGTCTGCTCGACCTCTTCCTCGTCAACGTCGGCAAGTACACGACCGAGGTGAAGGGGCGGGGAGGCTACTACCTCGCCATGGCGGATGCGTTCTCCGGTCACCTCCATCCGGACCGTACGGAGCGCAGTGTCCTCTATCACAACCTCGGCGGCAACCGTTTCCAGGACGTCTCCGCGGCCCTGGGGCTCCTCGACGGCTCGTGGAGCGGCGACGCCAGCCTGGTCGACTTCAATCACGACGGCTTCCCCGATCTCTACGTCCTCAACATGCAGGGGGACAACCACTACTGGGAGAACCAGGGAGGCAAGCGGTTCGTGGACCGCACGCGCGAATTCTTTCCCAAGACCCCCTGGGGCGCCATGGGCATCAAGTCGTTCGATTACGACAACGACGGCAACCTGGACCTGTTCGTGACCGACATGCACTCGGACATGGTCAAGGAGGTCGCTCCCGAGGACGAGAAGGTCAAATTCCTTTTCAAAGGCGCGGAGAAGTTCTTCGATCACCCGGAGAACCACATCTTCGGCAACGCCTTCTGGAAGAACCTGGGCAACGGCACGTTCAAGGAGATCTCGGCCGACCTCGGGCTGGAGAACTACTGGCCCTGGGGCGTGAGCGTGGGCGACCTCAACGCCGACGGCTGGCAGGACGTCCTGATCACGGCCAGCATGAACTATCCCTTCCGCTACGGCGTCAACTCGCTGATGATCAACAACCAGGGGACGGGTTTCCTCGACGCCGAGCTCCTGCTGGGCATCGAGCCGCGCCGCGGCGGGAAGACCCGCCAGCCCTGGTTCACCCTCGACTGCTCGGGGGAGGACAAGGCCCACAAGCTCTGCCAGGGGCGCACCGGCCGCGTCACCGTCACCGGTACGCTCGGCACCCGTTCCTCGGTGATCTTCGACCTCGACGGCGACGGCGATCTGGACGTCGTCACCCAGGAGTTCAACGCCAGGCCGCAGGTCCTGGTGAGCGATCTGGCGCAGAAGCGGCCGGTCCACTACCTCCAGGTCCGCCTCATTGGCAGGACCTCGAACCGCAACGGCCTCGGCGCCACGGTACGGGTTATCACTGGGGGCAAGACGTACACGCAATTCATGGACGGCTCCTCCGGCTACCTGTCGCACAGCATCCTGCCGCTCTATTTCGGGCTCGGGGACGCGACGCAGGCCGATCGCGTCGAGGTGGACTGGCCGTCCGGCATCAAGCAGACGGTCGCGGGGCCCATCGCCTCCGGCCGCACGCTCGACGTCACGGAGCAGCCGCGGAACCCCCGGAAATAAATGCGCAGTCTGCTCGGCGCGCTCCTCCTCTTCCTCTTTCCGGCGGCCCCTCCGGCGGCGCCGCCCAAGGCCGCTCCGGAGGAGGTCTTCGTGGACCGGGCGAAGGAGCTGGGGGTGGACTTCGTCCACGTCAACGGCATGTCCGGACGGCTGTACACGCCGGAGATCATGGGCTCCGGCGTCGCCCTTTTCGACTATGACGACGACGGCGACCTGGACGTCTTCTTCGTCCAGGGCGGCCCGCTTGGTCCTCAGGCAGGTCCTCAGGCGGCGAAGCCCGCCGCCGTTCTCAACCACCGGCTCTATCGTAATGACCTCGTGGTGGGACCCCATGGCGAGCGCACGCTCCATTTCACCGACGTGACGGCGGAGAGCGGCCTGCGCCTCGGCGAGTCTTGCAGGGGGGGCATAGGGGTGGCCGCCGGCGATTTCGACAACGACGGCTGGACCGACCTCTACGTCACCTGCCTGGGCTCGAACCAGCTCTGGCACAACAACGGCCGCGACGCCGCCGGCCGGGTCACCTTCACCGAGGTCACGCTCAAGGCCGGGGCCGACGATCCGCGCTGGAGCGTGCCCGCCGCCTTCTTCGACTACGACCGCGACGGCTGGCTCGACCTCTTCGTCGGCAACTACCTGAAGTTCTCGTTCGAGACCGCCAGGCCGTGCCGCACTCCGGCCGGCGCCCCCGACTATTGCGGCCCGGTGCCGGCCGACGCCGTGCCCGGCCGTCTGCTGCACAACCGCGGCGACGGCACGTTCGAGGACGTCACCGCCAAGGCGGGGATCGCCGCCGAGTACGGCCCGGCGCTCGGCGTCAGCACCGCCGACTTCAACGGCGACGGCTGGATCGACCTCTACGTGGCCAACGACGAGACCCCGAACCAGCTCTGGATCAATCAGCGCAACGGCACTTTCAAGAACGACGCCCTGCTCGCCGGCGCCGGCGTGAGCGGCGAGGGCCGGCCGCAGGCCAGCATGGGCGTGGACGCCGGCGACTACGACGGCGACGGCGACGAGGACCTGGTGATGGACAACCTGACGGGCGAGGGCATCACCCTCTACCGCAACGACGGCACCGGGCTCTTCGAGGACGTGTCGCGGGCGAGCGGCCTGCAGACCCCCTCCTGGAAGCTCACGGGCTTCGGTATGGCCTGGCTCGACTACGACAACGACTCGCTGCTCGACCTCCTGGTGGTCAACGGCGCCGTCAAGAAGATCGAGGAGCAGGCGCGGGCCGGGGACCCCCTGCCGTTGCGCCAGGAGAAACAGCTCTTCCACAACCTGGGCAACGGCCGCTTCGAGGAGGTCGGCAAGCCGGCGGGCGCCGTCTTCGCCATTCCGGAGGTCAGCCGCGGCGCCGCCTTCGGCGACCTCGACAACGACGGCGACACCGACGTCGTGGTGAGCAACAACGACGGCCCGGCGCGCGTGCTGATCAATCAGCTCGGCAATCGGCGGCCGTGGCTGGGGCTGCGGCTGCTGACCGGCAAGCCCGGCCGCGACGCGCTGGGCGCCCGGGTGGAGCTGCGCCGCCTGGGGAAGCCCCCGCTCTGGCGCCGGGTGCGCACCGATGGCAGCTACGCCTCCGCCAACGATCCGCGGGTCCTCTTCGGCCTCGGCGACACGCCGCAGGTCGAGCGGGTGGTGGTGCACTGGCCGAGCGGCCGGGTCGAGGCCTTCAAGGACGTGCCGGCGGGGACCTACACGACCTTGCGCGAGGGGAGCGGAGCCGCGGTACCGTGATCCTGGCCCTCCCTGCCCTGCTGCTGACCGGCCTGCTCGCGGCTCCGCCGGCTCCCCGGGCGATTCCGGCGATTCAGGCGATCCCGGCAGTGGACACCTCGGCGATGGAGCCCGCCGTCCGCGAGCAGCTCGAAGCGGCGCGGCGGACCCTGGAGGAGGCGATCCAGCGGCTTCCCGCCGGATCGTCCTCGTCCTCGTCGGAGCTGGCCGAGGCCTTTGGCCGGTGCGGCCGGCTGTACGCGCTCTACAAGCTCAACGCGGCGGCCCGGGCCTGTTTCGAGAACGCCGCGCGACTCGCTCCCGCCGATCCCCGCTGGGCCTACACCCTTGGCGCCATGCTCCAGGTGACGGGCGATTTCGCGGCCGCCGAGGGGCGCCTCGGCCGTGCCCTGGAGCTGCGGCCGGGCGATCCGGCCACCCTGATCCGCCTCGGCGAGGTGCGGCTCCAGCTCGGACAGACGGAGGCCGCGCGCCAGGCGTTCGAGGCCGCCCTGCCCCTCGCCGGCGCCGCGGCGGCGGCCCACTTCGGCCTCGGCCGGGTGGCGCTCGCCAACGGCGACGCCCGCGTCGCGGCCGGACACTTCGAAGCCGTGCTCGCGAGCCAGCCCGGCGCCTCGGAGGTCCGCTCTCCCCTGGCGCTGGCCTATCGCAGGCTGGGGCGGCTCGACGACGCGCGGTCGGCCCTCGCGGGGTACGGCGACGGCCGGGTCACCTTCCCCGATCCGCTGCTGGAGCAGGTGGCCGCGCTCGGCGCCGGCAGCCGCCAGCTCGTGGTGGCCGGCACCACGGCGTTGCGTGCCAGGCGCTTCGCCGAGGCGGCCGAGGCCTTCCGCAAGGCCCTGGAGACCGACCCCCGGGATGGCACGCTCTGGGTCGGCTACGGCGTGGCGCTCGCGGGCCTGCGGGATCCGGCCGGCGCCGAGCGGAGCTACCGCAAGGCCATCGAGCTGGAACCGGCCAACGTACGCGCCCACTACAACCTGGGGACGATGCTGGCGGCGCGGGGCGCGGGGCGGGAGGCGATCGAGCACCTGGAGACCGCCGTCCGCCTCGATCCGGAGTCCCGGGACGCCCTCTTCAACCTGGGGCAGGCCCTGGCCGCGGCCGGCGAGCCCGCCCGGGCGCTCGACGCCTACGAGCGGCTGCTGAAGCTGAGCCCGGAGGATCCGGTGGCCCGGTTCCAGCATGCCCAGACCCTCTCCGCCCTGGGTCGTCACGCCGAAGCCGCCGCCGAGCTGGCCGCCGTGGTCGCCGCCGCACCGGGAGAGGCGGCGCCGCGCCTCGCCCAGGCGAGCGCCCTGCTCCGCGCCGGCCGCGACGCCGAGGCCCGGGCCTGCCTGGAGGAGGGGCTCGCCCGCCTGCCGGACAGCGAGCCGCTCGCCCAGCTCCTGGTGCGGGTGCTCGCCGCGTCGTCCCGGCCGGAGGTCCGCGACGGTGCCAAGGCCCTGGGAATCGCCCAGCGCCTGCTCGCCGCCGGTCCGACGGCCGAGCGGGAGGAGGCGCTGGCCCTCGCCCTCGGCGAGCTCGGCCGCTTCGCCGAAGCCGCGGATCACCAGCGACGGGCCCTCGCCAGCCCCGGGCCGGACTCGCCGGACCGGCAGCGCCGGCAGCGGTGCCTCGCGCTCTACGAGCACGGCGAGCCCTGCCGGGCGCAGGGTTCGCCATAGAATGCCGAGAGTGCTCCGCCGTCTCCTCGTCCTCGCCCTGGCCTTCGCGGCCATTTCCGCGATTTCCGCGACTGCCGCGATTGCCTCGGCGGCTGCGCCGTCTCCAGCTCCGGCGGAGACGGCCGCCACGTTGCGCAACCTCGGTCTGGCGCAGCTCGAGAACGAGCAGCCCGCACAGGCCGCGGAGACCTTCCGCCGGCTCCTCTCCTTGACGCCGGCCGATCCGCTCCCCGACGCCAACCTCGCCATCGCGGCCCTGCGCCAGCAGAAGAGCGAGGAGGCCCGGAGCTGGATCGCCAAGGCCCTCGCCAAGGCTCCAGGCCGGGCCGACCTGCTGGCCCTTCGCGGGGACGTCCTGCGGTGGACGGGCGAGGACGCGGAGGCCCTCGCCGCCTACCGCCAGGCCGCGACGGCGGCACCGGACCGCGTCGACGTCCAATACGCCCTCTATCACCAGGCCGCCGGCCTCACCGGTCCCGCGGCAGAGGCGGCTCTCGGCGCAGCCTTGAAGGCCCTCCAGAGGCTGCGGCCCGAGAGCGTCGTGGTCCTCCTGCAAAGCGGCCAGCGGGCCATCGCCGCCGGCGACCGGGCGGCAGCCACGCAGGCGTTCCTGCGCGTCCGCGAGCTCCTCGATCCGGCGCCGCCCGTGCCGGCCGCCGCCCTGGCCGCCGTGCTGGCCGCCCTGGAGTCCGGGAACGTGGCCTCAGGCCGGGTGCCGGCCCTGCGGCTGGAGAACGCCCTGAAGCCCACGCCGGTCTATCAGCGGGACCTGAAGGAGCTCGCTCCCAACGTCCAGGGCCTCCCCGTCGAGAGGTTCGCCGCCGAGCCGCCGCCGGCCTCCTGGGGCGATCCCGTGCCGGTGCGCTTCGCGGCCACGGCGCTGGCTGCCGATCCGACGCTGGGCCGCGCCCTGGCGGTAGGCGATTTCGACGGCGACGACCGGCCGGACCTGGTGCGGGTGGCGGCCGGTCCCGCCGCGGAGGGCCCGCCCCGGTTCCCCCGGCTGGAGATTCGCCTCGCGGCCAAGGGCTGGGCAGCCGTGCCCGGACCGGACGCCGCGGGCATCACCGGCCTGCTCGCCGCCGACCTGGACAACGACGGCCACCTCGACCTCGTGGGCTACGGGCCGCAGCGCGCCGTCTTCTGGCGGGGAAAGGGGGACGGCGGCTTCGAGGACGCCACGGCCGCGGCCGGCCTGGCCACCGCCTCCGGCGCAGCCGGCGCCGTGCTCGACTTCGACATCGACGGCGACCTCGATCTCGTATTGGGTGGTCGCGGGCTTGAGCTCTATCGCAACGCCCTCCAGGGTCCGCTGGAGGCGGTGGGGAAGCAGGCGTTTCCTGCTCCGACCCTCGCGGGGATTCGGGCCATTCGGGCCGTAGTGGCGAGCGACCTCGACCGCGACGGCGACCTCGACCTGATCGTGGCGCATGGCGGGGGGATCGCCGTGCTCGACAACCGGCGCCAGGGGCGGTTCGTGGACGTCACCGCCGCGGCCGGTCTCGCCGCGGCGGGTCCGGCCGAAGCCCTGGCCGCCGCCGACCTCGACAACGACGGCTGGCCCGACCTGATCACCGCCGGCGAGGGCGGCCTCGCCCTCTGGCACAACCTGGGCGGCGGCCGTTTCGCTCCCTGGCCAGTGCCGGGGTTGCCTCAAGGGAGGCCCTTCACGGCCGTCCTCGCCTTCGACGCCGACAACGACGGCCGGCTCGACCTCGCCGCGGCCGGCCCCGGAGGTGTCGTCGTCCTCGGCCAGCGGGGCACCTCGGCCGCGCCCACTTTCCAGCCGCTCGCCGTCGAGGGCGGACCGCCGTCCGCCACTGCCCTGACGGCGGCCGACCTGGACGGCGACGGCGACCTCGACCTGGTGGCGGCGGGGGAGAGCGGGCTCCACCGCCTGGCCAACGAGGGAGGCAACAGGAATCACTGGCTCGACGTGCGCCTCCGGGCTCTCACCACGGGGAGCGGCAAGAACAACCTCCAGGGGCTGGGCGCGGTGCTGGAGGTGCGGGCCGGCACGGCCTATCAATTCCGCGAGGCGGCGGCGGGGATCACCCACTTCGGCCTCGGCAGACTGCGCGCGGCGGACGTGCTGCGGGTGGTGTGGACCAACGGCGTCCCCCAGGACCGGCTGCAACCCGGCGTCGACCAGCGGGTGGTGGAGGAGCAGCTCCTCAAGGGGAGCTGTCCCTTCCTCTACGCCTGGACGGGCCAGCGCTTCGACTTCGTGACCGACCTCTTATGGAACGCGCCCATCGGCCTGCCCGTCGCGCCCGGCGTCTACGCCGGCGCTGATCCCGACGAGCTGGTGCGGGTGGACGGCGCTCGGCCGGTGGACGGCGTTTACCGCCTGCGCGTCACCGAAGAGCTGTGGGAGGCCGCCTACTTCGACGCCGTGCGGCTCTGGGTGGTGGACCACCCGGCGGACGTGGAGGTGGCGAGCCGTCTCAAGGTGGTGCCCGGGGAGCGTCAGCCCGTGGGCGTGCTGGCCGCCCGCGGTCTCCGCCCGGTGGCCGCGGCCTGGGACGGGAGGGGCGAGGACGTCACGGCCCGCGTCCGCGCCCGCGACGAGGTCTATGCTTCGGGCTACGAGCCCAGCCCGTATCAGGGGGTGGCCCGCCCGTGGACCTTCACGTTCGACCTCGGCGATCTCGGGGCTGCGCCGGGTGCCCCCATCCGGCTCTTCCTCGACGGCTGGATCTTCCCCGCGGACGCCAGCCTGAACCTCGCCGTGGCCCAGCGGCCGGACCTCCCCTACCTGCCGCCCCGGCTGGAGGTGGAGACGGCCGGCGGCTGGCGGATCCTGGTTCCCGCCATGGGCTTTCCGGCCGGCAAGACCAAGACCCTGGTGATGGACACGCCGCCGTTGCCGCTGGGCGCTCACCGGTTGCGCATCGTCACCTCTCTCTGGCTGGCCTGGGACCGGATCGCCTGGACCCAGGAGCGGGCGGACGTGACCGACAAGATTCCTCAAGTCCGCGCTCGCCTCCTGCCCCGGCAGGCCGAGCTGCGCTACCGGGGCTTCTCGGCTCTCGTTCGCCGGTCCCCCAACGGGCCTCACGGCTACGACTACGGCCGGGTGACGCCGGAGTCCCCCTGGCTGCCGCTCGCCGGCCATTACACCCGCTATGGCGACGTGGGCGAGCTGCTGGCGGCGGCGGACGACCGCTCGGTGGTGATGGGCCCCGGCGACGAGATCGCCCTCGAATTCGCCGCCGGCGGCCTGCCGCCCATCCCGCCAGGCTGGACCCGTACCGTCTTCCTCCAGAGCCAGGGCTGGGACAAGGACGCCGACCGCAACACCTGGGAGGCGCGGCACGTCGAGCCCCTCCCGTTCCGCGCCATGCGGCGCTACGGCGATCCCTTCCCGGACACGCCGGAGCTGCGGCACTACGTCGCGCGGTGGCTGACGCGGGCGGTGCCGCTCGAGCCTTGAGCGTTCCCCTCGTCAAACCCTTTGCGGGAACCTTGATCCTCTGCTATCTTTTAGAGTCCTCACAGGGGAGGCGTCCGTCTTTGTCGCTGCGCGGCCAGAGACTCAACCGCCCTCGAGAACGGAATAGGGCCTCGTCAGGCCAGGAGCGACAAGAGAATGGGAAAGAAGCTTTTCGTCGGAAACCTCAACTTCAAAACCACGGACGACGACCTGCGGACGCTGTTCGGCCAGGCCGGCACGATCGAGTCGGCAACGGTCATGATGGACCGGGCCACCGGTCGCTCCCGTGGTTTCGGCTTCGTCGAGATGAGCAGCGACGAGGAGGCCGAGAAGGCGGTCAAGGAGTTCAACGGCTACGAGTTCCAGGGCCGCGCCCTGAACGTCAACGAAGCCCGCGAGCGCACGCCCGGCGGTCCCCGCGGCGGCGGCTATGGCGGCGGGGGCGGTGGCTACGGTGGCGGTGGCGGCCCCCGCGGCGGCGATTTCAACTTCGCTCCCAGCGGCGGCGACGACAGCAGCGGCTTCGGCGGTGGCTTCAACCGCGGCAACTTCAAGCCCCGCAAAGAGGGCGGCAGCCGGCGCGGTCTGCGGGCCAAGAAGCGCAGCCTCTGAGCCTCGCGGACCCGCGGATACCGTCCTCGGATGACGATTCACGGTCCCCGTCTCCCGGAGCCTGCCCAGGCCCCGGACTCTGAAGCCTCGCCTTCCCAAGATCCCTGTCAGTACAGGTCGAAGAGCAGGATCCGCCCCTCGAGGGGCCCGTTCATCACCGGTATCCGCCGCCGGGGGCGGAGGCCGATGTGCTTGCCGCGGTCTTCGCCGCCGGCGAGGACGGCGGCCTTCCACCCTTTGTAGCGCTGCTTGAGCAGGTCGCCCAGAGCGCGCCAGCGGACGGCGTCGGTGCCCAGGCGCTCGCCGTGGGGCGGATTGACCAGGACGAGGCCGGGGCCGGGAGGAGGCTCGAAGGCGGCGGCGCCGCCGCGGGTGAGGGTGGCGCGGTCCAGGAGGTTGGCCTGCTCCAGGTTGGCCCGGGCGCCGCGCAGGGCCTCGGCGGATTCGTCGTTGCCGTGAAGGCGGACGTTCGGTCCCGGGGTGGGAATGGGCTCCTGGAGCACGGCGGTGAAGGCCGCGGGGTCGTAGCCGGGGAGGCGCTCGAAGGCCCAGTGGCGGCGCAGGCGGCCCGGAGGCCAGCCGAGGGCGAACCAGGCGGCTTCGACGAGCAGGGTGCCGGAGCCGCACATGGGGTCCACCACCGGGCCGCGGCCGTCCCAGCCCGAGGCCAGGACGCAGGCGGCGGCGAGCTGCTCGCGCACCGGGGCCGCGGTGGTGACGGCGCGGTAACCGCGGCGGTCCAGGGGCTCGCCCGAGGTGTCGAGGAGGAGGGTGGCGCGGTCGCGGAGGAGACGCAGGCGCAGGTGGAGGTCGGGGTCCTCGCGGTCCACGTCCGAGCGCCGGTCCCAGCGGTCGCGCTGGCCGTCCACCAGCCCATCCTTGACGGAGAGGGCGGCCCAGCGGGTGTCGCGCACGACGGAGGCCGTCGAAGTCGCCTGGATGACGAAGCTGCGGTCGGGGTGGAGAAGCGAGGCGACGTCGATCGCTCCGCGGCGTACCCGGGCGGGGGAGCGGCCGCCGGCGAGGGCTCGGGCGCCGGCGGCGAGAGCGGGGCCGTCCGGCGCCTCCCAGGTACCCAGCTCGACGAGGACCCGGTTGGCCGTGCGCAGCCGCCAGTTGGCGCGCCAGCAGTCCTCCCAGGTGCCGGTGAAGGCCACGGCGCCGCGCTGGCGCTCGACGTCCTGGGCTTCCAGGGCGCGCAGCTCCCCCTCCAGGATCTCCTCCAGGCCGAGGACGCAGGTGGCGATCAGGCCGATGGCCCTCATCACCCCGGCCCTCTTCTCCCAGCCTCCCCCCCGTCCTCCGGGAGAAGAGGGAGTGGTTTGTCTGAAGAAGAAGAAACAAGACCCTCTTCAAGCCCCCTCTCTCCCGGCGGAAGGGGGGGAGGCTGGGAGAGAGGGGGTTGGGGGAGTGAGGGTCCGGCCCCGGAGGGGCCGTCCCGATGCCGCTCCAGAAACGGCAACACCGCCTTCAGGAGCTCCTCCGGCCTCTCCTCCATCGGCAGGTGGCCGCACCTTTCGATCACCACGAATTCGGAGCCAGGGATGCGCGCCACCGCGCGCTGGCCGGAGGCGAGGGAGATCAACTGATCCTCGGCGCCCCAGACGGCGAGGGTGGGGAGGTGAATCTGGTCCAGCTCCACCTTGGGACCCGGCGCGAGGCGGGGGACGGTGAGGCCGTAGAAGGCATCGTCCGCGCCCTGGACGAGCAGGCGGTCCAGGTAGGCCTCCACCAGCTCGGGGGTGACCTGGGAGGGATCGTAGTAGGAGTGCTGGAGGGAGCGGCGGACCATATTGGGCCGTAGCGCCACGACGCGGACGAAGAAGTTGGACAGGGTGCGGAGCGAGGCGATGCGGCTGCGCCGGTCCTCGGGGTAGGTGGGGGCCGAGCTGTCCACCAGGATGAGAGTGCGGAAGCGCTCCGGGTGGCGCGAGGCCAGGAAGAGCGAGAGGCCGCCGCCGTAGGAGTGGCCGACGACGTGGGCGCGGTCGATCCCCAGGGCGTCCATCACTCCCAGCACCAGGGCCGTCTGCCCCTCGCGCGTGTAGGCTGCCGGGTCCTGCGGCCGCTGGGTGTAGCCAAAACCGTTGAGGTCGACCGCCACCACCCGGTGGGACGCGGCGAGCGCCGGTATCACTTTCCGCCAGAGGTAGGTGGAGGCGCCGAAGCCATGGAGGAGCACCACGGCTTCGCCCTCGCCCGCCTGCTCGACGTGCACGAGCTGGTCACCCACGCGGACGAACTGGCTCTGCGGAACCTCGCGGCGGATCTCGGCGAACGAGCGATAGGAGGAGCAGCCGGCGAGGAGCAGGACGATCAGGGCGAGGACGATCAGCAGGAGACTGGAGAGGAGGACGGGACGCATGGCGGGGAAGTGTATACCGCCCCCTCTCTGGCCTCGCTTGAGATCTGACCCTATCCGCCTCCCCGCGCCCAGCTCTCCTCTTCGTGCTGCTGCTGCCCCTCCTCCTCCGCCGGCCAGGGGATTCTGGCGCCGTCGAGGCGGTCGTCCCCCAGACGGTGGTAGAGGGCGGTGGCCCGTTCGAGGGAGCTGGCGGCCTTGCCGTACTCTCCCAGGTCGCAGAGGAGGTTGGTCAGCGCGCCCAGGAGGTTGGCCTCCTCCATGAGGTCGCCGGTGCCCATCTCCAGTTGAATGCGAGCCTGACTGAAGGCGAGGCGGGAGCCGGCGAGGTCGCCGGCGGTACGGCGGGCGTCGCCCAGGGCGGCGAGCGCGGTGGTCTTGAAGTCGGCGAGACGCTCCTCGCCGTAGATCTCGGGCGACAGCCGCTCGGCCACGGCGAGGGCCATCTCGGCCAGGCTCATGGCGGCGCCGGCGTCCCGGGGAGCCGCCCCGCGGCTCTTCTCCAGCAGGAGGTCGTAGAGCCCCCAGTGGTGGAGCCGCTCGTCGTTGCGCACCATCACAAGCTGGCGCGTCGGGGGGTGCCCTTCCAGCGTCGCCCACTGGACGATCGCGAGCCCCCGCTCCCGCCGGACCCGGTCGTGGGCCTCGGAGAGCACGTGCTCGGTGCGGCGGAACGCCTCGTCGTAGCGCACTCCCTCCCCGTCCGTCCGGACGGGGGGCCGCGGGCCGCGCTCCTGTCCGGCCGCGGGTCGCTCAGGTACGACCGCCAGCATCTGGCGGATCACGTTGCGGGAGTCCTGTCGGGAAAGCCTGAGCAGGTGGTCCACGTCGGCGGGGGAAACCCCCTCATCCATATCCTCAAGGTAGTCCACGTTACCCTCCTGAGAGTCATTGCAAAGTCCCCTCATAGTTCTAGTTGCCGCAAGAGCCGAAATAGTGACAACGCCGCAGCAGGAAAATGGCGGCGAAGTCGGACAGGTTCCAGAGAGCGGAGCTTTTGTCACCGCCTTTCGACTGACAGTGTCACCCGCCATCCCTATTCTCGCCCTCTGTTGGCGGGATATTGGCGGGGCATCGGCGGGGCGATGAGCCCGTGCCGGGAGGAGGCCGTTCCCTTGTCGATCGTGCTCGAGGACCTGACCAAGCGCTACGCCGGTCATCCGGTGGTCAACGCCGTCTCGCTCACCGTGGGGGACGGCGAGCTGTTCGTGCTGCTGGGCTCCTCCGGGAGCGGCAAGAGCACGCTGCTGCGGATGATCGCCGGCCTGACCGAGGTGGACGCCGGCCGGGTGATGCTCCACGGCCGGGACGTCACCGAGTTGCCGCCGGCCCGGCGCGGGGTGGGCTTCGTCTTTCAGAGCTACGCCCTGTTCCCCAGCCTCTCGGTGGCGGAGAACGTCGAGTTCGCCCTGGCGGTGCGCGGCACGCCGAAGACGGCGCGGCGGCGGCGGCGCGACGAGCTGCTGGAGCTGGTGGGGCTCGCGGGGCTGGGCGGCCGCATGCCGCGCCAGCTCTCGGGCGGCCAGCAGCAGCGGGTGGCCCTGGCCCGCGCCCTGGCCCATCAGCCGGAGGTGCTGCTCCTCGACGAGCCGTTCGGCGCCCTGGACGCCAAGGTGCGGGCGGACCTGCGGCGCACCATTCGCGAGATCCAGCGCGAGCTCGGCGTCACCACGCTCTTCGTCACCCACGACCAGGAGGAGGCCTTCGAGCTGGCGGACCGGCTGGCGGTGCTCTCCTTCGGCCGCCTGCTGGAGGCCGGACCGCCCGAGGAGCTGTACCTGCGGCCGGAGACGGAGTTCGTGGCCACCTTCCTGGGCACCGCCAACCTGCTGGTGGGGGAAGCGACTCCGCAGGGCGTGCGGGTGGGGCCGGTGTGCTTCCCGCTCGGCACGCACGCCGAGCCGAGGTCGGCAGACATTGTGGACACCACCGCCGCCCGCCGGGTACAGGTGCTCTTCCGGCCGGAGGACGTGGCGGTGCGCGACTCGGCCGAGGAGGCGAGCTTTCCGCTGCTCGGCCAGGCGGTGGTGGATCAGCGCGCCTTCATCGGCTCCTTCGAGCGTCTGCGCCTGCGGCTGCCCGCCCTGCCCGGGGTGCGGGCCATCGCGCCCGTGGTCCACTTCGGCAGCGATTCCATCTGGATCGAGGCGACGAGATCGCAGGACCAGGCCCGGCGCTTCCCCCTGCAGACGGGGGACACCACCTGGGTCGGCGTGCGGCGGGTGCACGCCCTGGTCCACCCCGGCCTGCGCTTCCTGCTGCTGACCGACGGCTCCGCGCCGTCGCGGGCGGCGCTCGCCCTGGGCGGCGAGCTGGCCCGCCTGGCCCATGCCCGGGTCGCCGTGCTGGCGCCGGGCACCGAGCCGGGGGAGGAGGCCGACCGCCGCCTCCAGGAGGCCCGCGAGCAGCTCGGCTCGGGTGTGGCGAGCCTGGAGAGCCGGACGAGCGGGGAGGCGACACCCGCGGCCGTGGCCGAGGAGACGTCGCGCCGGCCGTGCGACCTCGTGGTGCTGGGCACGGCGCCGCGGGACGGCCTGAAGCTGGCCGAGGACGTGATCTCCGCCGGCCAGCATCATCTGCTGCTGGTGCCGCCGGAGGCTCCCGGGCGGGCGCCGGAACGCTGGCTGATCTGCGTCGCCGTGGGCGAGCCGGGCAAGGCGGACGTCTCCTTCGCCGGCCGCCTCGCCCGGCATCTGCGGGCCGAGGCCACCATCCTGACCGTGCTTCCCGAGGCGGCGCGTCTCGACGACGGCGCCCAGACGGAGCGCTTCCTCGCCAGCAGCGCCCGCACCCTGGCGCGGATGGGGATTCCGGTCACCACTCGCATTCGCTACGGCGGGGTGCGGGCGGAGATCCTCGGCCAGCTCCGGGACGGCGGGCACGACCTGCTGGTGGTGGGCTCGCCGCTGCCGGGCAAGGACGGCGAGATCGAGCTCAAGGGGGTCGTCGGCCGGCTGCTGCCCGAGCTCCCCGGCCTGCCGCTGCTCATCGTCCGCTCGCCGGAGGCGTCGTCGTGAAGCCGGTCCTTCCTTTTTTCCAGAGGAGATTGCAATGAAGCACGTTCGTTTCTGGCTGGGCTGCGCGCTGCTGGTGTTCCTGCCGGTGGGCGCCCGGGCCCAGGACCCGCAGGCGCCGCAGGAGCAGCCCCCGACACCCCAGACGACCGATCAGAAAATCGAGGAGCTGGACCAGAAGATCCGCGTCCTAAACCGCAAGATCGAGCTCAATCAACTCGATCAAGAAGCCGCCGCGGAGAAGGCGAAGAACGCCGGTGGCGTGACGGCGGACAAGAACGGCTTTTCCATCAAGTCCGCCGACGGCGCCTATCGGCTCAGGATCGGCGGTTACGCCCAGCTCGACAGCCGCTTTTTCCTCGACGAGAAGCAGAGGTCGACCGTCGACACCTTCATCCTGCGCCGGGTGCGCCCCATCCTCGAAGGGACGGTGGCGAAGATCTTCGACTTCCGCATCATGCCGGACTTCGGCGCCGGTCAGACCGTGCTTCAGGACGCCTACGTGGAGGGGAGGTTCAGCCCCGCCTTCCGCGTCCGTGCCGGCAAGTTCAAGCCGCCGGTGGGTCTCGAGCGGCTGCAGTCGGGCGCCGACCTCCTGTTCGTCGAGCGCGCCCTGCCCACCAACCTGGTGCCCAACCGCGACCTCGGGGTGCAGGTCGCCGGCGACCTCGCAAGCGGCGTCGCCAGCTACCAGGTGGGGGTGTTCAACGGCGTCGTGGACGGCGGCATTGCCGACGCCGACACCAACAGCGAGAAGGACGTGGCGGCGCGCCTCTTCTTCCAACCCTTCATCCAGAGCGGCGGCCCCTTGAAGAACCTGGGCTTCGGCGTCGCCGGAACGTCCGGCAACCACACGGGCACGGCCGCCTCTCCCGGCCTGCCGTCGTATCGCTCGCCGGGGCAGGCGACGGTTTTCGCCTACCGCGCGGATGGCACGGCCGCGAATACCACGATCGCCGGCGGCCGCCACGTGCGCATCGTCCCCCAGGCCTACCTCTACAGCGGCCCCTTCGGCTTCCTGGCCGAGTACGTGTCGTCTCGCCAGAACGTGACGCGAGGCCTCGTCAGCCGGGATCTGGACCACCGCTCCTGGCAGGCGGCGGCCTCCTGGGTGATCGCCGGCGGCGAGCCCACCTACCGCTCGGTCAACCCCAAGGTCAACTTTGATCCGTCGGCCCACACCTGGGGCGCCTGGGAGGTGAAGGTGCGCTACAGCAAGTTGGACGTCGACGACGCCACCTTCCCCCTCTTCGCCAACCCGGCGACCGCCATCCGGTCAGAGAAGGCAATGGCGGCGGGGCTCAACTGGTACTTGAACCGGAACGTGCGGCTGCTTTTCGACTACGAGCGGACGAAGTTCGTCGGCGGCTTCAGCACCGGAGATCGCGAGGACGAGAAGCTCTTCTTCAGCCGCTTCCAGATTCAGTTCTGAGAAAAGGAACGATCCATGATGAAAACACCCTTTCTTCTCCGACTATTCGTCCTCACGCTGGGTCTGGCGTCCGCGGCGGGGCCTGCCATGGCACAGGTCAAGCTGCTCAACGTCTCCTACGATCCCACCCGCGAGCTCTACCAGGACGTCAACGGCGCCTTCGCCAAATACTGGAAGGGCAAGACAGGGCAGGACGTCGCCGTCCAGCAGTCGCACGGCGGCTCGGGCAAGCAGGCGCGGTCGGTGATCGACGGCCTGGAGGCCGACGTCGTCACCCTGGCCCTGGCGTATGACGTCGACGCCGTCGCCAATTCCGGCTTGACGCCGAAAAACTGGCAGACCCGGCTGCCCAACAACAGCTCGCCCTACACCTCGACCATCGTCTTCCTGGTGCGCAAGGGGAATCCGAAGAAGATCAAGGATTGGGACGACCTCGTGAAGCCCGGTGTCGCGGTCATCTCCCCCAATCCCAAGACCTCCGGCGGCGCCCGCTGGAACTACCTGGCGGCCTGGGGGTGGGCACAGAAGAAGTACGGCAGTGAAGCGAAAGCCAGGGATTTCGTCAGCCGCCTCTACAAGAACGTTCCCATCCTCGACACCGGCGCCCGCGGCGCTACCGTGACGTTCGTCGAGCGGGGGATCGGCGACGTGCTCATCGCCTGGGAGAACGAGGCCCTGCTGGCAGTGCGCGAGATGGGGGAGAAGGGCGCGTTCCAGGTGGTGGCGCCGTCGTCGAGCATCCTCGCCGAGCCGCCGGTGGCGGTGGTTGACAAGGTCGCCAACAAGCACAAGACGGCGGCGGTTGCCAAAGCCTACCTCGAATACCTCTACACACCCGAGGGACAGGAGATCGCCGCCAGACACTTTTACCGGCCTCGCAACGATGCGGTGGCCGCCCGGTACGCCAAGCAGTTTCCACAGGTGACGCTATTCACCATCGATCAGGTTTTCGGCGGCTGGACCAGGGCGCAGAAGACCCACTTCGACGACGGCGGCGTGTTCGACCAGATCTACGGAGCCGGCCGGTAGGTGAGCCGGCACCTGCGAGGGGGAAGCCCTCTGCCGGGGTTCGGCCTGGCGCTGGGCTTCACGCTGCTCTACCTCGGCCTGATGGTGATGATTCCGCTGTCGACCGTCTTCCTGAAGACGGCGACGATGACCTGGAGCCAGTTCTGGGCGGCGGTCGCCGGTCCGCGGGCGCTGGCCGCTTACCGGCTGAGCCTGGGGGCGTCGTTCATCGCCGCGTCGATCAACGTCCTTTTCGGCCTGCTCGTGGCCTGGGTGCTGGAGCGCTACAGCTTTCCCGGCCGGCGGCTGATCGACGCCTTCGTGGACCTGCCTTTCGCCCTGCCCACGGCCGTGGCCGGTATTGCGCTGGCCACGGTCTACGCCAAGAACGGCTGGATGGGCCGCTGGCTCGATCCGTTGGGCATTCAGGTAGCCTACACGCCGCTGGGGGTGGTGGTGGCGCTCACCTTCATCGGCCTCCCCTTCGTGGTGCGGACGGTGCAGCCGGTGCTGGCCGACCTCGATCCGGAGGTGGAGGAGGCGGCGGCCAGCCTGGGCGCCGGCCGCTGGCAGACGTTCCGGCGGGTGATCCTCCCCGAGCTGGTGCCGGCGGCAGTCACCGGCTTCGTGCTCGCCTTCGCGCGCGCCTTGGGGGAGTACGGCTCGGTGATCTTCATCGCCGGCAACATGCCGATGCGCTCCGAGATCACGCCGCTGCTGATCATGATCAAGCTGGAGCAGTACGATTACGCGGGCGCGACCGCCATCGCCATGGTGTTCCTGATCGCCTCGTTCTCCCTGTTGTTCCTGATCAATTTCCTGGCCTGGCGGCGCAACAAGCGGCTGCGGGCTGCGGAGGGCTCATGAGCGTCCCGAGAGCCGGAAGGCCGCGGGCGTTGAACGAGCCGCGGTGGGTCCGCGGGCTGCTGATCGGTACAGCGCTCGCATTCCTCGGGTTCTTTCTGTTCGTGCCTCTCGTCCTGGTCTTCTACGAGGCGTTCAAGGACGGGGTGGCCACCTATCTTGCAGCGATCAGAGAGCCGGTGGCGTTGGCGGCGGTGCGGCTGACGCTGCTGGTGGCGTTCATCGCCGTGCCCGTCAACTTCCTCTTCGGCCTCGCGGCGGCTTGGGCCATCGCCAAATTCCGCTTCCGTGGCAAGAACGTGTTGATCACTTTGATCGACCTGCCATTCTCCGTTTCGCCAGTGATCTCGGGCATGATGTTCGTGCTCCTCTTCGGGGCCCACGGCTTCTTCGGGCCGTGGCTTCAGAGCCATGATCTGAAGATCATCTTCGCCGTGCCCGGCATCGTGCTGGCGACGATGTTCGTGACCTCGCCGATGGTGGCCCGCGAGCTGATTCCCCTGATGCAGGCCCAGGGGAGCGACGAAGAGGAGGCGGCGCTGACCCTGGGCGCTTCGGGTTGGCAGACCTTCTTCAGGGTGAGCCTGCCGAAGATCCGCTGGGGGCTGCTGTATGGCGTGGTGCTCTGCAATGCCCGGGCAATGGGCGAGTTCGGCGCCGTCTCCGTGGTCTCCGGGCACGTGCGCGGGCTGACCAACACCATGCCCCTGCACGTCGAGATCCTCTACAACGAATACCAGTTCTCCGCCGCCTTCGCCGTCGCCTCCCTGCTGGCCCTGCTGGCACTGGTGACGCTGGCGATCAAGAGCGCGATCGAGTGGCGGACGGGGCGGTAGGGAGAACAGTCCAACAGCTTGTTGGATCGATTGTGTCGAGTCGAGCTAAGCTGAATTCCCATGCGCCGCCTCTCCCTCAGCACCCTCCTCATCGGCCTCAACGCCGGCCTCGTCCTCATCGCCGTGGTGGCGGTGGCGGTGGCGGCGGTGGGGCTGATCGAGCGGTTCGCCCAGGAGCAGGCCCTGGCGCGGGTGAACCTGGCGGGGGCGAGCGCGCAGGAGGCGGTGGAGCGGTCGGCGCGGGACGTCGCCACCTCCGCCCATCTGCTGGCCGAGCGACCGACGGTGAAGCGCCTGCTGGGGGAGCGGGACTTGCCCGGAATGACCGCGTTCCTGGACCGCTTCCGCGGCACCAGCCACCTTTCGGGTGTGGTGATTTTCAGCCACGGCCGCATCTTCGCCGCCGGCGGCGCACCGCTCCCCTGGGAGACGATCGTGCGCCGCGCCGGTGCGGAGGGGAGCTCCTTCGTCACCCGGCTTCCGGACGGCTCCCTTCTGCTGGCCGCAGCCTCGCCCCTGGCGTCCCTGCCGGAGTCGTCCGCGGCGGCGGCCCTCGTCCTCGACGCGCCGTTCGCCCATCAGATCGAGGCGCAGGTGGGATTGCCGGTGGCGATCCTCGATCCCGAGCGGGCTCTGGCCGATCCTGACGATCCTCGCATGCCGCTGCGGGCGGAGGTGCTGGCCAGCGGCGAGCCGGGCTCCGGGCTGCTGAAGAAGGCCGACCGCTACGTCTCCGTGCGACCCCTGCGCACCCCTTCCGGCGAGGTGGCGGCGCTGGTCGAGACCGGGCTGCCGCGGGATACGGTGGCCGGCTCCCTGGCCCGCCTGGTGCGCAACCTGCTCCTGCTGGCGCTGCTGGTGGCGGCGCTCGCGACACTGTCAGGATGGGCCGTGAGCCGGCGCCTCACCCGTCCGGTCGAGGCCCTCACGGCCGCCGCCGCCCGCATCGGCCGGGGCGACCTCTCGACACCGGCGCCCCGCGCCCCCGGCGCCGAGTTGGGAATGCTCGCCGCCACCATGGAGGAGATGCGCCGCCGGCTCCTCCAGGTCACCTCCGAGCTGCGCCGCCGCCAGGCCGAAGGCGAGGCCATCCTCACCGGCATCACCGAGGGGGTGTTCAGCGTCGACCGCGACCGCCGCATCACCTATCTCAATCCGCAGACGGCGGCGCTGCTGGGCGTCCGTCGCGAAGAGGCCCTGGGGCGTTTCTGCGGCGACGTGCTCAATCCCCGCGGGCGGGACGGCGTGCGGCCCTGCGAGGAGAGCTGCCCCATCGTTCATGCCCGCTTTCGCGGCGGCGCCAGCGCCACGGAGTACCTGCAGCTCCGCGACGGCGGGCAGCGCGCCGTGGTCATCGCCAGCGCCCCGCCGGCCGAGGCGCAGCAGTTCCAGGTGATCCGCGACGAGACCGACGTGGAGGCCGCCCGCCGTCAGCGCGACGCCGTGCTGGCCAACGTCTCCCACGAGCTCCGCACCCCGCTCTCGGCCCAGCTCGCCTCGATCGAGCTGCTGCGCGACCGGCTCCTCCAGTCCCCCGGCGGTCTGGAAGGTGAGACCCGGGACCTCGTCCTGTCGCTGGAGCGCGGGAGCCTGCGCCTGACTCAGCTCATCGACAACCTGCTGGAGAGCGTGCGCATCGAGTCGGGGCAGGACTCGATCCGCAGCCGGCCAGTGGCCCTGGACGAAGTGATCGAGGATGCGGTGGAGATGACCGCGCCCCTCCTCGCCCAGCGCGGCCAGTCCATCGAGGTGGACCTCCCCTATCCGCTGCCGGCGGTGCGGGGGGATGCGCCGCGGCTGATCCAGGTGTTCGTCAACCTCCTCGCCAACGCCAACAAGTTCGGCCCCCCGGGTTCCGCGGTCCGTGTGGGCGGCGCGGTGGAGGAGGGCACCGTCTGCCTGTGGGTGGAGGACGAAGGGCCGGGGTTCCCCGTGGACTCGGGCGATGGCGCCCTGTTCGGCCGGTTCGTGCGCCGGGCCGGCGAGGGGGAGGAGCCGGAGACGAGCGGCATGGGGCTGGGGCTGTGGATCGTGCGCTCCATCGTGGAGCGGCACGGCGGCACGGTCGAAGCGGGCTTGAGGGCAGGCGGCAGGGGGACCCGGATGCGGGTCGTCCTCCCGCGCCAGAGAGCGGTGGAGGGAACGGCAGCATGAAGATTCTCGTGGTCGACGACGACCTGGAGCTGGCGGGGCTGATCGGCTACGCCCTGCGCCAGGCGGGCTACCTGGTAGTGGAGGCGGCGGACGGCCCCGCGGCGCTGGCCGCCTTCGAGCGGGAGGCGCCGTCGCTGGCGATCCTCGACGTCAACCTGCCGCGCCTCTCGGGTCTCGAGGTCTGCCGACGGATCCGCGCGGCCGGCTCGTCGATCCCCATCATGATGCTGACGGTGCGCAACGCCGAGGAGGATCAGGTGCAGGCCCTGGACCTGGGCGCGGACGATTACCTCACCAAACCGTTCAGCCCCCGCACCCTGCTCGCCCGGGTGCGGGCCCTGCTGCGGCGGGGAGGAGTGGAGAAGCCCGCGCCCCTGGCAGCGGGAGACCTGACGCTGGACCTGGAGGTGGCGGCGGTGTCGGTGGCGGGCCGGGAGCCGGTGCGCCTGACGCGGCTGGAGCTGCGGCTGCTCCAGATCCTCCTCGCCAACGCCGGCCACACGCTGCCATCGGAACGGCTGCTCGCCCACGTCTGGGGCTCGCGCGGCGCGGGGGATCGCCAGCTCTTGAAGCAGCTCGTCCACCGCCTGCGCCAGAAGATCGAGGCGGACGCCGCCCAGCCCCGCTACCTGGTGACGGTGAGCGGCGTCGGCTACATCCTGCGGCCCGCAGGGACGGACGCGGAATAGCTGGCGCTCAGCTCCATGGGTGTGTCGAACGCCCCGCCGGGATTCCCTCCGCCGAGCCGCTCGTAGAGCCGGCAGGCGCGTTCGAAGGCCCGGTCCAGAGCTTTCTCATAGCTCCCCTCCGCCACCGGCTGCACGAGCCGGCGGCCGGGTAGGACGGGCTCCGAGGCCTGGGCGGCCTGGGCCAGGAGCTGTCGGACGATGTGCCGGCGCTCGGTGTGCCGGAGCCGTCCGGCGGCAAGCTCCTCGATCTGGTCCCGGGAGACGGGCTGTAGGATCACGTCACGCATCTTCAATCCCTCCCGCACCTGGACCGGCACGTTCTGTCATGCCGATCTTTCTGCATCTTTCCGCGTTATGTAGCACGAAACATGCCAGCAGGAAACATACCTGGGGATTGGAGCCGGAAGGCAGAGCCCACCAGCGCCCGGCTGGTATCCTTTTTGCGGAGGAGATTGGCCATGGAGATCCTGCCCGCCCCTCACGCCACCCAGCCCGGCCTGCTGATCGCCATCGGCGGCGCCGAGGACAAGACGCGCGAGCGCGTCGTCCTCAACTACTTCCTGGAGGCCGCCGGCAGCGCCGATGCCAGCATCGTGGTGCTGGCCACGGCCTCGGAGTCGCCCGAGACGGGCGACCGCTACGCCGACCTGTTCCTCGCGTTGCGGGCCGAGAACGTCGAGGTGCTGAAGATCGAGACCCGTGCCGACGCCGTCGAGGCGGGCTCGGACGCCCACGACCTGCTGGAGTACGCCACCGGCCTGTTCATCACCGGCGGCAGCCAGCTCAAGCTCTCCTCGGCCCTGGGCGGCACGGAGATCGCCGAGACCATCCGCCGCCGCCACGCCGCCGGCATGGTGGTCGCCGGCACCAGCGCCGGCGCGGCCCTGCTCTCCGAGCACATGATCGCCCTGGGGGAGAGCGGTTCGACGCCGCGCCGCCGGCTCGTCCATCTCGCCAAGGGGCTGGGCCTGGCGCCGAATCTGATCATCGATCAGCACTTCCGGCGCCGCGACCGCCTCGGCCGCCTGCTGACGGCCCTTTCCTACAACCCGGAGCCCCTGGGCGTGGGGATCGACGAGGACACGGCCGCAATCATCAGCGGGAGCAGCGGCGCCGGCGAGCTGTCCGTCCTGGGCGCCGGGGCGGTGATGGTGGTCGATGCCTCGCAGATGCGCTTCACCGACAGCCACGCCATCCACCGTGGTCAGCCCGTCGCCATGATGGGTTTGAAGCTCGACTTCCTCACCACCGGCTGCCGCTATGACCTGAACCGCCGCATCGGCATCGCGCCGCCGCCGCACATGATCCATCTCGCGGATCCCATGGAGCGCCGCGCGCCCGTGCGGCCGCCGGTGCATACCGAAGAGGTGTCCGTCGGCTCCGAAGACGACGGCGAGTGACCTCGACGTTTTCTTTCATTGGCACACCGATTGCTCACGTTTCCTCGCGTGAATCGAGCCCAGGCTTCTTCAGCAACTCTCCCTCGGGAGGCCCGTTCACGTCATGAAAGTCCTCGAGACCCGGATCTATCGCGGCCCCAACCTCTACGCCCTCTGGCCCGTCATCCGTCTGCGTCTGGACCTCGGCGAGCTGGAGTGGTTCCCCACTGTCAAGCTGCCGGGCTTCGCCGCCCGGCTGGTGGAGCTGATCCCGACGCTCTCCGAGCACACCTGCTCCTACGGCGAGCCCGGCGGCTTCGTGCGCCGGATGACCGAGGACGAGGGCACATGGCTGGGGCACGTGCTGGAGCACGTGGCCCTCGAGCTGCAGTGCCTGGTGGGCACGCCCGTGACCTTCGGCAAGACGCGCAGCCACGGCCTGCCGCGAGGCCAGTACCACGTCGTCTACAGCTTCTGTGAGGAGTCCGTGGGTGTCGCCGCCGGCCGCTTCGCCCGGCGCCTCATCCACCATCTCCTGCCGCCGGAGTTGGAGGCCCATGACCCCGCGCCGTTCGATTTCGCGGCCGAATTCGAGGCGCTGGTGCGGCTGACCCAGCGCCGGGCTCTGGGTCCCTCGACCGCCGCCCTGGTGAAGGCCGCCGAGGAGCGGGGCATCCCCTGGATCCGCCTCAACGACGCGTCGCTGGTGCAACTCGGCCACGGCAAGTATCAGCGGCGCATTCAGGCCACCGTCACCAGCGAAACGCGCCACATCGCCGTCGAGATCGCCTCCGACAAGCGGCTGACGCAGCGCATCCTGGAGCAGCTCGGCCTGCCGGTGCCGCGGCAGTCCGTGGTCGTCGACGCCGAGGAGGCCGTCGAGGAGGCGGACTGGCTGGGCTATCCCGTGGTGGTCAAGCCGCTGGACGGCTCCCACGGCCACGCCGTCGCCACCGGCCTCAAGACGGCGGACGAGGTCCGGGCCGCTTTCGGGAAAGCCCTGGAGGAGTCGTGCGGCGTCATCGTCGAGACCTTCCAGACCGGCAATGACTATCGCATCCTGGTGGTGGGCGGAAAGGTGGTGGCGGCGGCCCAGCGGGTCCCCGGCCACGTGGTCGGCGACGGCCTCCATACGGTGCTCGAGCTGGTGGAGATCGTCAATCGCGATCCCCGGCGGGGCGTGGGTCACGAGAAGGTGCTCACCCGCCTGGAGCTGGACGATCAGGCCCTGCGGCTGCTCGCGGCCGCCGGCCTGACCCTCGATTCGGTTCCTGCCGAGGGCCGGGAGGTCTATCTGCGCTCAACCGCGAACCTCTCCACGGGCGGCACGGCGATCGACAAGACCGACGTCCTGCACGAGGACAACCGGATCATGGCCGAGCGGGCCGTCTCCGCTCTCGGCCTCGACGTGGCCGGGATCGATTTCATCTCGCCCGACGTCTCGCGCAGCTTCCGCGACGTGGGGGGAGTGATCGTGGAGGTCAACGCCGCCCCGGGGCTGCGCATGCACCTCGCTCCCACCGAGGGCAAACCCCGGGACGTGGCTGGCCCGATGATCGACGGCCTCTTCCCACCGGGCGTCCCGTCGCGCATCCCCATGGCGGCCATCACCGGCACCAACGGCAAGACCACGACGACCCGCATGGTGGGGCACGTCCTGAAGCTCGCCGGCCATACGGTTGGGATGGCGACCACGGACGGCGTCTACATCGACGGCAAGCTCACCGTCCGCGGCGACATGACGGGCCCCTGGTCGAGCCAGCTCGTGCTGCGCGATCCCTCGGTCGATGCCGCCGTGCTGGAGACGGCGCGGGGTGGCATCGTCCGTTCGGGCCTCGGCTGGCGGCGGTGCAACGTCGGCGCCGTGCTCAACGTCGCCGCCGACCATCTGGGACTGGGAGGCATTCAGAGCCTGGACGACCTGGCGCGGGTCAAGCAGGTGGTGGTCGAGGTGGCGGAGGACTTCTGCGTGCTCAACGCCGACGACGAGCGGGTGGCACGCATGGCCGAGCACAGCCCGGGCGAGCCCATCTGGGTGACCATGGACCCGGGCAACGAGCGCGTGCGGCGCCACATCCGCAACCGCGGCCAGGCCGTGACGCTGGAGCCGGGGCTCAACGGTCGCCTCCTCGTGCTCTATCAAGGGGAGGAGCCGGTGCCGCTGCTCTGGGCGCGCCAGATCCCCGCCACCCTGGAAGGGAAGGCGCAGCACAACATCCAGAACGCGATGTTCGCCGCCGCCATCGCCGTCGGCCTGGGGATCGGCGCCGAGTCCATCCGCCAGGGCCTGCGGACCTTCTCGATGGATTTCGCCAAAACCCCGGGACGGCTCAACTTCTACAACGAGCATCCCTTCCGGGTGCTCCTCGACTACGCGCACAATGCCCACGGCATGGAGGCGGTGGCGCGCATGGTCCGCGAGCTGGCGGTGCCCGGCCGTCGTATCGGGGTGATCGCCGCGCCGGGCGACCGCCGCGACGAGGACGTCCTGGCCCTCGCCGCCGCCGCGGCCCGGGCCTTCGACCTCGTCTTCCTCCGCGAGGACGACGACCTGCGGGGTCGCCGTCCCGGCGAGGTGGGGGAGCTCCTCCGCCGTGGCCTCCTCGCCGCCGGCGCGCCCCCCGAGCGGATCGTCCCCGGGGTCTACAGCGAGGAGGAGTCGGTCCTGAAATCCCTGTCAGCTGCCCGGCCGGGCGACCTCGTGGTTATCTTCGGTGAGCAGCTCTCCCGCTGCTGGGACCTGATCGTGGGCTTCAAGAAAGAGGAGCGGGAAGAGGACGACGCGATGGCCCGCCGGCCGCGGCGCCGGGCCGTGGGCTGAATTCAGTCACCTCTTGAATAGCCAGAAACCCCCCTCGCAAACCTACGCCCAGCGGGCACTTGCAAGATCGGCCCTGCTTTTTCCGTCTTCATGGGGCGGAGGGAGAGCGCCGATGGGCGGCGATCTCGGCTCCCGGGATCGCCATGGCCACCCAACACGACAAGATCTTCAAGCAACTGCTGCGCGTATTCCTCGAAGACTTCCTGCGCCTGGTTGCGCCGCAGGCGCTGGAACGGCTGGACCTGTCGTCGCCCGAGCTCCTGGACAAGGAGCTGTTCGCCGAAGGTCCACACGGCCGCCGGCGCGAGCTCGACCTGCTCGTCCGCGTCCATACGACCGCTGGGAGCCCGCTTCTGATCCACGTCGAGATCGAGGCGCGAGCCAGCCCGAGGATGGAGCTGCGTCTCTGGCGCTACCGCAACCAGATCCAGGCCCGGTACGACACGCCGGTCCTGACGATCGTGGTCTATCTGAAACGAGGCCGCCCGGGCGTCTGCCTGGAGACTCGGGAGAGTGATCTCGGCCCTGACTTCCCGGAGCTTCGGTATTTCTCCTTCGGGCTCGCGGGCTGCAGCGCGGCGGAGTACCTGGCCCGCCCCGAGTCCCTCGCCTGGGCTCTCGCGGCCCTCATGGACCCCGGCTCCTGGAGCCGTGCCGAGCTGAAGATGGCCTGCCTGCGTCGGATTGCCGGGCTGAGACGGCGGATCGACCCCTTCCTGCTTGTCAACTGCGTCGAAAACTATCTACAATTGGATGCGCGGGAGGTGGCGGAGTTTGAGGCTCTTCACTCCCGAAGAGAGAACAAGGAGGTACGAACCGTGGCGATGACATGGTCGGAGAAGCAAAACGCGAAAGGCCAGAAGGACCTTCTCCTGGTCCAGCTCACGGAACGGTTTGGGCCTCTCCCGGAGAGCACGAGGCGCCAAGTGGAGGAGATCAGCTCCTTCCAGCGGCTCACCCGGCTCGCCAAGCGGATTCTGACCGCCCACTCCCTCGAAGAGATGGGCCTCGCCTAAGTCGTCAGCGGCCTGAGGGGTGATTCAGTCACCCCTTGAATAGCTCGAAACTCCCCTCGCAAACCCAAGCCCGGCGGGCACTTGCAAGATCGGCCCTGCTTTTTCCGTCTTTATGGGCGGAGGGAGAGCGCCGATGGACGGCGATCTCGGCTCCCGGGATCGCCATGGCCACCCAACACGACAAGATCTTCAAGCAACTGCTGCGTGTATTCCTCGAAGACTTCCTGCGCCTGGTCGCGCCGCAGGCGCTGGAACGGCTGGACCTGTCGGCGCCCGAGCTCCTGGACAAGGAGCTCTTCGCCGAAGGTCCGCACGGCCGCAGGCGCGAACTCGACCTGCTCGTCCGTGTCCGCACGACCGCTGGGAGCCCGCTTCTGATCCACGTCGAGATCGAGGCGCGGGCCAGCCCGAGGATGGAGCTGCGCCTCTGGCGCTACCGTATCCAGATCCAGGCCCGGTACGACATGCCGGTGCTGACGATTGTGATCTACCTGAAGCGAGGCCACCCCGGCGTCTGCCTGAAGACCCGGGAGAGCGGTCTCGGTCCGGACTTCCCGGAGCTCCGGTACATCTCCTTCGGCCTCGAGGGCTGCAGCGCCGCGGAGTACCTCGCCCGTCCCGAGACCCTGGCCTGGGCTCTCGCGGCCCTCATGGACCCCGGCTCCTGGAGCCGTGCCGAGCTGAAGATGGCCTGCCTGCGTCGGATTGCCGGGCTGAAGAGCAGGATCGATCCGTTCCTACTTGTCGACTGCGTGGAAAACTATCTACAATTGGAGCCGTGGGAGGTGGCGGAGTTCGAGGCTCTTCACTCCCGAAGGGAGAACAAGGAGGTACGAGCCGTGACGATGACTTGGTCGGAGAAGCTGGAGGACAAGGGACGTATAGAGGGAATTGTCAAGGGACGTGGAGAGGGAGTGCGGGAGATTCTCCTGTTGCAGCTCACGGAGCGGTTTGGACCGCTTCCGGAGAGCACGCGCCGGCAAGTGGAAGAGATCAGCTCGTTCCAGCGGCTCACCCGGCTCGCCAAGCGGATTCTGACCGCCCATTCCCTCGAAGAGATGGGCCTCGCCTAGTCCGGCAACGGCTCCCCCGCCTGCCACCCTGTCTGGATCAGGCGGTCGACCAGGCCGAGCACCTCATCCCTCTGGGTGTGGGCGAGGAGGACCAGCAGATCCCCCGGCCGGGCCCAGGCCAGGGCGTCACGAATCCCTTCCAGCTCCGTTTTCGCGATGGAAATCCTCTCGGGCGAGGCCCCGAGCCGCAGAAACTCGTCCCTCAGCACGGTGGGGACCTCGCCGGGGCCGCGGCCGCGCAACATCTCCGGCAGCTCCTTGACGACGATCCGGTCCGAGCGTAAGGGCCAGGCGGCGCGGGCCAGCTCGCGGATCGCCTCGTCGTCCCGGTCCCCGGCCTGACCCAAGACGAGGAGCCGCCGCTTCCCCGGAAGACTCCTCGCGAGGTCCACGAGGGCGGCCATGCCATGGGGGTTGTGCGCGTAGTCGAGGAGAACGTGAACGCCGCCCAGCTCCATCGACACGGCGCGGCCGAGATTGCTCGTCAGGCTGCGGAGCCCCTCGGCGATGGCCGCCACCGGCAGCCCGGCCGCCGCGGCAAGGCCGAGCGCCCCCAATGCATTCGCCACATTGTGCCGGGCGGCGCCGCCCAGGGTCAGCGGAATCTCATGGACGCGGATCACCGCCGTCCGCTCGCCCCCGCGAGCCAGCATCAGGACGCCGTCCTTCAGGAAGCAGGCGTCGCCCCCGGCGGCGAGGTGGGACTGTATCCGTGGATTCGCCGGATCGAGGCTGAACCAGGTGATGGGCCGCGCGAGCCTGTCGGCCGCCGTCAGCAACTCGGGGTCGTCGGCGTTGAGGACGATCCGGCCACCCGGTTTCACCGCCTGGGCGATCACCAGCTTGGCCTCGGCCAGCGTGGGCAGGTCGAAGACCCCGAGCTCACCCAGATGGTCGGCGGCGATGTTGGTGACCAGGGCGGCCTCCGCGCCGGTCACGGCGAGGCCCCGGCGCAGCATGCCGCCCCGGGCCGTCTCCAGGATGGCGATCTCCACCCGCCGGTCGCGCAGCAGGATGCGGGCGCCGCCGGGGCCGGAGAAGTCCCCGCGGTCCACCACCTCGCCGCCCACCTCGATGTGATCCGTGGAGGTGAGGCCTGACACCTTGCCCGCCGCGGCGGCGATGGCACCCAGCAGGCGCACCGTCGTGGTCTTGCCGTTCGTCCCCGTCACCATCAACACCGGGACATCGTGGATGGCGCTCCAGTCGACCGTCGCGGGATCGGGCAGCGCCTCCGCCGGCCAGACCGGCCAGGTGATCGATCCCGTCCCCAGGCCCACCGAAGCGTAGTGGTCGTCCCACAGGAAGGAGACTCCGTGGGCCGCCGCGGCATCGCGCAGAGCGAGCAGAGGCGGATTCACCTCTCTGGCGATCATCGCCCGCAGCCCCTCCGTCGCTTCCTCTAAATCCGGTGCCGGCGCGCCCTTCACGACCGCCTCGGCCGCGGCCCAGGCCCACTCGTTGACTTCAGTGGCGGGGTAAAGGGAGTCGATCGGCGCCGAGATCGCCAGGCTCGCGCCACCCGGAAAAGGCCGTACGGCGATCTCCTCCCCCGGCCAGCCGACAGACCCCAGCATGCGGCGGACGTTCTCCCGCCAGGCCGCCACGGCCGCTTCCGCCTCCTCCGGCGCCAGCGACACCTCGAGCACCGCCCCTGCCCGGTCGAGGAGGAGGTTGGGTCCCGTCAGCCGTCGTGAGTCGAGAAGCTTCATCGCGGTTTCCCGAGCGGGTGGAGGAGAGTACACCAGAGGCCGCGCGGCCGATACACTAGAGCTGCTGAAGACTCAACTCGCGGATGAAGAGACCTCATTCGCGGATGAGGTGACCACACTCGGGGATGGAGAGATCTCATTCGCGGATGAGGTGGCCGCACTCGGGGATGGAGAGACCTCATTCCTGGATGAGGTGGCCGCACTCGCGGATTGGGTGCCTCAACTCGCGGATGGAGTGACCTCATTCGCGGATTGGGTGGCCTCACTCGCGGATTGGGTGGCCTCACTCGCGGATGGGGTGGCCTCACTCGCGGATGGGGTAACCTCTAATTCCTGAGCCGCGAGGCGGATGACCTGCAAAGCGGGGCGCTCGTCACCGAGGCGAACAGCCAGCCGCTCGGGACCACCGCTTGGCGAGCGTTCGGTCCGATTATAGATTGGGAGCCCTGGAATGACACTTACCGAGATCCTCGTCGTCAAGCTCGGCACCCGCCTGGGGAAGATCCTCCTCAAGTCCTACCTTCGCGATCCCGCTGAGGCCATCGGCGACGACCTCCTCGAGGTCGCTAAGGGGAGGATCGAGAGCTTTCTGGATCGCCAGGAGGCCAAGCGCCAGTTCGAGAGGATCGGCGAGCGGATCGCGGCCCAGCTCGAGCCTCTCTTCGAGCACGAGTTCCAGCGCGACCAAGTCAGCGTGGAGGCGGTCATTTTCCAACTCAGCGGCACGCTGGACGGCAAGATCTCTGCCGAGTTCTTTCTTGGCCGCGATCTGGACCCTGCGAAGCTCCAGGCCGAGCTCAAGCATCTCCACCCTTTGCCTGGTGGCCAGTTCTCCAACTCGGAGGAGGAGCTGTACGACCGCGCACTAGGCGAGATCGTGCGCTACGTCGTGGAGATCGCGGCGAAGCTGCCTCGCTTTGAGGTGACTCAGGTCAAGGAGAGCTTACAGCGGCTCTCCCGCCTGGAGGACATGGTCGGTGAGACCGCGAAGAGCGTCAAGCGAATCGAGGAGTGGGTCGCGCTTCAGGCGAGCGATTCTGAGAGTCGGCAGTATGAGCTCGACTATCGGCTGGCAATCGGACGAAATCTCGACTATTTGGAGCTCTTCGGTGCCGACCTCGCTCCCGAATCGAAACGACAATCTCTTTCAGTCGCATACGTATCTCTCAGCCTTGATACGACCTCTGGTTCGAGGGACCAAGACGCCGTGCCTGTTCCGGTGGGAACGGTCTTGTCGAGCCTGGATGAAGAGACCGGCCGGCTCCTGATCCGTGGAGAGGCGGGGAGCGGGAAGAGCACGCTTTTCCGCTGGACTGCGATCCAGGCAGCTCAAGGTTTATTCTACTCTCTCAAAAACCTCAGTTCTCATGACTTCCTTCATATTTGTGAAGGCTTCTCAGGTTCCATGGCGGAGGGCCGGCTCTTCTTGGAGGGTAGGTCAGGCGGATGGCTGACAAGGATCGTAGAGAAATGGCCTGCTCTTAGAGCTGGCTCTGCTGGTCTTCCTTCCGAATCGAAGGAAGCTGGCGGTCTACCAATGTGGCTTTTCAAACTCCCCTTCCTGCTGCGCCTAAGAGATTGTAAAGGCGGTAAGTTGCCATCGCCGGAGCACTTCCCCACAATGCTCGCGAAGGAGATCGGCTCTCCTCCGGTCGCCTGGGTCCGCTCCGTCCTACTCGCCGGCCGCGGGCTTCTCCTCATCGACGGCATCGACGAGATTCCCAATCTCCATCGCGAAACCGTCCGGCGGGAGATCGAAGCCATCGTCAACGCCTATCCGAAAAACCTCTTCCTGGTCAGCAGCCGGCCCGAAGCGGTCCCTCCCGACTGGCTCAGCCCTCTTGGGTTCCGTGAAGCCCGGGTGAACCCTATGTCCGAGTTGGACCGGTCCCGCTTCATCGACAAATGGCACGAAGCCGTGGCGATCGAGCTGGGCCGGTTGGGCAAGCCCGCCGCTGATCTGCCCCGGTTGGCCGCCGAGCTGAAGCAGCAGCTTCCCGAAAATCCGCCCGTCGCCCGGCTCGCCACGAACCCTCTCCTCTGCGCCATGATCTGCGCCTTGCACCGGGACCGAGGCCAGAGGCTCCCGGAGAGCCAATCGGAGCTCTGTGAGTCTCTCTGCCATGTCTTGTTGCATCGGCGGGAGCGGGAGAGCGGCCTCGATCTGTCCGAGTTTCCCGAGCCCTATCGGAGCCTGAGCTATCCGCAAAAGCGCATCATCGTGCAGGAGATCGCCCACTCGATGGTCTTGAACGGCGAATCGACCATTACCACAGAGCGAGCGCAGGAAAAGGTGGGTGAGGCGCTTCGCTCGCTGGCCGGACAATCCGCGGACAATGCGGAGGTCGTTTGTTCGACTCTGGTCGAGCGCAGCGGCATGCTCCGCGAAACCAAACCGGGCCACCTTGATTTCATCCACAACACGTTCAAGGAGTACCTGGCGGGAGAGCGGTTCGCAAGCTCTGGAGATGCTGGTATTCTGGCCGAGCATGCCCTCGACTCCACCTGGCAGAGGGTCGTGTTGTTCGCCGTGGCGACGACGCGGCGGGACTTCGCCGAGGAAGTCATCCGCCGCTTGCTGGTCCGCGCCGCCGAGGCGGGGAAGACTCCTGAAAGCCGTGGCTATCAGCTCCTCGCGCTTCAGGCCCGAGGGGGCTCGCTCTTCGTCAGCCGGCAGATTGAGAAGGAGCTTGACGAGATCGCCAGCAAGTACCTTCCGCCGAAAAGCATTGCGGACGCTGAGGCGCTGGCGAGGGCTGGGGAGATGGCAGTCCCGTTTCTGAAATTCAAGAGAGCGCTGAGAGCCCGAGAAGCCGCAGCCTGTGTGCGCGCCCTTCGCCTGATCGGAACTCCACGTGCTCGGGCTCTCTTGGAAGGATATCTCGAGGATCGACGAGCCTCGGTGGTATCCGAGCTCTGCCAGGCAGTCAATCCCCTATCTCTAAAAGCCATTCAAGAGCAACTCCTGGAAGGGAAGAGTTTATCTGCTGGAGTTCGATCGCAGATTTCTGATCTCAGTCCATTGTCCGGCCTAAGCGGCTTGCGGGTACTTGATCTCACAGGGGCGGCGGTGTCCGACGTGTCCGCGCTGTCGGGTCTGAGCGGCTTGCAGGAGCTTTATCTCCCCGGGACGGCGGTGTCCGACGTGTCCGCGCTGTCGGGTCTGAGCGGCTTGCGGGTGCTTGCTCTCTCCGGGACGGCGGTGTCCGACGTGTCTGCGCTGTCGGGTCTGAGCGGCTTGGAGTTGCTTGATCTCTCCGGGACGGCGGTGTCCGACGTGTCAGCGCTGTCAGGTCTGAGCGGCTTGCGGGTACTTGATCTCGGAGGGACGGTGGTGTCCGACGTGTCAGCGCTGTCGGGTCTGAGCGGCTTGGAGACTCTTTTTCTCTCCGGGACGCGGGTGTCCGACGTGTCCGCGCTGTCGCGTCTGAGCGGCTTGCAGAATCTTGATCTCTTCGGGACGCCGGTGTCCGACGTGTCAGCGCTGTCGGGTCTGAGCGGCTTGCGGGTTGCTCTCTCCAGGACGGCGGTGTCCGACGTGTCAGCGCTGTCGGGTCTCAGGATCCCGGAGATCTTCAGAAAAGAGTTCCTTCGCTCTTGACGTTCAACTCCCGCGGGTCTTCAGGCCTGAAGAATCCCGGCTGTGTCAAGGCCCAGGCTGTGCCCGGTCAGCCGCAGGGGGCCATCGAGCTCGCGAAGCCGGCCCACCAATCTGGGGACGTTCATGTTCAGGAGGAATCTCAAGACAGGACAGGCTCTTCCAAGGGGATGATCCTCTCCTCGACCGCGCTCGCAGCATAGGCCAGCGCCTGATAGAGATCCTCCAGTTCAAGCTCCGGCCATTCGGAGAGGATCTCCTCAATCGTCATGCCCGAGCTCAGGTAGGCGAGGAGCGAGGAGACCGGCATGCGCAGTCCGCGAATGCAGGCTTTGCCGAAGCACTTTTCTGGATTGAAGCTGATGCGATCGAACTGGTGATGCCGCAGCTCCATGTCCAGGTCTCCTAAGAGCCTATCAGCTTTCTGGAGCGTGCCTCCCGATCGCGCCGAAGCGCTGCTTCGACGTCCCCTTCCACCTCGCCGGTAAAAACGAGGATGCCGTCCTTGAGGAGGAGAGGCGAGCCTTTGGGGATGGGCTTGAGGACGAGAGTGGTTTCCAATCGGATGGTCCTCCTTTGCCATTCTACAGCAGATTTTGGCAGGGCCATGCGGCAACCCGGCCATGCTACCATTCCCCCCGCCTTCTGGCACCTGAACCTTGGCGGACAGGGCTGCGCTCCACGGGGCGCGCAGGTAGAGGAGAGTGCATGACGACGGTTTCGACGGCGGCGAGCCGGCCGGGGCTGGTGATGGCCATCGGCGGCGCCGAGGACAAGGTTCGGCAGAAGCTCGTCCTGCGCCGGTTCGTGGCGGAGGCCGGGGGGCCGGACGCCAGCATCGTGGTCCTGGCCACGGCGTCGGAGCATCCGGAGACGGGGGAGCGCTATGCGGACCTCTTCTATGGCCTCGACGCCGGGCGTGTCGAGGTGCTGCGCATCCGTACCCGCGAGGACGCGCTGGAGGCGGGGCCCGACGCCTTCGACATGTTGATGGATGCCAGCGGCTTCTTCATGACCGGCGGCAGCCAGCTCCGCATCTCCTCGGCCCTGGGTGGCACGCCTCTCGCCGCGCTCCTGCGCCGCCGCCACGCCGAGGGCATGGTGGTGGCCGGCACCAGCGCCGGAGCGGCCGTCCTCTCGCAGCACATGATCTCCATGGGGGAGAGCGGCGGCACGCCGCGCCGCCGGCTCGTCCAGATGGCCCAGGGGCTCGGCTTCACCCCCGACCTCGTCGTCGACCAGCACTTCCGCCGCCGCGACCGCATGGGCCGGCTCGTCACCGCCCTGTCCTACAACCCCGAGCCGCTGGGCGTGGGGGTGGACGAGGACACGGCGGCGCTGGTCGCCGCGGACGGCGTGCTCACCGTCCTCGGCGCCGGCGGCGTCACGGTGGTGGACGCCTCCGGGCTGCGGTTCACCGACAGCCACGCCATTCACCGTGGTCAGCCCATCGCCATGCTGGGTCTGCGAGTAGACTTCCTCACCCGGGGTTGCCGCTACGATACCCGCCGCCGGGTGGCACTGGCTCCGCAGGGAGTGACGGCTGAACAGACGGCGGCGGACCTCCTCGCCATCGAAAGATGAGAAGCGACCGATGAAGATCCTGGACACGCGCGTCTACCGCGGCCCCAACCTCTACGCCCTGCGCAAAGTCATCCGCCTGCGCGTCGACCTCGGCGAACTCGAGGACTTCCCCACGGCCAGGCTCCCCGGCTTCGTCGACCGGCTTCTGGCGGCGATCCCCTCGCTGCGGGAGCACACCTGCTCCTATGGCGAGCCCGGCGGCTTCGTGCGCCGCATGGTGGAGGACGAGGGCACCTGGCTCGGCCACGTGCTGGAGCACGTCGCCATCGAGCTCCAGTGCCTCGCCGGCACTCCCGTCTCCTATGGCAAGACGCGCGGCCACGGCCTCCCCAAAGGGGAGTACCACGTCATCTACAGCTACGAGGAGGAGGTGGTGGGGCTGGAGGCCGCCGAGCTGGGCGTGCGCCTCATCCGCCATCTGCTGCCACAGGAGCGGGAGGCGTACCTGGACGGCGACTGGAGCTTCCAGCCCGAGCTCGAGGACCTCGTCCGCCTCGCCCAGCGCCGCGCCTTCGGACCCTCGACGGGCGCCCTGGTGCGCGCCGCGGAGGAGCGGGGCGTCCCCTGGATCCGCCTGAACGACCGGTCGCTGGTGCAACTCGGTCACGGCAAGTTCCAGCGGCGCATCCAGGCCACCGTCACCAGCGAGACCCGCCATACCGCCGTCGAGATCGCTTCGGACAAGCGGCTGACCAATCAAATCCTTTCTGACCTGGGGCTGCCCGTGCCCCGGCAGGAGCGGGTGCGCGGTCCCAACGACGCTGTCGAAGCCGCCGAGCGGATCGGCTATCCCGTGGTGGTCAAACCGTTGGACGGGAATCATGGCAAGGGGGTATCGATCAATCTGACGACGCCCGGGCAGGTGCGGACCGCTTTCGAGAAAGCTTATGAATACTCGTCGGTGGTGATTGTCGAGACCTTCCAGGAGGGTCACGACTACCGCATTCTGGTGGTGAATGGAAAGGTTTTGGCGGTGGCCCAGCGGGTGCCGGGGCACGTGGTGGGCGACGGCCTGCACACAGTGGCCGAGCTGGTGGAGATCGTCAACCAGGACCCGCGGCGCGGCATCGGCCACGAGAAGGTCCTCACCCGCCTGGAGCTGGATCATCAGGCCGAGCGCCTGCTTGAAGCGGCCGGGCTCGACGTTCAGTCCGTGCTCCCCGCTGGAGAGGTCTTCTCTCTGCGCTCGACCGGCAATCTTTCGACGGGCGGTACGTCCGTGGACAAGACGGATGTCATTCACTATGACAACCGCATCATGGCCGAGCGGGCGGTCAAGGCCGTGGGGCTCGACGTCGGCGGCGTGGACTTCATCTCGCCGGACGTCACCCGCAGTTATAAAGAGGCGGGCGGCTCGATCGTGGAGGTCAATGCCGCCCCCGGCTTCCGCATGCACACCGCCCCGACGGAGGGCAAGCCGCGGGACGTGGCCGGGCCGGTGATCGACATGCTCTTTCCGCCGGGGACGCCGTACCGCATCCCGATCGCCGCCATCACCGGCACCAACGGCAAGACCACCACGACGCGCATGGTGGGTCACATCCTCAAGCTCTCCGGCTACTGCGTGGGCATGACCACCAGCGACGGCGTCTACATCGACGGCGAGCTGACGGTGGCAGGGGACATGACGGGCCCCTGGGCGAGCCATCTCGTGCTGCGCGATCCGTCGGTCGACGCCGCCGTGCTGGAGACGGCCCGCGGCGGCATCGTGCGTTCGGGGCTCGGCTGGCGCAAATGCAAGGTGGGCGCCGTGCTCAACGTCGCCTCCGATCACCTGGGGATGGGCGGCATCAACAGCCTCGACGAGCTGGCCGAGGTCAAGCGGGTGGTGGTCGAAGTGGCCCAGGACTGGTGCGTGCTCAACGCCGACGACGAGCGGGTGGCGGCGATGGCCGCGGAGAGCCCGGGCAAGCCGATCTATGTCACCCTGCAGCGGGAGAACGAGCTGGTGCGCGGGCACATCCGCAACAAGGGGCGGGCGGTGGCCCTGGAAGAGGGCTTGAACGGCCCCATGATCGTGCTCTACGAAGGGGAGGAGCACATCCCGCTGCTGTGGGCGCGGCAGATCCCGGCCACGGTCGAAGGCGCCGCCATCCACAACGTCCAGAACGCCATGTTCGCCACGGCCATCGCTCACGCCATGGGGATCAGCCTGGAGAACATCCGCCAGGGCCTGCGCACGTTCACCACCGACTTTTATCAGACGCCGGGCCGGATGAATTTTTACAACGAGCACTCCTTCCGCGTGCTTCTCGACTATGCCCACAATCCCCACGGCATGGCCGCCATGGTGCGCACCATCCGCGAGCTGAAGGTGACCGGCCGGCGGATCGGCGTCCTCGCCGCCGCCGGCGACCGCCGCGACGAGGACATCCTCGAGCTCGCCCGCACCGCCGCTCCGGCCTTCGATTTCATCCTTCTGCGAGAGGACGAAAACCGCCGCGGCCGCGGGCGCTGGGAGACGGGCGAGCTCCTGCGTCAGGGTCTGCTCGCCGCCGGCTATCCGGCCGAGCGCCTCTCGCCCGAGGTCTACGAGGAGGAGGACGCCGTCCAGCGCGCCCTGGAGGCCGCCCAGCCGGGGGACCTCCTGGTGATCTTCGGCGACGACCTCGAGCGCGACTGGCAACAGATCGTGAATTTCGGCCGCCCCGGCGGCAACGCCCCGATGGCCATGCCGTCGCCCATCCCCATCTTCGCGCCGGACGATCCGCCCCTGCCCGTGCTCACGGACGAGCGGCGGGCGGGGGAGCATGAGGACTGAATCATGAAGACCCGGTTGGCATGGCTCGGGATCGCCGCGCTCCTCGTCTGCGGGCTTGCCGCCGAATCCTTCGCGGCGAGTATCGTGTGCACCAAGGCCTCTGCGAAGTGTTATTTCTTTCAGAGCGTGGAGTGCCAGGACCTCTATCTCAATCCCGGCGACGCGTGCATGCGGGCCAAGTACGCCGGCTTTTTCCGGGTGCGGGGGCTGAAGATCGACTCGCCGGCCCTGGTCAAGGCCCAGAACGCCCTCCGCCAGGCCCGGATCGAGTTCTTCACGGCGAAGTCCCCCGAGCGGGGCCATCTCCTCCTCATGGTGGACGACCTGACGATCCCCGCGGCCGCGAACGCCTTGAAAAAGGTGGGGATTACCTCGACGGTCGAGGCGATTCCTCAGGGGCCGCTGCGGTAGGGGTGCCCTGGCTCAGCCCCGCACCCATCCTCCGCCAGCAAATCCGCCAATAGCACGATCCGCCGCCGCAGCGACTCCAGGCTGACGGACTCGTCGCGGGTGTGCATGCCGCTGCCGACGGGGCCGAGGCCGTCGAGGATGGGGAGGCGGTTGGGGTCGGGGAGGAAGTTGGGGAAGGAGATGCCGCCGCGGTCGGTCTCGATCTCCAGGCGCCAGCCACGGGCGGCGGCGAGCTCGACGGCGCGCCGGCAGAGGGCGGCGTGGGGACCCTCGGGATTGACGGGTGGGATCTCGGGACCCGTGGTGAAGGTCACGGTGGTGCGGCTGAAGATGCCCACGTCCTCGGCCAGCTCGCGCAGGTATTTGAGCATCCTGCCGCAGTCCTCAGGGCGGAGGAACCGCATCTCGCCCTCGGCCACGGCCCGGTCCGGCACCACGTTGAGCTGGCGCTCGGTGCCGAGGAGGGCGTGGGCGGTGTCCAGGTGGTCCACGAAGCTGGAATCTCCGGCCACCAGGCGGCCGATGTTCACGGTGGGGCCGCCCTGATCGTGGGAATAGCGCTCGGCCTCCAGCGCCCAGCGGGCGGCGGCGGTGACGGCCGAGCGTCCCTCCCAGTAGTGGAGCCCGGAGTGCGCGGCCGTGCCCTGGACCTCCAGGCGCCACTGGACCATGCCACGGCGGCCGGCCACGATCGTCTCGGCCTCGCCGGCGGGCTCTCCCGGCTCCAGGACCCAGAGGGCCCGGGCGGTCTCGCCCCAGCGGCGGACCACGGCCCGCGACAGCTCGCCGCCGACCTCCTCGTCCGGCACGGCCACCAGCAGGAGGTCGGGCGGCGGCGCCTGCCCCCGATGGCGGAGGAGGTCCAGCGCTCCCACCAGCGTGGCGAGGCCGCCCTTCATGTCGAGGGCTCCGGTGCCCACCAGCCGGTCCCCGTCGAGGCGGGGCGGAGTGGCGGCAAGGACGGTGTCCAGATGGCCGACGAGGAGGAGAGGGCCACGGGACGCGCCGGTCCCCGGATTACCCCGGGCATAGAGGACGGGCAGGGGCCGGCCCGCCTCCGTGGATGGCTCCTCGCGGATTTCGGCCGTGAGGCCGCGCTCCCGCAGCTCGCCGGCGAGGCGCTCCGCCATCTGGTGGAGGCCGCCGGCGTCGCCGCTGGGCGAGGAGATCGCGGTCAGCTCCCGCAGGAGACCGACCGCGCGCTGGAAGAGCGGTTCGGGTAGGGCGGCAGAGGCGTCTTCCATGACCGGGCAAGGGTATCGCAAACAGAGATCGTCGCGCGATCGTCCCCCTCAGGCCTGAGCCACTGATGTAGAGTTCAAGCCGTGGAGCCGTGGGCTCCACTTCTGGCATCCCGGAGGGATATCTCATGGTCAGTGCTGTCATTCTGCTGGTGGTGGAGAAGGCGAAGGTCAACGAGGTGGCGGAGAAGCTGGTGGACCTGCCGGGGATCACCGAGGTGTATTCGGTGGCCGGCCAATACGATCTGGTGGCGATTGCGCGGGTGAGGGACAACGAGGGGGTTGCCGACGCGGTGACCCGTCAGATGCTGAAGATCGACGGCATCGTCCGCTCCGAGACCCTGATCGCCTTCCGCGCCTTCTCTCGCTACGACCTGGAGAGGATCTTCTCGATCGGGGCGGAGGAGCCGGGCAGCTAGCACGTCGCGGTGGCTGCCGCTCCCATCGGGCTGGCAACGGCTCGACTTCGCCGCGGAACGTACCGTCCAGACTAGCCGCTGAAGACGGCCGCAAGGCTGTCAGCGGTCTGGGAGCGGTCGATCCACTCCAGAAGGAGATCGGCATCTGCTGCGGCGACCCGATCCCGGGTTGCTTGGTCGACCGGACCGAACCGCCTTTCGAGCACCCGAAGCAGAGCCTTGGCCTCTCCTTCCTGCCGGCCCTCCTGCCGACCTTGCTGCCGGCTCTCCTCCCGCAGTTCCTCGTTCCAGGAGTCAATTCGTTCAGCTAGCATCGCTGTCAGCTCCTTTAAAGTCAGTCCCTTGGGGATCTCGTCCGGAGGTGCCCCCAGCCGGGGGAAGATCACCTCTACGAGCCAGCCATTGAACGCCCGAGCCAACCCCGGCTCGTCGAGCCCTACGTGTTCCTCAAGTTGCTCGACTCCGACGAGAACGTCCCCCCAGCTCGCGCTCCGTTCCAAGCGGAACAGGTCCGCCACCGGGCTCGCCGTCTATGAGGAGGCTCCAAGCTGCCAGTGTCACGGGGTGGCACCAGCGGAGCAACCGGCGGAGCCGGTTGCGGGCCCGGAGCACAACCTCCGACAGAACTGAGGCATTTATCATCCGCCGCCAAGCGGTGAGCCCTTCTTGTTCACTCGCCGGCGGCCTCCAGGAAGCTCCTGACGAGCTCGCGGTTGTACCAGATCCCGGCGTCTATCGCCTTCGCGATGAGAGGCTT
>Ga0136846_1221216_pt1 | contig 73028 bp, 59 predicted proteins | sample HopSoiMetagenom2_FD_96841 | JGI IMG/M metagenome (GOLD analysis project Ga0136846, IMG submission 96841) | Grasslands soil microbial communities from Hopland, California, USA - 2 Assembly 2016 (version 4) | ecosystem: Environmental > Terrestrial > Soil > Grasslands | place: USA: Hopland... | reverse complement strand
CAACGACGAAATGTCCCCACCAGGGCGGGTCGAGCCCCCAACCTGCCGTCCAGACCCGCCCCTACCCTAAGCGTCGAGGCCAAAGTTAGCGCCTATGCCCCGGCCACGGGGTGCCGAATCTTGAGGTACCAATCTGGCACCTCAAGATTCAAGCTGCGGGTTTGGGTGCCGCCCCTCGCCGACCCCCAGCCACCGCGCCAGGAACGGCACGGCCAGCAGGCCGAGGAGGACCGCGAACCACAGCGTTGCCCCGCGGGTCACCAGGGTCACCGAGCCGGCGTCCGCCGTGTCCAGCCCCTGCCCGTGGAGGAGGGCGGCGAGGGCACCCTCGGCGGCGCCCAGCCCGCCGGGGAGCATGGAGAGCGCGCCCAGGAAGGTCGAGCCCGTGTAGTTGAAGATGGAGAGGAGCAACCCGGCCTTCGGCGCGTACTGCCGCACCACCAGAAAGAAGCCCACCCCCTCCGCCCCCCACGCCAGCACCGCCAGCGCCAGCGCGAAGAGCAGCAGCCCCGGCGAAAGGAGCGACCGCAGCCGGTCGTAGACCTCCACCAGACGGGGTATCCGGGGACCCACGACCGGCAGCCTCCCGAGCCCCCGGAAGAGCAACTCCGCCAGGCTCCGCCAGGTGAGCACCGCCACGGCCACGGCCACCCCGGCGAGCCCGGCCGCCGCAATCCAGTGGCCGCCCGGGAAGGGGAGCGATCCCAGCGCGATCAGCAGCAGAACGCCCAGCAGGTCCGTCACCCGCTCGGCCAGCACCGCCGGCACCACCCGCAGCGCCGGTCCGCCCCCCAGCTCCCGCACCAGCCACGCCTTGCCCAGCTCCCCGGCCTTGCCCGGCGTCACCGAGAGGAGGAACCCGGCGAGGAACACGGCCAGGCTCCGGCCCCACGGTAGCCGCACCTCCAGCCGGCGCAGGTACACCTCCCAGCGCACGAAGCGCAGGGCATAGTTGAGGAGCGAGAGGCCAAGGACCGGGACGAGGAGCCGGGGATCGAAGTTGCGGAGACTGGCGGCCAGTTGCCGCGGGTGCGCACTGAGGGCCAGCCCGACCACCACCAGCACGCCGAGGCCCAGCGGTACCAGCAGCCGCCGGCCGAGCCGCTCCAGGCCCGAGCCGCTCGCCTCCGCCTCGCCGACGCTCAGGCCGCCTTCTCTTCTTCCCGCACCGCCTCGGGGTACTCCTCGAACAGGCGCATCCACTTGCTGGTCTTCTTGTAGTGGTCGATGCGGCGCTTGCCAACCGTCGGGTACCAGGCGAAGTCGTGGTAGAAGTACGAGCCGAACACGAAGAAGTAGACCAGCGGCGTGCGGAACAGCAGCTTCTGGATCCCCTTGAGCGGTCCGAACCACACCAGGTCGCCGAAGCGGGAGACCGCGTTGTCCCCCACCGAGAAGTGGAAGTTCCATTTCGAGACGTCCTCGCCCACCACCTCGATGTCCCGCGGATCGCCCACTCCCAGGCCGGCGTCATGGGCCAGCCGGATATAGGGGATCGACATCGGGTCGAAGCCCATCATCTTGGCCGCCACGGCGTCGATGGCCACCTGGTCGCCCGAGGCCATCATGAAGTCCTTCTCCACGGGAACCATCGTCCGCGGCCCCGGGCCGTTGCCGCAGGTCGTGCCGTCCATCACCGCGAAGAGGCCGGAGTGGATCTCCTTCTGGATCGTCAGCAGGTCCACCAGCGTCTCATGGATGTAGGAGTGCGTGTAGTGCCGGCGGGTGTTGAGCAGACCGCCGAAGGCGTTCTTCATCGCCCCCGTGGTGGTGGTGTAGATGTGGCACTTCACCGTCGGCAGGTGGACGATGTTCTTGCCCAGGAAGAACTCGGGAATGGTGATCCCCTCGGGGTAGATCTTCGGCAGCACCAGCATCTTGCCCTTCGGCTGGTAGGTGATCCACTTGAGGTCGTCCGCGAAGCAGTTGTACCGCACCGGCACGCCGTACTTGTCCAGCACCGGCAGGTAGCGGTTGAGCCGCTCGCCCTTCTTGGGATCGGTGACGACCGTGTTGTTCTGGACGCACACCTGGTCCGTGTAGCCGTCGGCCCGCAGTTTCTGGATGGTCCCCTCGAGCTGCCAGGGGGTGGTGTTGGCCCCCGGGAACGGGAAGTGCCAGGAGATGTTGTCCTTGAGGATCGTGGTGGAGCCCGGCGCGAGGTAGCGCTTGACCTCCGCCAGCTCCATGGTGCGCCCGGTGTCCTCGAGGACGCTCTCGGGTTGGGTCTTCAAGACGGCGACGCGCGCTTTAGCCATAAGGATTCTGCTCCAGGGTCGAATTCGGGAGACCCGCCAGGCTGCGACGGAGCAAGAAGTATACCGGACGCGCGACTATACTCGCCCCCCATGCGAACCTGGCTCGCGCGGGGGGCCCTCGCCCTGATGGCGCTCTACCTTCTGATCGCCATCCCGGTCGGGCTGCGCAACACCTTCCTGCGGCTGCGCGCGGCGGTCCGGACGGCGGGCCTGCCGCCCGGGGCGGTCCGGGCGCGGGTCTTTGGCCCGGCGTACGTGGCCGCGGTCGAGCAGATCCGGCGCGCCATCCCTGAGGACGAGCCCTACCTGCTCAGCGAGGCCGGCAAGCCCTACCTGGCGAGCGAGCTGGACCAGCCAGCGGCCATGCTCTGGGTGCGTTTCGACCTCCTGCCGCGCCGCGCCATGGTCCTGCGGCAGGGCCTCCCGCCCGACTGCTGGCGTCAGCAGGTGCGCTGGCTGGTGGTGGCGACCGCTCCGGGCCGGCCGCCCGTGCTCCTCCAGCGTCCCCTCACAGCGCCGCCCCCGGGCTGCCCGCCGGCGCCATGGCTGAGATCACTGAAACCCCTGAGGCCGAGCCCGTGACCGCCGCCTCCGTGGCCGCCAACCTCGGCGGCGTCGCCCTCTTCGCCCTGCCCGGCCTGGGGTTCGCCGAGCTGCTCGCGCCGCTGCGGCGGCTGTCCCTGCCGCGCCGTCTCGGCTATGCGTATCTGCTGGGTGTCGTGGGGATCGGCGGCATCCTCTTCCTTGCTTCCCACCTGTTCGGGGTGCCGCTGCGCCGGCCGGCCATAGCCGTCGTCGCGGTCGTGCCCGTGGTCCTGGGACTGGTCGGATGGGCCCGGCGCCGCCGGCCGGCACCGGCACCCCACCCGGGCCCGTACCGTCGCCGGAATCCCTGGCAGACCCTGGCGGCTCTCGCCATCGCCGCCGTTTGCCTCGGACCCCTGGCCTCGGCGCTGGCCGCGCCGCTGGCGGACTGGGACGGGCGGATGACCTGGGGTTCCCTCGCCTCCTATATCCGCCACGAGGGGACGGTCGACGCCTCCGTGCTGCGGGACGACCACTGGTGGGTCATCCACCCGCGCTATCCCCCCCTGCTGCCGCTGGCCCAGGCCGTGGCGCAGGAGACCTTCGGCGCCGGGGAGGACGAGCAGGACTTCCGGGCCTTCTACGCCGCCTTCCTCGTGGCGCTGCTGTTCGTCGTGCTGGACGGCACCCGGCGCGCGGCCGGCCCGGTCGCGGCGATCCTCACCACCCTGTGTGCCGCCCTGCCGCCTTTCTTCAGCTACGGCGGAGGTGGCGCCACCTCCGCCTACAGCGACCTGGCGCTCGCGGGCTTCTACGGTGCGGGGACGGTGCTGCTCCTGGTGGCCCAGCCGAGCCCCGCCAGCGGATTCGCCGCCGGCTGCCTCCTCGCCGGCGCCGTCCTGACGAAGAACGAAGGCGCGCCGCTCGCCGTGGCCGCTCTGCTGCTGGCGGCCGTGCGGCTGCTCCGCCGCCGGAGCCGTCCCGCGACCGGCTCTCCCGGCGTGGCCTGGTTCGGCGCCGCCGCGGCTCCCGTACTAATTGTCTTCGCCATGCTCGCTTCCTGGCGGGTCGCCATCCCGAACCGCGCCGACGAGGACTACCTCGGCGCCCTCCACCTGACCGACCTGTTCCGCGGCGCCGTCACGCGCCTGCCGGTGATCGTCCCCGAGGCTCTGCGTTGGACCTTCCGCTGGTCCGATTGGCTGGGCTTCTGGATCCTCTTCCTCGCCGTGCTGCTCGCCGGCTGGCCCGCCCTGCGCCGCCCCCTCGCCCGGCGGATGCTGCTCGCCGGGCTCGTCCCCGCCGTTATCGGCTGGGCGGCCTACGCGGTGAGCACCCGCGTCACCGACCTCATCGGCGAGACCTGGGAGCGTTTCCTGCTCCAGGGCTTCGTGCCGCTGACCGTCGTCTTCGCCGCCGCCCTCGGGCATGGGCTGCGGCGGATGAGAGGTAGAATCCTACGAGAGAGCTAAACAGAGCCTCTTCTTGTCTTTCTTTTAGACTAACCACTCCCTCTTCTCCCGGCGGGCCGGGGGAGGCTGGGAGAAGAGGGTCGGGGTGATGAGGGCCAACGGCGCGGAAAGGTAATCCGGCAATCTCCATGACCAACCTCGAAAACCTGCGCGCTACCAACCCGGGCGAGTTTGCCACAATTATGGTGAACCCACCCTAAAATCTCCGCTGCCCAGCCCCTTCTCCCGTTTCAGGGAGGCATCTCCAAGCTGCTGATTAGATGGAGCTTGCGCTCTCATCCGGCCTCGCCGTCCAGGCTGGCACAGCCGTTGCCCTTAGGTGATTCCGACGTTCGACACGAAACGGCTCAGAACTGGAGGTAAAGCATGAAAAAGATCAGCAGTTCCATCACCGCCGGAGTTGCTCTCTTGCTGTTGAGTCTCATGGCGCAGCCCGGCCACGCCTACACGATACAGAAGCTGAATATGGGAGAAGGCCAGATCAAATCTCCCTACCTGCTCACCTGCAACGACGGCGCCCAATTTGGCGTGGGTCTGGATAATCATGGTAGGACTGTATCGACGGACGGGGTGGCGGCCGTCTCCAAGGAAGTGTGCAAGACCCACGGCGGCCTCACAACATCTCCGAGCAAGGGCGGGAAACCAGGGTGGGACAAGGGGTTGCCGAGCATGGTGCTCGTCGCGGATGAGCCGATGAGGACGATGGTACCTCAGCAGGCCAACTTAACGTTAGCTGTCAGCGTCGCTTATCCTACCTGCCCGGCGGGATGGACATTGGTGGCCAACGCTGGAGCCGACACCTGCACCGCGCCCGTCCTGGTTCCGGAATGCCCATCAGGAAAGAAGCTCGTCAAAGATAAAGATACGGATGGGAAGAGAGACGTGTGCCAATAACCCGCGGCCGGTCGAGGCTGTAGGCCTCGTAGAGCGCAGCCGTGAAAGCGAGGAGCCGGCGATTGCTTCGATCGCTTGGGGCGATTCATAGCCCGATCAGGAGGCTGGGGCGACTCCTGGCTTCGGCCTTGCGCCCTTTATCACGAGCCACAGCATGAACGCCATCTCTCCGAGGAGAGCCGGGAAGGCGAGGTTGGAGACCCTGTCCTCGTATTGCGACAAGAAGAAGCCGGTAAAGCTCATGGCCAGATAGGCGAAGCCGTTGACGATCAGCCAGTAGCCCAGGAAGCGGGGCAGAAAGCCCGACCGGATCACAAGGATCGCCAAGGGAAAGAGCCATAGGCCCCAAAGGATCTCGGCGGCAACGATTTCCTGGCGATGCAGACGGATGAACAGCATGGCCAGGGCGTCGCGCTGAGGTTTGTCGAATACGGAAAGGAAATCGGCGCCGCGCACGAGCAGCAGGGCAGCCGCGTCGTTCGTCACGTTGAAGAAGTCGATGGCGGCTGGCAGCACACCACCCAGGATCACCATCAGCACGGCGAGGTTCTGGTCCACTCCCTTGAACAACCGGTAAAGAGCCAGCGCGAGGAAGATCAGGATGGTCCCGCAGAACAGGTCGCCGACGATGCCAAGAGTGAAGAGCAACTGGTGCGCGGCGATGTTGTCGGCCGTCGCGGTGGCGTTCCCACGCACGAACAGAGCGCTGGGGATATAGATCAGGCGAAGGGGAGCGCAGACGACGAGGAGCAGGTACAGGAATCCGGCGACTCGCCCCGGGTTTTTGGTCGAGCTCATGTGTCCCTCCCTTGGAATTCGTTCGTGCCCTCAACCCCATCTATCCCTACGCTCCTGCACGTGATTTGTTACGCCGGTTGCCTCCCAGGGTGCTCACTTGCGTTGCGCCTCGCATCGTGTTGCAATCTGCAGCGCGATGACGCAACACGAGCACGACCTCCGGCGCCAGGAGTTGGAGGCGAGGTACCGGGCCGCCCTGGCGATCCTGGAGGCCGGCCACCGAGCCCAGGTGGAGGAGCTCAAGCGGCTCTGGCAGGCGGAGCGGGAAGCCGAGCTGCAGCCAGAGGCTCCAGCGCCGGTCCCCGAGCCCGTACGACGCTGGAGGTTGAGCCTCCTCGACGAGTGCCGCGACGCGCTCGACCGCCTGCCGGAGGAGTTCGACAAGGATGACCTTCTCCGGGTCCTGAGCTTTTCCCCGCACCGGAGCTCTCTTCAGGGCGCTCCAGCAACTCGGATGGGAGGGACGGATCGCCGTCAATTCCGTCGGGACCAACCGGAAGGCGAGCGTCTACCGTCAACTGCCGCCGGGGAGCGGCTCCGAGACGCCACGGTAGGCAGCGAAGCGCTCCCGGAGCGTTCCCGCAACGCGGAGGAATGCTCCACCTCCGCCGCGGAACGCTCGACCTCTGCTGCGGAATGCTCCGCCGCGTTGCCGGTGCGTTTCTCCGCGTTGCCGGCGCGTTCCGCCGCGTTGCGGGAGCGCTCCTCCGCGTTGCCGGCGGCTCCCTCCGCGTTGCGGGAACGCTCCTCCGCGTTGCCGGAGCATTTCTCCGCGTTGCTGGAACGCTCCGCCGCGTCTCGCGAGCGTTCCTCCGCGTTGCATGAACGCTCCGTGTCGCGATCGAATAGACGGCGAACCAGGGCCGAACGTATGAAAGAGATGGCCCCTCTGGGGATTGCAGCCCTGGAGATCACCAGAGAGGGGCCGCAGCCGATCCGTTGTCACCTGACCCAGCAGGCCGCCACTCCCTTGGGAGCGCCGGCGTCCTACCGGCCTTCTTGCCCGCTCGCCTCCCGCCGGTCCGGCAAAGGGATTATACGTTGCCAGAACACCGATCTCCTTGATTTTATGGATACATTCGCACACCGGGTACGATCCTGCACCTTGTCTGAGCGCATGAGCAAAAGCCGCTGATTGCAGGGTGCTTAGCCATCTTCCCAGAACCTATTGCCGAGTCTTAGAAACCGGTGTAAGCTTCAACCTGCATGGAATGAACAAGTTATCCGGGCGAGCCTCTGAATTGACCGAGGAAAAGGAGATTGACGCTAAGCATTCCTGGAGGAGAGGGCGTAGGCGGATAAACGTTTGACGATGAGGTTGGCCACCTTAGCTAGTCGGAGACCTTCTAATGCATGAATATGACGTGGCGTTCTCATTCGCGGGAGAGGATTGTAGTTATGTAGACGGTACCTTCCAACGGCTTAAGGCGCTTGGAATAAAGACATTCTACGATCGCGACCAGGTAGTCGAACTGTGGGGGCAGGATCTTTACCAATATCTCTCGGATGTATACTCAACAAAGGCCAAGTATTGTGTCATCTTTTTGTCGCGACATTATGCAACAAGATTATGGACAAGGCATGAGTTGAAGAGTGCGCAGGCGCGTGCATTCCAAGAGAATCGTGAGTACCTGCTACCTGCGCGGTTTGATGATACCGAGATTCCTGGCCTACTTCAAACAATAGGTTATGTTGACCTACGATCTATGGGCCCCTCTCAATTTGCAGACATGGTATACGCTAAGGTTCGATCCGATGTACCGGTAGGAGAAGCAGGTTCAGTTCAGATTAGCTCTGACCTAGAGAAGGAACTAGCTGAGGCGGTTATTCTAGCGGAAGACTACCTTCTTCCGCAGCCCCTGAGTATGGCAGAGGCAGTCGCTGCAGTTGTGCGGAAATCTTTCGAGCATAGAAATGCGAAGGCTGCCTATCGCGTCGTGGGCTATTTGGCCTATCAAGTAGCCGCTAGGCAGGGTGAGAACTTGGCTTCTTGGGCCTTGGAATTGACCGCATGCCTTGGGCGTGAGCGCAAGGAGGCGCTTGAACGCAATGAAACTAGGCCCCTTTGGCAACTGCTTGTTTGCCTCAACCAAGTATCTCGAGTACAACTCACGTATTCCGATCGGGACTACTTACTAAGCGCACTCCATGATATGCAATCATTTTTGAGAGAACATCCTCACATCGATCCGGGTGGCGAATGCAAGTGGAAGATTGGAAATATGATATGAGTGCTTGTGCGTTAGTGAACGACTGGCCAACCCGGTCACTCCAGCGGACGCTTGCTGCCGTTTAGGCTCCCTTACTTCCTGAGCGGTTTGACGATGATGAGTAAAAGAACACATCCAACGCTGCATCGGGCGGCAACCGCGCCTTGCGTGTTTGCCGCTTCCCCGGTGCCAGCCAAATTTGGTTCAGCTAAGGTGTGATCTCTCCGGGAGAGCCCCTGATCAGCCAGAATTCGGGCGTATCTGGGGCGATGCAGTCTGAAGAGAGGCGATCATAGGGCTTCTTCGCCGCAGACGACTCTCAGGATCGTGGGAGCTGCGCCTCTCGGAGCACAACTCTCCCCTTTTCTTGGCTCAGAAAGTCGATGGGAATCTGCTTGCGGCTAGGGTTCGCTCAACCAGCTCGGACGAACTGCAGATGGGGTGGAAAGCTGCCGGTGGGGAAGCGAGCTGTGCGGTCGCCGGATCGCAGCTTTTCGGCGGCGTCGCGGAAGGCCCCGACGAAGAGGCCGTAGGCCTCGTAGAGCGCCCGGCGCGTCTCGCGGCTCCAAGCGTGAAAGCGAGGCGCCGGCGACTTCTTCGATTTCTTGGGGCGAGTGTGAGGATCCTGCGCCAGAACCGCCTCGACACCGAGAGACGGCATGTCTTGTCTTGCGGCTGAAGCCTCGATTTCGATTTCGTTGACCAACGAGGAGACCCGCGCCCGGATCTGCTCCGGGGTGAGACCTTGCCAACAGGGGAGAGGATCGAGCTTGAAGCTTTCCGGAGTCGCATAGCGGAGGCGGTCAAAGTCCTCCCGCCGCGTGCGCGCAGCGTTCTCTTGTGACCGGTCGAACCAGTACCCTGTGAGCGGCTCGCCGTTGAGCAGGGCGTGAACACAGTGGACGCCCGGCCATTGACCGGGACTATCCACAAGGCCTTCCTTGGCGCCGTGGCTGACGACGTACTTCAGCCGTCCAGCCTGGGCACCTTCCTCCTCGCTGATTACGATGGACCGGTAGCGACGGGACCAGAATTTCTCCCCCCAATCGACCAGCCGCCCTGCTTCGCGTGCGAGGTTGGAGTTGAGATAGCACATGAACGAGGAGAGCTGCTCAGCGTCCTTTACCCACAGGATCAGGTGGTAGTGATTGGAGGCGAAGGCGAAGCCGCAGATCCTGACTTCGTACATCTGCTTGGCTCGGGCCAGGATGCCGATGATGATCTCGTTGAGCTCCTTGCTGGGCAGGAGGAGAAGTCGTCCATGGACGGTGCGGCAGGTCACTTCGACGAGAGAGCCGCCTTCTGGGATCCAACGCAGGGGCCGTGACATGGGCGGGCTCCTGTGTCAAAGATCCTGCCAGCTTCGCACTTTAAGCAGAAGTCTATATTTCTCAATCTCTTAGGCCAGAAAGCTGTCAGCTCCCCGGTTTCCCTGGAGTGCAGAAGATTCAGCGGATGGTTTGTGTTTCCCTGGCTCTTCCAGCGATCCGCCCCTCTGCCGGGCGTCCACTTTCCGCACTACGGCGTGTGTCAGAAGATTCAGCGGTTTGCGCGATCTTCTGCACCACCTGGCAATCCAGAGCGGAGCGCACCTCGTTCCTCGAAACGGCTGGCACCGGGGGGGGACGTCGACGAGGCGGCTCTGCGCGTGTACGACCTCCTGGCGGCGACCTGCGAAGCGACAAGTTCCAGGCGTACGTCCTTCAAGAGGTGTTCACCGAGCTCGTGCTCAACCGTCGAGGCCCGCAAGGAAAGTGTCTGACGATTCCAGGGGTTGACACGGCGCCGAGCGGAGGCTACTCTCTCTCTACGCGTGTCTGAAACAGCGGGTCGAGCGGACTGGAACCTTCCAATCGCGTGGTTCTTGCTGCTCATCACAAGAACGGACGAAAGGGCCTCATAAATGAATGGCAAACAGGACGTTTCAGCGCAACAGCTCGCCGCGCAGGGTATCTCGCAGATGGGGGCGTACTCGACGACGGTGGCGTACGTCGTTCAGTTCTATCCACTATGGTTCACGTACAATCAGTCGCGGTTCGCCACACACAACCGCCTCGTCGGCCCTGACCAGGTTACCCCCCTCTACCAGATTGTGGTTGCGATCAACGTCGACACGCTTTATGCCAGTACCTTCCTCGAGCTGGCGGCCCAGCCGGTGGTCCTGACGATCCCTGAAACGACCGCCACCTACTCAATGCTCACGCTGGACCCCTATGGCGATATTTTCCAGACGGGCATCCCGTCGATGACGCCGGGAACCTATGCCCTCACCGGGCCCGGATTCACCGGGACGCTTCCCGCCGGGATCACCCCCATCGCGATGCCTCTCGACATTTCCGTGTTGATCTTCCGGGCAGACAAGTTCTCTTCAACCGGCCAGGACCAGACTTCGGAAGCCGAACAGTTCCGCACGTCGCTGAGGCTTCAAACGCTCTCCGACTATATCGATGATCCCTCCGGAGGTACGGCGTGGATCCTTCCGGAAGTCGCATTCGCCATACCGTACAAGACGATTGCCGACAACCTGGCCACGAGAGATCCGATCACATTCTTAAGGCAGCTCCAAACGGCGGTCGCGTCGTCCAACACGCCGCCGATGCCGTCGGCCGTACAGGCTCTGGCGGACCATTTCAATCTCCTCTTTGGCGGTGGCAGTGCGAAACAGTCCGAGTTTGCTGTCGGCGCTCAGGCAGCCCACGAGTTGATCCTGGACCAGTACCTCACGCATACGGGTCCGACGAACTGGATCACGTTCACCAATATCGGTGCATGGGGTCACAACGTCGTCGAAAGGTCGTCGATCACGGAGTTCATCCAGTACGGCAACGGACGCAGCACAGCGGCGTACTACCACGCGTTCAAGGATGCCACGGGCGTCCCGCTCGACGGCAACAACAAAGAGGGCTACGTCCTCACGTTTGCCGCCGGGCAGATCCCGCAGGCGCAGCGCTTCTGGTCTGTGACTGCGTACACTCCGGATTCGATCGAGCTGATCGACAACTCTGCGAACAAGTACGAGGTCGCCAGCTACGAGCAGGGGCTGCAGACCATGCCGACGGCTCGCTCTCGATCTACATAGCCACGGAGCTCCCCCCGGGCGTTCCCACTGCGAACTGGCTTCCGGTTGCGCACCGGCGGTTCAACGTAATGCTCCGCGTCTACGGCCCGGAGGGAAGCGTCGCCAACGACACCTACGTCCCCCCGGGCATCCAGAGGAATACCGCATGAGCTCGCTCGCCGATGTCGAAATCCCGCTCCCGGCTCCGACTTACCCATGAAAGCGGACTCATTCCGGGCCGCTGACGTGGAAGAGGAGCCAACGTCATGAAATTCATGCTGATGATGAACACCCCGCGCGACGGCTACGCCCAGTACATGAGCTGGCCGAAGAAGGTTCTCGACGCAAACATCGCCTTCATGATCGAGCTCAGCCAGAAGCTGAGCGCCGCGGGCGAGCTGGTGGGCACGGAAGGACTGGCATCGCCGCTGCAGGCGAAGCTCGTTCGCGCCGGCACGGACGGCAAGCCGATCACCGACGGTGTGTTCCCCGAGTCCAAGGAGTTCCTCGCGGGCTACTGGATCGTGGACGTCGACAGTCCCGAGCGCGCGTATGAGATCGCCGCGGAGGTGTCCTCTACGCCAAGCATTGGCCGTGGTTGCGGACGAGACGCCAGTCGTCGCCGCACCCGCGCTCTACAGCGAGCCGTTGATCGATCCCGACGCGGGGCTCGATCTGCTGACAGCGCTCGACGAGGACGAGCGGCTGAGCGGCAATCATCGCCTGGATGCGGTGCGCGCTCATCTCCTCGAGCGTGCCGGCCATCGCCAGGCGGCGGTGGCGCTCTATCGCGCGGCCGCAGAGAAAACGACGAGCGTTCCGGAGCGAAGCTACCTGATGATGCGCGCGGCGCGGCTGAGCGAAGCACCGTGATGACGGCGGGAGGATACAAAATGGACACTTTTTGGAGATCGATCCTCTGGCAGCAGTTCGGGGCCGCTATCGACATGCTCGAAAATGCCCTGCTCGCCTGTCCCGACGAGCTCTGGAACGACCGCTCGAAACGACCGGAGTTCTGGTATGTCGTCTATCACACGCTCTTCTTCCTCGACCTTTACCTGTCCGGCTCGGTGGAGGGATTCGCTCCGCCTGCACCCTTCACAATGGACGAGTTGGACCCGGCGGGGCTGCTTCCCGAACGGCCGTATACGAAGGCCGAGCTTCAAATCTATCTCGCGCATGGCCGCAGGAAGTGCCAGGCGACGATCGAAGCTCTGACGGATGAGAAGGCTCGGCGACGTTGTAAGTTCGAATGGGTGGACCTCAGCGGCGCGGAGCTGCTTCTGTACAATATGCGCCACGTCCAGCACCATGCCGCACAGTTGAACCTGATTCTCCGGCAGACGATCGATTCGGCCCCCCGCTGGGTCGCCAAGGCGAAGAGCGGTGAATGAGCGCTCGGACGTCTAGCCCTGGTAGGGCACCCGTTCCCGGATCTTGTTGAATCCCAGTCTCTGGAAGAGCTCCTCGATGCGGGCGGAATCGGCGCCGCGGTATTCAAGGTCCTTCAGGTTGGCGGTGACGCCGGGGACTTCGCGGGCAACGGTGGCGAGCCGCTTGGAGAGGAAGGCGAGGTCCCGGTTGGCTACCAGCTTGGTGTGGAGGGATTTGGCGCCGCGGATGGAGGCGGCGAGCCAGGGGAGCTCGTCCAGCCGGTCGTAGAGGTCCTCCAGGTGGCCGAAGCGGGCCAGGAGCTCGGCCGCGGACTTGCCGCCGATCCCTTTGACTCCGGGGATGTTGTCCACGCTGTCGCCGGCGAGGCCGAGATAGTCGGTCATCTGGTCCGGCCGCACGCCGAACTTCTCGAAGACGGTCTCGGGGGTGAGGCGGATCCCCTTGGCGAAGTCGAGGAGGGAGGTCCGCTCGTCCACGAGCTGGGCGAGGTCCTTGTCCGAGGTGACGATGACCGCGCCGTGCCCTCCCTTCTCCAGCCGGGCACAGAGGGCGCCGATCAGGTCGTCCGCCTCGTAGCGGTCGTCGACGAAGGTGGCGGCGCCGAGGGCTGCGGCGATCTCCTCGCAGGCCGTGAGCTGGGCTTCGAGCTCGGGCGGTGGCAGCACCCGCTGCTGCTTGTAGGCGGGATAGAAGTCGTTGCGGAAGCTGGAGTTGAGGCTGCGGTCGAAGGTCACGGCGAGATGGGTGGGCTTCTCGTCGGCGATCAGCTTGAGGAGGAACGAGGTGAAGCCGTAGGAGGCCGCTGCCGGCTGGCCATCCGGCATCTTGATGCTCGACGGCAGGGAGAAGTGGGCCCGGAAGATGTACGGGCTGGCATCCACCAGGTAGACGGTCGCCATCGCCTAGGCTCCAAAGAACGACCTGACGGCCGCCCCCACCGCTTCCAGCTCCTCGTTCGTCAGCTCGGGGAAGACGGGAAGGCAGAGCACCTCGCGCCCCGCGGCTGTGGCGATGGGCAGGTCGCCGTCGCGGACCTCCACCAGGCCGGCCAGGGCGGGCTGGTGGTGGAGGGGCGAGGGGTAGTGGATGGCCGAGGCGATGCCGGCGGCTTTGAGGTGGGCCATGAGCTCGTCGCGCCGGGCGGTGCGGACGGTGAGCTGGTGGTAGACGGACTGCACCCCGGGCCGGTCCGGCAGCAGGCGCAGGTCGCCCACGCCGGCGAGGGCGCCGTGGTAGCGGCAGGCGATCTCCCCCCGGCGGGCGTTGTCCGCGTCGAGCAGCGGCAGGCGGCAGTTGAGGACGGCGGCCTGGAGGCTGTCGAGCCGGCTGTTGGTGCCCACGGCGACGTGGTGGTAGCGGCTGGTCTGGCCGTGGTTGCCCAGGCTCCGCACCCGCTCGACCAGCTCGCGGTCGTTGCCGGTGGCGGCGCCGCCATCGCCGAAGCAGCCGAGGTTCTTGGTGGGGTAGAAGCTCCAGGCTGCGAGCTGGCCGAAGCCCCCGACCCGCGTCCCCTGCCAGCGGGCGCCGTGGGCCTGGGCGGCGTCCTCCACCAGCCACAGGCCGTGCTTCCGGCACAGGGCGAGGATGCCGTCCACGTCGAAGGGACGGCCATAGAGGTGGACGCCGAGGATGCCCACCGTCCGCGCGGTGACCCGGGCCGCGGCGTCCGCCGGATCGAGGTTCAGTGTCTCCGGATCGACGTCGGCGAAGACGACCTTGCCGCCCAGCAGGACCACGGCCTCGGCAGTGGCGAAGAAGCTGAAGGCGGGGACGATCACCTCGTCGCCGGGTTTGAGGCCCAGGGCGCGGAGGGCGAGGATCAGGGCGTCGGTGCCGTTGCCGAGGGCGACGCAGGCCGCCACCCCCAGGTAGGAGGCGAAGGCGGTCTCGAACTCCCGCACCTCGGGGCCGAGGACGAAGGAGGAGTCGTCGAGGATCTTTCGCCAGCGCTCGTCGAGCTGCGAGGCGATGCGCCGCCGGGTACGGCCGAGGTCGAGGATGGGGACGTTCATGGCGGGGCGGATTCTATCCCGTCCGGCCGCAGGGGGTAGCGGGTCCAGGGGGTGTCATAGACCACGATCTCGCTTCCTCCCATGGTGATGTTGTTCGGGATCTCCAGATGGTGGACGGGCCGGAAGCGCGGGTCGCGGGCCACGCCGCGCACCCAGGAGGGAAAGATCACGACGTAGTCCGGCCGCCGCCGCTCGACGGCGGCCACCATGGCGTCATCCCAGGGCACGCCGGCCGCCGCGGCCCGCTGCACCTCGCGGCGGATCTCCGGGGTGGCGATGCTCGCCAGGTCGACGATCGGGTTGGGGAGCAGGTACTTGATGGCGCCGATGTCGTTGACCGCCAGCACGGCCTCGGGGGGGACGCGCGCCGCCAGCCATTGCGCGACGGCCACGTCGCTCTCCTGGACGTTGGCCACGTTCTGCACGTAGAAGTCTTCGCCCCGGAGAAGGTTGACCAGGGTGGGGGCGAAGAGAAGGGCGAGGCCGAGGGCGGCCAGGGCGATGCGCAGGAGCGGCGGGCGCAGCAGGGTCCCCAGGGTGCGGACGGAGTCCTCGAGGCCGAGGACGCCGAGGATCACCAGCACCGGGAAGAGGGGAAAATAGTAGCGGCCGAAGTTGCCCAGCATCTGGGTGGGCCCCGGGGTGAGCACCGAGTAGGCAAGGGGGAGGCCGAAGAGCCAGAGGGCCGGCAGCAGACTGCGGTCCCGGGGCGTCCCCAGGCGGGCGGCGAGGGCCACGGCGCCGGCGCCGGCGAACAGGGTCATCCAGGGCTGGGGCTGGAAGAACAGGTTGAGGACGTTCACGAGGTAGCGCTGGTTGGGCCAGAGGCCGTGCGCGCCGCCGCCCCCCTTGGCCGCCCAGGTGGTGGGCAGGACGGAACCGCCCGCCCATGCGTAAAAGAGACAGGGGCCGGCCAGTGCGCAGACGGCGAAGGCCGCGCCCAGGAGCAGGGTCCTGAGGGAGGGGAGGCGCCAGCGGGGCGGTCCCTGGGAGCCCTCGTCCGGAGCGAAGACCAGGAGGCGGTCCAGGAAGGCCAGAGCGAGGAGCAGGATGCCCTCGGGCCGCGCCAGGGCGCCGACGGCCAGGACGCCCGCGGAGAGGGGGAGGCGGCCGGGAGCGGCGCGTTCGCGCCGTTCGCGCAGATGGAGGATCATCCCCCACAGCGAGAGCAGGATGAAGAGCGGGATCTCCATCCCCGAGAGGGCGGACCACACGAGCCAGCTCGTGGCGAGCGTGAGCCCCGCGGCCAGAGCGGCGAGGCCGGGCGAGAGGCCCAGCTCGCGGCTGAGGCGCCGGGTGGCGTCGATGCCGGCGAGATGGAGGGCGATGCCGAGGGCCTTGGTCCAGGCGATCACGCTCCCCGGGAACAGGAAGAGCAGCGAGAGCAGGGCCGTCCACAGGGGAGCGGTCGAGCCGGTCACGAGGTGGCCGGGGTTGTAGGAGAGCCCGCGGCCGCGGGCCAGATTGCGAGCGAACTGCAGATGGATCCAACTGTCGTCGAGTGGAAAGCCGAGCCCGCCCTTCAGCCGGGCGATCTCCGCCAGCAGGTAGCGCAGGCAGACCACGGCTCCAGCCAGGAGGAGGAGCGGGCCGGCGGGGAAGCGGCGCCGGGGGGAGAGCGCATCTTCTGGAGAGACATCGGTAGAGGTCATGGGGGGCTCACGGATGCAGCGCAGCATACACAACTGGCGAAGACGGGTTTATGATCGCGGGTCCCATGACTCTCAACGTCCTCGAACCCCGACGCCGGCGGGCTGCCCGGATCGCCCTGTACTCCAGCCTGGTGCTGGTGGGGGGCGTCACCTTCGGCATGGTGAAGCTCCTCGACCGCCCCCTGAAGGCGCACCGCAACGAGGAGTGGGCGCAACGCGATTACGCCCACATGCCCGAGGTCGAGCTGCTTCAGCACTACGTGCAGATCGACACCAGCGAGGCCACCGGCGACGAGATGGCGGGCGCCCGGTTCCTGGCCCGTCAGTTCGCGGCCGCGGGAATCCCCTACCGCATCGAGCCGGTGGGACCGAAGAAGGCCAACCTCTACGCCTGGCTGGACGGCAAGGACCCCCATCCGCTGGTGCTCCACAACCATCTCGACGTCTCGGCGGTCGATCCCAAGGAGTGGTTCTCGCCCCCCTTCGAGGCGCGGATCGACGGCCCGTGGATCTATGGCCGCGGCGTCTTCGACATGAAGAGCATCGCCATTGCCCAGATGCTGGCGATGATCGACCTGAAGAAGAGCGGCGTTCCCCTGAAGCACTCCGTCCTCTTCCTCGGCACCAGCAGCGAGGAGCGGGGGAGCCGCCTCGGGGTGCGCCGCCTCGTCCAGCTCGACCCGCAGAGGGTCCGCAACTTCTGGGCGGTGCTCACCGAAGGGGGTGTGGTCGAGGCCCGGGCCCGCGACGAGATCAAGTTCTGGGGCACCGAGGTCGCCCAGCGGCACTATGCCGACCTCACCGTCTGCAGCGGCGACCGCGAGCCGCTCGAGCAGCTCCGCAAGACGCTGCTGGAGATCGGGCCCACGGAGACCGACCTGCGGCTGACGCCGGAGGCCGCGGCGACGCTCGCCGCCTACGGTCCGACCCGCGACCGCTCGGACCTGCGGGACCTCGTCACCCACCCCGAGAAGGCGATGACGGACATCGCCGCCTACCGCAAGCTGCCCGGCTATCTGCGGTCCATGCTGCGCAACGAGGCGGTGCCGTTCAAGGTGGAGCCGGCGCCCGGCGGCGGCTACGAGATGCTGATCAAGTTCCAGCTCCTGCCAGGGGAGGAGCTGGCGAAGGTCCGCGACCGGCTCGTACCGCCCTGGCTGACCTTCGGCCTCACCCTCCGGCTCGACGCGCCCGACTCGGCCCGCGCCGGCAGCCCGCTGGACAATCCGGTCTTCCAGGGTCTCCAGGCGACCCTCCACGACAGCTACCCCGACGCCCCGCTGGGGCCCTACTTCCTGCCCATGACCGCCACCGACGCCCGCTTCTTCCGCGCCCTGGGGGTGCCGACCTACGGCTTCTCTCCGTTCCTCATCATGAACTCGGATACCCTGCAGGTCGACGCCGCGAACGAGCGCTTCGCCCTGCCGGGCTTCGTGGACGGCGTGGCCCTCTACAGCAAGGCGGTTCGCCGCCTGGTGTCTGACACTTAGTGGTACGCGCCGGTGTCAAATTTTGTCGTGGCCGAAAGTGAAACTGAAGAAAACAAACAACTTACTGGACGAAGACCCCTGGCATCGACCCTGCTTTATCTCCGGGTGACAAGGCTCCGCGGATTTCCCGGGGGCGAGAAGTGAAAACCAGGGGAGGAGACCCTACCATGTTGACGAAGATCCGTAACCGGCAAAAGGGCTTCACGCTGATCGAGCTGCTGATCGTGGTGGCGATCATCGGTATCATCGCGGCGCTGCTCATCCCGAACTTCCTGGACGCGCTCCAGAAGGCGAAGCAGAAGCGGACGGTGGCTGACATGCGCAACACCGGCACCGCGATGTTCTCATGGCTGACCGACCAGGTCGGCGCGGCCGCCGCCGGCCAGACCGCCACCGAGATCAACCTCGGTGACGCCCTCGTCTACGGCTCCGCGAAGACGGCCGGCGAGATCAGCACCTTCCTCGTGCCGCAGTACCTCCAGTCGGTGCCGGACAAGGACGGCTGGAAGCATGCCTACGACTACTACGTCGGCCCCAACGTGCTCGCCAAGAACGTGCTGGCGGTCCGGTCGGACGGCCGCGACACGACTTCTTCCACCGACAAGTACACGGTTGCCGGCTTCGAGCCCACCGACTACGACCAGGACATCGTCTGGGCCGACGGCTTCTTCGTGCGCTGGCCGCAGAAGACCAACTAACCAACCGCGAGTTGCTCTCGCGAGATTCTCGCCCGTCGCTAGGGGGCGCCCTCCGGGGCGGCCCCTTTTTTTCGTTTACGCTATACCTGCCCCATGCGCTGCCTCCGATCCTCCATCCTGCTCGCCCTGCTCCTGTCCGCGGTGCCGCCGGCCGCCCCGGCCGCCGCACCCACGCTGTCGGAACCGGCGGGCTGGCTTCAGCAATACCTGCGTCTCGACACCTCGAATCCGCCGGGCAACGAGCAGCGGGCGGCGGACTTCCTCGCCGGTATCCTCCAGCGGGAGGGCATTGCCTCGCGGATGGTGAAGACGCCGGAAGGCCGGGCCAACCTCTGGGCCCGGCTCTCCTCCCCGGCGAGCGGCGGCCGTGCCGTCCTGCTCCTGCACCACATGGACGTCGTGCCGCCCGGGCCGGGGTGGAGCGTCGAGCCGTTCGCCGGCCGAGTGCGGGACGGCTACCTCTGGGGGCGCGGTGCCCTCGACGACAAGAGTCTGGGGATCGTCCAACTCGCCGCTCTGGTGGACCTCAAGCGCCGCCGGGCTCCTCTGGCCCGCGACGTGATCTTTCTCGCCGTGGCCGACGAGGAGAACGGCGGCCTGCGCGGCACGGCCTGGCTGCTCGCCCAGCACCCCGAGCTCTTCCAGGGGGTCGAGGCGGTGGTCGGCGAGGGTGGCAGGAGCCAGACGGGCGCGGGTGGCAAGCTCCTCTGGTGGGGGATCGAGGTATCCCAGAAGCGCCCGCTCTGGCTCGAGGTCTCCACCTCCGGCCGCGGCGGCCACGGCGCGGGCCTGAACCCCGACAGCGCCAACCACCAGCTCGTCCAGGGGCTGGCCCGCCTGCTCGGCGCGCCCCCCAGGTTCCGGGTCAGCCCGCCCGTCCGCGACTACTGCCGGGCCATGGCGCCGCTCCAGAACAAGTATTGGCGCCGCATCTTCTCCAATGTTGACGCCGTCATCGCCGAGAACGGCCCGAAGGAGTTCCTGATGCCGGGGATGGCGAACCTGTTTCTCGACACCGTGCAGGTGACCGTCCTGCGCGGCGGGGACCGGATCAACGTCATCCCCGCCGCCGCCTCGGCCCGGATCGACGTCCGCCTGCTGCCCGACACGGATGCGAACGCCTTCCTGAAGAACGGCGAGCGCCTGCTGGGCCCGGGCTTCGACGTCAAGGTGCTGGTGACCTCACCGCCCACGCCGCCGTCGCCGGTCTCCGGCCGCCTCTACGGCGCGCTGGAGCGGGCCCTGCGGCCCGAGGCTCCGGTGGTGCCGACGTTCATCGCCGGCTTCACCGATTCCCGCTTCTTCCGCGAGCGGGGCATCGCCGCCTACGGCCTTTCACCCTTTCGGCTCGGCCCCGAGGACACGCAGGGGATCCATGGCCCGAACGAGCGGATCTCGCTGCCGGAGCTCGACCGCGGGGTTGATCGAATGCGCCGAATCCTATCTTTCTATGTCTCTGCAGCGCAGTGACATCCTGTGGGCGGCAGGCTGACGTTTTTTGTTAGGCCGGCTTCCCCTTCGAGCGCTGAAATCTTGAGTTTTCAATAGTTTAGGAGGAGCCTCCGGCTGGCACGCCCCTTGCCCTGAGAGAACGTCCATCGCATGGGGGAGACCTTGATCATGAAGCGTAGACTCGCAGGGAAACAGACGGGCTTTACGCTCATCGAGCTGCTGATCGTCATTGCGATCATCGGCATTCTGGCCGCCATCCTGATCCCGAACCTGCTGGACGCCATGCAGAAGGCGAAGCAGAAGCGGACGTTGGCGGACATGCGGATCACCGGCACGGCGATGTTCTCCTGGTTGTCCGACCAGGTGGGGGCGGCGGCGGCCGGTGCGACGGCGACGAACATCAACATCAGCGATTACAAGGCGATGACGCTGACGGACCTCCAGACGCTCCTGGTGCCGGCGTACATCGAGCGGGTCGTGGACCGGGACGGTTGGAAGAACCCCTACCAGTACTTCCTCGACCCTGTGAACGTCCAGTCGCAGCACCTGATGGTCATCGGCAGCGGCGGGCGGGACAACAGCGACATCACCGGCAGCTACACGGTGGCCGGGTTCGAGCCCACGGACTACGATCAGGACATCGTCTGGGCGGACGGCTTCTTCGTACGGTGGCCGCAGAAGTAGCTCGCTGCCCGCCGGAGTTCAGCCCCCGGCGGGGTAGAATGCGGCGCAGGACTCCTTGCGAATGCGCCGCCGGACCGTCACGATCCTGCCAGCTCTCCTTGCGTCGGCCTGGCTCCTGAGCTTCTTCGCGCCCGTGCTCTCGCCGCGGCGGGCGCTGGCGAACCGGGACGTCCCGACTTTCCATCTCCCCCTGCGGACAGCTTTCCGTGAGCTGGCGGCCTTCGGGCTCCCGGCGTGGAACCCCTGGGTGCACGGCGGCGCTCCCGTGCTGTCGAACCCGAGCTACGCGGCCTTCTATCCTCCGAGCTGGCTCGTCCTGGCGGTGCCGCCCGCCTATGCCCTGAGCCTGCTGGCGGTGCTGCACGCGGCCATCGCGTTCGCCGGCGCCGCGTTCCTGGCGCGCCGCCTGGGCTGCGGGCGGGGCACGGCGGTGCTCGCGGGGCTCGGGTTTGCGGGGTGCGGCGTCTATGTCTCCTGCCTGAGCGCCCTCACTCTCTATTGGGGCATCGCCTGGCTCCCCTGGGCGCTGGCCTGGGGGGACGAGGCGCTGACGGCTTCTCAGGGGGAGCGGTGGTGGCGGCCGGGGCTGCTGTCCGCGGGGGCCCTGGGGCTCGCGCTGCTCAACGGCGAGCCGGCCACGGCGATGATGATTGGCATGGGACTGCTGGCGCTGGCCGCTGCCACGGCCGTCCGGCGCGGCGGCAGCGGGGGACAGGCCGCGGTCCGGGTCGCGGTACCCCTCCTCGTGGCGGCGGCGCTCGCCGCGGTGCAGCTCCTGCCCACCCTCGGCCGGCTCGCCGAGTCGTCGCGCCGCGGCCTCAGCCTCGCCGCGGCCGCCGACTGGTCGCTGTCGCCGGCGCGGCTGATCGAGGTCGTCTTCCCCCGTTTCTTCGGCGACGTGACGCGGGGTGTGGAGGGGCTCTCCCTGGGCTGGACGGTCAACGACGGCCACTATCCCTACGTCGAGTCGCTCTATCCCGGCCTGCTGCTGACCGTCCTGGGGATCCCCGCCCTGCTGCGCGGCGGCATCCCGCGGCGCGGCGCGTGGGCCCTCGCCTGTGCCGGCGGCTGGTTCCTCGCCCTGGGGCGCCACAATCCAGGCTATGCGTGGCTGCGCCGGGCATTCCCGCCGCTGGCGGTGCTGCGCTACCCGGAGAAGTTCGCCGTGCTCGCCGTGCTCGTCCTGGCCCTGGCGGGAGCCCTGGGCTGGCAGCGGCTCCTCGACGAGCGCCGGGCCGGGCGTCCACAGGCCGCCGGCCTCCCTTTCGTCCTGGCGCTGGCGGTGCTGGCGACCGCCGCGGCCCTGGCGCTCCTGCTCCGGCTGGCGCCGGGCGCCGGCCTGCGGTTCATCGCCGCCAACACCGACCCCAATCTGGGTGAGGCGGGACGCGCCGCCGCTCTGGGCTACCTGCGCGGCGAGAGCTGGGCTGCGGTGGCCACGGTGGCGGCCGTGGCCGCGCTGCTGGCGCTCTGCCGCTGGAGCCGTTCTCCGGCGCGCCTGCTCCAGGGCCTGGCCCTCCTCCTCCTGGCCGCCGATCTCTGGCGCGCCGAGCACGGGCTGTTGCGGTCCGTCCCGGCCGCGCTCTACAGCACCCCGCCGCCGCTCGCCGCCGCGTTGCTGCCGGCCACCCATCGGGTCTTCGTGCAGCATGCTCCGAAAGATTCTCTGGACCTCACGCCGTCCCAGGGCGACCTGCGGACCCTGACTCAGCGCCAGGCGGTCGCCAGCCTCCAGCCCTACTCGGCCCTGTTGTGGAACGTCCCTTCCGTCTTCGAGGTCGACTTCGAGCTGATGTTGACCCGGTGGGGCCAGCGGGCGGACGACGTCTTCCGCGCCGAGTGGTCCGGGCCGGGGAGGGGCTACCGCTTCCTCGGGGTGTGGAACGTGGGCGACGTCTTCCTCCGCCGGTCGCTGCCGGAACAGGAGGCGGCCCTGCGGGATCCGGCCACCCGGCGGGACCCGGGCGCCGTGATGCTGCGGCGGGTGCCGAACCCCTTCGTGCTGCCGCGCTTCCGCTTCGTGCCGCGGGTGAGCTTCCATCCCACCCACGCCGCCGCCCTGGCCGCCGCCCGGGGTCTGGCCTGGAAGGTCGCGCGCGACGAGCACTGCCTGGGCGGGCCGGCGCGGACCCTGGTCTACACGCGGCCGCCGCAGGTTCTGGCGCTGCTGGACGAGGGGGGGCGAATCCGCATCGACTACCGCGCGGAGGAGGGGGCCTTCCTGGTCGCCGCCACGACCTTCGACGAGGGGTGGCGGGCCCGGCTGGACGGCGGCTCGCCCCTGCCGGTCTACCCCACCGCCGCCTGCCAGCTCGGCGTGGCCCTGCCGGCCGGCCAACACCGCCTGCGGCTCGAGTACCGGGAGCCCCTGGTGAGCGCGGGGGCCGCCATCACTCTCGTCACGCTGGCCGGCGCCGTCGCGGCGCTCGGCTGGCCGCGGCGGCCAGCGCGGTCATGAGATTTCCGGCCTGGCGGCGGCTCGCCTCACCGGTGGTGCTGGGGACCGGCTGGCTGCTCGCCCTCTTCGCGCCGTTGCTGCCGCCGGACCAGGCGCTGGGCAATCGGGACGTCGGGCTCTTTCACCTCCCCCTGCGGCTCACCTTCCGGGACCTGGCGGCTTTCGGCCCCCCGGTGTGGAACCCCTGGCTGAACGGCGGCCAGCCGATCCTGTCCAACCCCAGCTACGGCGCGTTCTACCCGCCGAGCTGGCTGGTGTTCGCCGTGCCCCCCCACTACGCCCTCACCCTGATGACGGTGCTGCACGTGGGCCTCGGCTTCGCCGGTGCCTGGTTCCTGGCGCGGCGGCTGGGCTGCGGCCGGGGTGCTTCGGCGCTGGCGGCGGTGGGCTTCTCCGGCTGCGGGGTCCTGCTGAGCCTGCTGAGCGCCCTCAACCTGCTGTGGAGCCTGGCCTGGTTCCCCTGGCCCCTCGCCTGGGCGGACGCGGCCCTGCGGGCACCGCAGGGTGAGCGGTGGTGGCGCCCGGCCCTGCTGGCCGGCGGCGCCCTGGGACTCCAGCTCCTCAATGGCGAGCCCGCGATGGTGGTGATCAGCGGCCTGGCGCTGCTGGCCCTGACCGCCTCGGCGGTGGCGCGGCATCCATGGCGCCCGGCCACGGCCTTGCGGGTCCTGGTGCCGTTCGCCTTCGCGGTGGCGCTGGCCGCGGTGCAACTCGTGCCCACTCTCGCCCGCCTCGCGGATTCGCCGCGCTCCCGCCTCCCCGCCGCCCAGGCTACCCTCTGGTCGATGCCCCCGGAGCGGCTGGTGGAGGTCGTCCTCCCCCGTTTCTTCGGCGATCCGGCGCGGGAGCTCGAGGGGCGCTTCTTCGGCTCGCAGCTCAACGACCTCGGATATCCCTATCTGGAGTCGCTCTATCCCGGCCTGCTGCTGGCCGTCCTCGGCGCCGCGGCCCTCGTCCGCGGCGGGATTCCACGGCGGCTGACCTGGGGGCTCGCCTTCGCCGCCGGCTGCTTCCTCGCCCTCGGCCGTCACAATCCGCTCTACTCAGGGCTTCGCCGGATCGTGCCGGTGCTGGCGGTGCTGCGCTATCCCGAGAAGTTCGCCGCGCTGGCGGTCCTGGCCCTGGTCTTCGCGGGTGTCCTCGGCTGGCAGCGGCTGCTCGACGAGCGGCAGGCCGGCCGCCCGCAAGCTGCGGACCTGCCCCTGGCCCTCGCCCTGGTGGTGCTGGGCACCGCGGCGACCCTGGTGGCAGTCCTGCAGGGGGCGCCCGGCGCGGCCCGCGGGTTCATCCTTGCCCAGGGGCTGCCCGGCCTGGATGCGGCGGGGCAGACGGCGGGCCTCGAGTCTCTGCGGGCCGAGAGCTGGGCCGCGGTCGCCACCGCCGGCGCGGTGGCCCTCCTGCTCGCCCTCTGCCGCTGGCGCCGGCCGTCCCGGCCGCTGCTCTCCCTGCTGGCCGTGCTGCTGCTGGGCGCGGACCTCTGGCACTATGGGCACGGGCTGTTGCGGACGGTCCCGGCCGCGGTCTACCGGACGCCCCCTCCTCTGGCGGCTTCGCTCCTGCCGCCGCGCGACCGGATCTTCGTGCAGGAGGCCGCGGCCGCCTCGCGGCTGGTGGTGCTGCCGCGCGCCGGCGACCCGCGGACGCGCGTCTCCCGCACCTACGTCGCCCGCCTGTCGCCCTACGCCGGCCTGCTCTGGCAGATTCCCTATGTGTTCAACGCCGACTTCGAGCTCCTGCTCACCCGCTGGGCGCGGCAGGCGGAGGACGTCCTGCGCAGCGAGGGGGGGCGTCCCCAGGCGTTCTATCGCTACCTCGGCGCCTGGAACGTCGGCCCCCTCCTGCTGCCGAGGACCAGCCCGGACCAGCCGCCGGCGGCACCGGGGCCTGAGGCGAAGGGGCTCCGCAGGGTTCAGAACCCCTTCGTGCTCCCCCGTTTCCGCTTCGTGCCGCGGGTGACCTTCCATCCCAGCTACGCCGCCGCCCTCGCCGCCGCCCGCGCCGCGGCCTGGGCCGTGGCCCGCGAGGAGCAGAGCGTGCGGCCGGGCCTCCCGGCGCAGACGGTGGCCTACGGCCGGCCGCCGCGCCTGCTGGCCGTCGCGGACGAGGGCGGCCGGATCGAGGTCGACTTCCGGGCGGAGCAGGGGGCGTTCTTCGTCGCCGCCATGACCTTCGACGAGGGCTGGCGGGCCCGGCTGGACGGCTCGTCCGTCGCCGTCCGCCCCACCGCCGCCTGCCAGGTCGGAGTGGAGCTGCCGCCGGGCGAGCACCGGCTCGAGCTGCGCTACCGGGATCCCTGGGTGCCCCTGGGGGCCGCGGCCAGCCTGGCGGCGCTGCTGGCGGGAGCGGTCCTCTTGCGGTGGCCGGGCGCCCGTTCCGGAAAGGCTGGGGGAACGTGAAGCCCTGGGTCGAGGACCGCTGCGCACGGGCGATCCCGCCGGCGCTGCTGGGGGCGGGATGGGTCCTTGGACTGTTCGCTCCCGCGCTCTCGCCGTCGCGGGCGCTGGCCAACCGCGACATCGGGCTCTTCCACCTCCCCCTGCGCTCCGCTTTCCGGGAGCTCGCCGCTTTCGGCCTGCCGCGGTGGAACCCCTGGCTGCACGGCGGCCAGCCGATCCTGTCGAATCCCAGCTATGCCGCGTTCTACCCCCCGAGCTGGCTGGCTCTCGCCGTGCCCCCCTGGTATGCCTTGAGCCTGCTGGCGGTGCTGCACGCGGCCCTGGCCTTCGCCGGCGCCTGGCGGCTGGCGCGCCGGCTGGGCTGCGGGCGTGGCGCGGCGGCCCTGGCGGGAGTCGGCTACTCCGGCTGCGGCGCGTACCTCTCGCTGCTCAACGCCTACACCTTGCTCCTGAGCCTCGCCTGGCTGCCGTGGCTCCTCGCCTGGGGGGACGAGGCCCTGCGGGAGGAGCGGTGGCGGCGTCCGGCCCTGCTCGCCGGGGGGACCTTGAGCCTGCAACTGCTCAACGGCGAGCCCTCGACAGTGGTCATGAGCGGCCTGGCGCTGCTGGCCCTGGCCGCTTCGGCGGCGGGGCGGCGTCCGCGCTCCGCGGTCATTGCCCTGCGGGTGCTGGTGCCCTTCGCCTTCGGGGTGGCGCTCGCGGCCGTGCAGCTCCTGCCCACCCTGGGCCGGCTGGCGGAGTCGCCCCGCACGGCGCTGTCCGCCCGGCACGCCACGCTCTGGTCGCTGGCGCCCCAGCGCCTGGCGGAGGTCGTCTTCCCGCGGTTCTACGGCGACCCCACCCGCGGCGGCGAGGGGCTCTTCTTCGGCGCGGCGCTCAACGACCCCGGCTACCCCTACGTGGAGTCGCTCTACCCGGGCCTGCTGCTGGCGGTGCTGGGAGCGTCGGCCCTGATCCGTGGCCGCATCCCCCGGCGGGCGGCCTGGGTCCTGGCCTTCGCCGCCGGCTGTTTCCTGGCCCTCGGCCGCCACAACCCGCTGTACGCGGCGGTGCGGCGGGCCGTCCCGCTGCTGGCCATCCAGCGCTATCCGGAGAAGTTCGTGATCCTGGCGGTCCTGGCGCTCGTCCTGGCCGGGGTCCTCGGCTGGCAATGGTTGCTCGACGAGCGCCAGGCCGGCCGGCCGCAGGCCGCGAACCTCCCCCTGGCCCTGTCGCTGGCGGTGCTCGCCGGCGCCGCGCTCCTGGCGGCGCGCCTCCTCTGGGCTCCGGACCCCGCGCGCCCGGCCGCGGCCCTGGCGTACCTGCGGGGCGAGAGCTGGGCCGCCGTGGCCACCGCCGCGGCCGTCGCCGTCCTCCTCGGCCTCTGCCGGTGGCGCCGGCCGGGACGGCGACTGCTCTCGCTGCTGGCCGTGCTGCTGCTGGCTACCGACCTCTGGCACTACGGCCACGGCCAGGTCAGGACGGTGCCGGCCGCCGTCTACCAGGTCCCACCCCCCCTGGCCGCTTCGCTCCTGCCGGCTCGGGACCGCGTCTTCGCCCCCCCCCAGGAGGGGCTCGACCCGGCGCCGGGCGGCCGGTCGACGCAGCCCGAGATGACCCGCACCGTCATCGCCCGGCTGGCGCCCTACGGCGGCCTGCTCTGGCGCATCCCGTACGCCTTCGACCTCGACTTCGACCTCATGCTCACCGGCTGGGCGCAGGCGTCGGACGAGATCCTGCGGCAGGAGTGGACCGAGCCGTCCCGCAGCTTCCGCTATCTCGGGGCGTGGAACGTGCGCACCGTCCTGACGGCCAGGCGAAGCCCGGACCAGCCGCCGGCAGGTGCGGAGCCCGCGCTCCTCGGGCTGCGCCGGCTGGAGAACGTCCACGTGCTCCCCCGCTTCCGGTTCGTGCCCCGGGTGACCTTCCATCCCACCCACGCTGCGGCGGTCGCCGCCGCCCGGGCCGGGGAGTGGGCGGTCGGCCGCGAGGAGCAGGGCGTCCGGCCGGGCCTGCCGCCCCGGACCCTGATCTACACCCGGCCGCCGCGCCTGCTGGAGTCGGCGGATGAAGGGGGACGGGTCCGGCTCCATTACCGGACGGCGGAGGGGGCCTTCTTCGTGGCCGCCACGACCTTCGATGAGGGGTGGCGCGCCCGGGTGGACGGCGCGCCGGTCCCGGTCGAGCCCACTGCCGCCTGCCAGCTCGGGGTGGAGCTCCCCGCCGGCGAGCACCGGCTGGTCCTCGAGTACTGGGACTCCTTCGTCCCCGTCGGCGCCGCGGTCAGCCTGGCCGCTCTCCTGGTGGGAGCGCTGATCTTCCGGCGACCCGGGGTGGCAGGGGCGGCGCCATGATGGGCCGCCGCCTGGCTGCGACGGCTGCAGCCGGTCTGCTCGCGGCGACCTGGCTCGCCTGCCTCTTCGCGCCGCTGCTCTCGCCGGCGCGAGCGCTCGCCAACCGTGACATCGCCCTGTTCCATCTCCCCCTGCGCACCGCCTTCCGCGATCTCGCGGCCTTCGGTCTCCCGGCCTGGAACCCCTGGCTGCATGGCGGCCAGCCCATCCTCTCAAACCCCAGCTATGGATCTTTCTATCCCCCGAGCTGGCTGGTGCTGGTGGTGCCGCCCTCGTTTGCGCTGGGCCTGCTGGCGGTGCTGCACGGCGCTCTGGCCTTCGCGGGAGCGTGGCGTCTGGTGCGGCGGCTCGGGGGCGGCTCGGACGCCGCGGCGCTGGCGGGCGTGGGCTTCGCCGGCTGCGGCGCCTACCTCTCGCTGCTCAGCGCCTACACCCTGGAGTGGGGGATCTCCTGGCTGCCGTGGGTGCTGGCCTGGGGGGACGAGGCGCTGCGGGCGCCGCGCGGAGAGCCGTGGCGCCGGCCGGCGCTGCTGGCGGGGGGAGCCCTGGGGCTCGCTCTCCTCAACGGCGAGCCGTCGACGGCGATGATGAGCGGCCTGGCCCTGCTGGCGCTCGCCGCCTCGGCGGGCTGCCGCCGCCCGGTGGACCCGGCGCGGGTGCTGCGGGCGCTGGTGCCCTTCGCGGCGGCGCTGGCGCTGGCCGCCGTGCAGCTCGTTCCCACCCTCGGTCGGCTCGCCGACTCGCCGCGGCGGGACCTCCCGGCCCGCTACGTCACGGTCTGGTCGCTGCCCCCGGAGCGCCTGGCCGAGATGGTCTTCCCGCGCTTCTTCGGCGATCCCGCGCGCGGCTCTGACGGCCTCTTCTTCGGCTGGGGGATCGACGACCTCGACTACCCCTATCTCGAGTCGCTCTACCCGGGGCTGCTGCTGGCCGTGCTGGGGGTGTCGGCCCTGCTGCGGGGCGGCATTCCCCGGCGGGTCGCCTGGGCGCTCACCTTCGCCGCCGGCCTCCTCCTCGCCCTGGGCCGCCACGACCCGGCGTACGAGGGGCTCCGCCGGACGATCCCGTTGCTGGGTCTCCTCCGTTTTCCCGAGCGTTTCGCCCTCCTGGCCGTCCTTTCCCTTGGGGTGGCCGGCGTCCTGGGCTGGCAGCGGCTGCTCGCCGACCGCGAGGCGGGCCGGCCGGAGGCCGCCGACTTCCCCCTGGCCGTCGCCCTGGTCGTGCTGGCCACCGCCCTGACCCTCACGCTCGTGCTGTGCTTCGAGCCCCGGGCCGCCGCCGGCTTCGTGGCGGCCCACGGCGCCCCCGACCTCAGCCCGGAGCGCCGGCTGGCCGCCGCGGCGTACCTGCGGCACGAGGGGTGGGCGGCGGTGGCCACGGCGGCGGCGGTCGCCGCCCTGCTCGCCCTCTGCCGCTGGTCGCGGCCCTCCAGGCGCCTCCTCTCGCCCCTCGCCATCGCCCTGCTGGCCGGCGACCTCTGGCATTACGGGCACGGCCTGCCGCGCACCGTCCCGGCCGCGGTCTATCGCCTGCCGCCGTCCCTCGCGGCCGCGCTGCTGCCGGCCCGGGACCGCGTCTGGGTGCAGCCGGCGCCCTCCGGGGCCGGGGAGCGGCTGCCGCTCGGGGAGGGCTCCCGGACGGCCTTCACCGGCATCTACCTGTCGCGGCTGGAGCCCTACTCCGGCCTGCTCTGGCACATCCCCTACGCCTTCCAGACCGACTACGACCTGACGCTCACCGGCTGGGCCCGCAAGGCGGCCGGGATCCTCGACGGCGAGCGGGCCCGGCCGCAGATGGCGTACCGCTATCTCGGCGTCTGGAACGTCGGCACGCTCCTCCTGCGCCGGACGGCCGCGGACCAGCCGCCGGCCGCGCCCGACGCCGGGGCCGCGGCCCTGGTCAAGGTGGCGAACTCCTATGTCCTCCCCCGCTTTCGTTTCGTGCCGCGGGTGACCTTCCACCCCAGCCATGCGGCGGCCCTCGCCGCCGCCCGGGCCGGCGGCTGGCAGGTGGCCCGCGGCGAGCATTGCGTGGGGCCGGCGCGGACCGTCGCCTACTCCCGCCGGCCGGTGTCGCTGGAGGTGGAGGACGACGGCGGGCGGACGCGGCTCCACTACCGCGCCGACGACGGGGCGTTCCTGGTCGCCGCCACGACGTTCGACGCCGGCTGGCGGGCCCGGGTGGACGGCTCGCCCGTCCCCATCCACCCCACGGCCGCCTGTCAGCTCGGCGTCGAGCTGCCACCGGGCGAGCACCGGCTCGACCTCCAGTACCGCGACCCCTGGGTGCCCGCCGGCGCCGCCCTCAGCCTGGCCGCCCTCGCCGCCGGGGCGGCGCTGCTCCGGCGGACGAAGCGTCCGGTGGCGATGACGACGTTGACGTAGAATCCCCGCACCGTGTCCCTCGAGCTCCTCCTCGGCCTCTACGCCACAGTCCTCGGACTGATCGTCGGCAGCTATCTCAACGTGGTGATCTACCGCCTGCCGCTGGGGATCTCCACCGTGCTGCCGCGGTCGCGCTGCCCCGCGTGCGGGGCCGCCATCCGGGCGCGGGACAACGTCCCCGTGGTCTCCTTCCTGCTGCTGCGAGGCCGCTGCCATGCCTGCGGCGCCCGCATCTCCCGGCGCTACCCGCTGGTCGAGGGGGCGACCGGGCTGCTCTTCCTGGCCTCCTTCCTGCGCTTCGGCGTCTCCTGGGAGGCGGTGGCCGGCGCCCTCTTCTGCGCCCTGATGGTGGTGCTGGCGCTGATCGACCTCGACCACATGATCCTCCCCGACGTCCTGACCTGGCCGGGGATCGCGCTGGGCATCCTGCTCCAGCCGCTCCTCTCCTGGGCGCGCCTGGGGCCCGGCCCCTGGCGGGCGCTGGCCGGCGGCGCCCTGGGGGCGGCGGTGGGCGCCGGCATCCTGCTCGCCGTCTGGGCGGGCTGGTATCTCCTCCGTCACGAGGAGGGGATGGGGCTCGGCGACGTCAAGATGCTGGCCGCCATCGGCGCCTTCCTGGGCTGGCAGGGGGTGCTGGTGTCGCTCTTCTTCGGCGCTCTCTCGGGAGCGGTGGTGGGGCTGGCGCTGATGGCCTGGCGCGGCGGCGACCTCAAGTCGAAGCTCCCCTTCGGCACCTTCCTCGCAATGGGCGGGCTGATCGCCCTGTTCGCCGGCGAGCGGATCGTCGCGGCGTACGCGCGGCTGCTATGACGGCGGGCGCGGAGACCGGCCGGTGGCGCCTGGGCCTGCGCCGCGAGGTCCTGATCCTGCTGCCCGTCGCCCTGCTGTTGCTCGTCGTCCTCTCGACCTTCACCCTCCTCTCCTACCGCAACGCCATCTCCCTGCTCGCCGGCGAGCGCCAGGAGGAGGCTGTGCGGCTGGCCCGGTCGGTGGCCGGGCGGGTCGCCGCCCCGGGTGGCGAGCTGCCGGCCCCGAGCGCGCTGCGCGACCTGGCGCCCGGCGCGAGCGCCGTCGCCCTCGTCGACGCCGGCGAGCTGCCGGCGGGGCACGGCGCGGCGCCCTTCGGCGCCGGGCCGGACGAAAGCCTGCCGGACTCGGTGGCCGGCTTCGCGCCGCTGGGGGGGAGCGGCGCGCGGCGCTACGTGCGGGTGGACCTGCCGGCGGCGGTGCTCGCGGCCCAGCGGCGGGCGCTCTCGGTGCTCTCGGTCGCGGTGCTCGCGATCAATGCCGCCCTGGTGCTCCTCATCCTCTTCTTCCTGCGCCACCTCCTGGCGCCTTGGGAGACCCTCCTCGCCCGCGCCCGCCAGGTGGGGGCGCCGGAGCCGGAGGGTGACGAGGTGGAGCTCATCCTCGCCACCTTCGAGCGCGCCCTCGCCGCCCTGAGCGCGGACCGGGGAGCCGCTGCCGAAGACACCGAGGACGACATCGCGGCCCTCGAGCGGACGCTGTCGGCCAGCCTGCAGAGCGGTCTGCTGCTCCTCGACCGCGACGGGCGCGTGCTGGCGCTGAACGCCGTGGGCGCCGCGCTGCTGGACGCCGAGCTGCCCGCGCCCGGCCTGCCGCTCGCCCGCGTGCTGGCGGGCCAGCCCGAGCTGCTCGAGGTGCTGGCGGCGGCCGTGGCGGCGGGGAGTTCGCCCCAGCGCCAGGAGCACAGCGTGCGCCACGGCAGGGAGACCCTCACCGTCGGCCTCACCGTCCACCCCCTGCGCCGCGACGACGGCGAGGTGCGGGGGCATCTGGTCCTCTTCGCCGACCTCACCGAGGTGCAGCGGCGGCAGGGGGAGGGGCGCCTCGCCGAGAGCCTGGCGCGGCTGGGGGAGATGGCGGGCGGCGTGGCGCACGAGCTGCGCAACAGCCTGGCGACCCTGCGCGGCTACCTCACTCTCATCGAGCGGCGGCCGGACGAGGACTCGATCGCCGACTTCCTGTCGGAGATCCGGCGCGAGGCCGACCACCTCGAACGGGTGCTGGAGGACTTCCTCTCCTTTGCGCGGCCGGGCACCGCCCGCACCGCCGAGCTCTCGCTCACCCGTCTCCTCCTGCGCGCCGCCGCCGACCCGGCCCTCGCCGGCGTCGAGGTGCAGGTGCGCGGCGACCCGGCCGGCGACCCCGTGCTGCGGGGCGACCCGCAGCTCCTCGAGCGGGCGGTGCGCAACCTGCTGCACAACGCGGCGCAGGCCGAGCGGGAGGTGGGACGGGCGGGGCCGGTGGAGGTCGCCGTCGCCCTCCAGCCCGAGGGGGTTGAGGTGGCCGTCGCCGACCGTGGACCCGGGCTGCCGGCGGCGATCCGGGAGCGCCTGTTCCACCCCTTCGCCACCGGCCGCCCGGGCGGCGTGGGGCTCGGGCTCGCCCTGGCGCACCGCATCGTGGTGCTCCACGGCGGCCGCCTCCGTCTGGAGGACCGGCCGGGGGGCGGCACGCTGGCCCTCCTCTCCTTCCCGCGCGACACGATCGTTACGATGGGTAGCGAAGCGCCTGCTCCCTGAGCGCCGGCCGCGACGGCCAGGAAATTCACGCAAGTCACTGAAGAATCAGTAGATACCTCTGCTCTCCTGAGGCCTGTGGGGCATGGCACTGCGCTTGCTCTAGCCCGGGCCGCGATGAAAATCCCAGAGACGGGCCGCGGCCGCCGCGGCTTCACCCTGATCGAGATGCTCGTGGTGCTGGCGCTCCTGATGATCCTCATGCTGCTGGGGATGCCGTCGCTGTTCACCGCGATGCGCCAGGCCAAGCTGCGGGGGATTGCGCAGGAGACGGCGACCCTCATGCGGCAGGCGCGGCTGGATGCCGTCAGGTTCTCGGCCCAGGCGGTCGTCCACGTCGTGCTGCCGGCCGGCGGCCAGCCCGGCCGGGTGGAGGCCTTCTCGGACGCCAACTCCGATGGCCGGTTGTCCGCGGGCGAGTCGATCATCGGCACCCTGGAGCTGCCCACCGGAATCACCTTCCTGGCTCCCCCCGACGTCACGGACAAGGACTCGGTGGAGGGGCTCTCCGTCGATCCGGCGGGCGCGGGCCTGCCGCACATCGCCATCTTCAAGCACGACGGCTCGGTGATCGACCCGGGAGCCTTCCGCTTCGGCGACCAGACGCAGAACTTTCTGGAGGTCCGGGTGGAGCCCGCGGCGACGGCGCGCATCGAGGTCCACAAATGCCGCGACTGCAAGGATGCCACGATCCGCGCGGACTGGTACGCCTCGGGCGACGGCGGGGAGGCCTGGAAATGGAATTGACGAGATCCGGCGGGCGACCGCCCCACGTTGCGGCGGCGGGCTTCTCGCTGATCGAGGCCCTCATCGCCGCCGCCATCCTGCTGATCATCGCCCTCGGGTTGATCCCGCTGTTCTCGCGCGCGATCACCGACAACATCAACGGCAACGACGCCACCCAGGCGACCAACGGCAGCCGCACCCAGCTCGAGGAGATGCTGGGGCTGCCGTTCATCAACACTCGGCTGACCGTCCCGGCGGCGGCCGACGTCGGCGTGACCACCGACTCCTTCACCCAGGGGGACGTCAAGAAGACCGGGGACGCCGACGAAGGGTGGTGGCCGGGAACGCCCACGGACAAGGGCGTCGTCCTCTGGACTCGCACCACGCAGGTGCGCCAGTACAGCGTCAGCGACCTCAACACCCCGCTGCCGGGCAATACCCAGCCGACCTTCGTCCAACTCAAAGAGGTCACGGTGGTGATGAACAACGCCAAGCTGGGCGGGATCCTGGGCAGCGGCCAGGGGATCACCCTGCGCATCGTCAAGCCCTTCTGAGCTGGAGCCGCCGACATGTCTGAAACCTTTCCCAACGGCAGCCTGAGGCAGCGGGGCTTCACCCTCGTCGAGGTCACCGTGTCGCTGTTCGTCACGGTGATCATCCTGCTGGGTGTGCTGGCCCTGTTCGACTTCAGCAACAAGCTCGCCCGCGCGCAGACCAACGTCTCCGACATGCAGCAATCGCTGCGCGTGGCGCAGACCGACGCCATCGCGATGATCCGCATGGCGGGGCGCGGCGGGCTGCCGCTCAGCAACCTGCCCGACGGCTTCGCGGTGGCCGTGAGCGACAACGTGAAAGAGCCCACCTACATCGGGGGCGCGGGCAAGACCGACACGCCGGAGATCGTCCCCGACACGGACGTCCTGACGGTCCGCGGCGTCTTCTCGTCACCCATCTATCAGATCAACACCGCCGACCCGGCGGCGTTCACGCTCTCTCCGGCCGGAGCGCCGACCGGCGGCACGATCCTGATCTCCAACGTCACCCCCACCAGCATCCCCCAGGACCTGACGGCGCTCAGCGACGCCATCGCCAAGAAGCGCCCCGAGGCCCTCCTGCTGGTGAGCCCCCGCAGCGCGGACGTCTGGGCGGTGGTCGAGCTCGACCCGGGCTCGACGAGCACGGCGACCCAGGTCACGGTGAAGTTCAACATCTCGGGCGGGACCAGGACGGATTCCTACAAGGTCTTCTCCTCGGCGGGGCCCGGGATCTTCCCCCCGGACCTCACCAAGGCCGCCTACGTGGGGATCCTCGAAGAGCACCGGTTCTACGTCCGCCGGGTGTTCTCGGTGCCGGGAGTCAAGACCTCCGACCTGACGCCTAAGCTGGCGCGGGCCCGGGTCTACCCGGGGAGCAACGTGCCCTGGGGCGACGACGCCGGCAACCTGCAACTGGACATCGCGGACAACATCCTGGACCTCCAGGTGACCCTCGGTTTCGACAACAAGCTCACCGCCGACGAGGTCAACGGCGCCCTCGCCGAAACGTCGGACGGCGAGGGCGACGACTGGATGTACAACGGCGAGAAGGCCCCGGCCCAGCCGGCCGGCGATCTGCGCTACATCCGGCTGAGCACCCTCGCCCGCACGGACCGGCGTGATCACAGCTACGTGGCTCCGCTGCTGGAGCGCGTAGAGGACCACACCTACCCCGTCGACTCGCCTTTCAACGGCGACAACGAGCTGCAGTACCGGCGGCGAATCCTGCGCACCGTAATCGACTTGAGGAACCTCGGATGACCGCCAACCGCTCTCCCCGGCACAGCGAAGAGGGCAGCGCCTATATCGTCACGCTGCTCGCCCTGGTGGTGCTGACGATCCTGGCGCTGGCTCTCGCCATGGTGACCCAGACCGAGGTCCAGGTCGGCGCCAACGAGAAGACGATCAACCGCACGTTCTACGCCGCCGACTCCGGGCTCGGGGTGGCCGCGGCCGAGGCGCTGACCAGCGGCCGCTACAACGGTCTGACGGTGATCCTCAACAAGACCACGGTGGGCGGCTACAGCATCGCCGACAAGGTGACGATCTCCTCGTTCGTGCCCATCCTCACGGTGCGCTGCGACTGGTGCCCGGCCAACGAGGACGGCGTGCCGAAGTTCTGGAAGGTCAATCACGCGGTCACCGCCAACGCGCAGCGTATCGGCTGGAAGGGCAATGGCGATCCGCCCACCGACCCGGCGCAGGTGACGCTGCTGGGGCAGAAGAGCCTGAGCGCGATGTACGAGTTCCAGCCATGGCCGACCCCGCCGGTCGAGTCCCTGCCCACCGATCCGGCGGCGCTGCAGCAGGTCAAGTTCTAAAACTTTTCACCACTCCCTGGAGAGGCCTATGTCGACCAGACCCCGCTGCTTCGACCGGACGCAAGCCGTCCGCGCATTCGCCGCCGCCGCCCTGCTCGGCCTGGTGGGCGCCGGCACGGTGCACGGCGACGACCGCGACCTGCTGCGCACGGGGGTCGGCGATCCCTACCTGTTCATCCTCCTCGACACGTCGGGGTCCATGAACTGGGCGCCGCCGAGCGCGGCACCCGACACGAGCTGCACCACCGGCGACTGCTACGTGCCCTTCCAGGCGGACGATTCGAAGTCCAAGTTCTATCAGGCGAAGGCCGCCCTCTACGAGACGCTGATCGATCCCGCCTTCCCCAAGGCCCACCTGGGTTTCGCCACCTACAACCAGGACACGCTGGTGGTGAGCTCCAAACACTGGCTCTACCAGGCTGCCGCCGACGGCCTTTCGCTCGGCGGGGGGGAGAAGTACCCGGTGGCGGGGGGCGTGGACGTCTTCGGCAACATCTGGAGCTGCACCAACAGCGGCAACGGCGACTTTCTGGTCGGCTGCTCGTTCAACAACCCGGCGCGCCTCAGCGTCCCCTGGGAGGCCGCCCGCGTGCAGCGCCTTTCCAAGGGTGGCCTGACGTTCGCCGCCGCCAACTTCGTCGAGTTCTTCATCAAGTCGCTGGCCGGCACCATCTACCGGGTCCGCTATACGCCGGTCTTGGGGACCTACGGCTCGGACCTGAACGTCAGCGTGGCCATCTGGACCTGCATCAAGAACCCCTGCACGGTCGGCAACGCCACCCAGTCGACGGTGCTCGGGGGCTCACCGAAGACGGTCACCTTCCACTCCCTCGGCGACTTCCTGTCCTGGGACGACGGCGGCGATAACGCCACCAATACCCTCAATCGGAGCAACCCTGAGCTCACCTACTTCAAACCGAACTTCGCCAACGACTCGGCCGAGGGCGGCGTCTGCACCGGGTGGGACCCCAACACCGACGACACCTTCGACGCGTTCAACGCCGCCTACAACCTCCGCTTCCCCACCGACACCTCGGATCCCCGAGGCTCCCTGTTCTTCACGGGAGACGTGTTGCCATTCGACTGGAAGACGGACCACAAGGCGGACATCCTGAAACGCCTGGCCCCGAACAACCCCAGCCCGCCCAATGCGGCCACCGCCGATTTCCGCATCGCAACCTATCTCAAGGATGACCGCCAGGGCACCGACACCTTCCTGCGCCTGAAAGTCGACGCGCAGCGTCCGCTGATCGCCGGTGGCGCCACGCCGATCGGCAACTCGTTCGAATCCTTCCGGGAGTGGTACGTCCAGTGGGCCGACCGGGCGCGGGACAGCGCGCAGACCGACTACGACACCTCCTTCGAATGCCGCAACAAGTATCTGCTGATCGTCACCGACGGCGACGAGACCTGCGGCGGCTTCAACGGTCCCAACGGCCAGCCCAACGATCCCTGCGCGGTGGCGAATCAGTTGCGCGCGATGAGCGCCGCGAACCCGAACCTGAAGGTGACCGTCTTCGTCGTCGCCTTCGGCGTCCAGGCGGCTCAGGGCAACAAGCTGAGCTGCATCGCGGCCGCCGATCACACCTTCTATCCGCAGACCAAGGACGAGCTGATCCAGGACCTGAAGACGGCGTTCGGTCTGATCCTCGAGGACCAGCGGGCCTTCGCCTCCGCCGCCGTGCCTTCCGTGCAGGCCGAGGTGGCGGACCGCATCTTCCTCTCGAGCTTCCGCCCCATCAAGTCCACGACCGTCACCCCGAATCCCGATTCCTTCGTCTGGGACGGCCATCTCGACGCCTACCTCAAGCCGCTCCCCCTGGCCAACGGCAAGCCGGACACCTCCAAGGCCTGCCCCGCCCCGGGGAGCCCGAACCGGTCGAGCTGCCATCTCTGGGACGCCGGCGCCGTGATGCTCGGGCAGGCTCCGAACGGGAGCGACATCGCATCGCCCCCCGACCAGCCCACTCTGAAGCTCGGCCTGGCCGTGGACCAGCGCCGGGTGTTCTACCCCAAGGCGAACGGCGGCAGCGGCATCCCCTCGACGCTGCGCCTGTTCTACCCTCCGACCGTCCCCAACACGGGCATCCTCAACGATACGGGCGACTGGCAGGACCTGTGGCGAGGGTTCAAGCTCGCCGACCCGGTCACCGCCGCGAACGCCACGACCATCGTCAACACGGTGGACAACGTCATCAAGGGCACCTTGCGGATCAAGACTGCCACCGTCCACCCGAGCGACGGGTCCACCCTGAACATCAGGTACGTCCTCGGCGACATCTTCCACGCCGATCCCGTGCTGGTGGACCGTCCCAACGACTTTTTCGGCTTCGCGGCGGACACCTCGCAGTCGACGGACTGCAAAAACGATTCCGGCTACCGGTGCTTCTCGAGAGTGCAGCGGCATCGCCGCAAGCTCCTGCTGGTCGGGGCCGACGACGGCCAGCTTCACGCCTTTGACGCCGGAGTCTGGGAAGCGAGCACCAAGACCTTCTCCGACGGCACGGGCACGGAGGTCTTCTCCTACATCCCGCGGACCGCGATGCCGATCGTCAGGGACCAGATGGTCCCTCCCGGGCCGCCGCACCAGATCTTCGGCGTCGACTCCACGCCGCGGCTGAAGGACGTGTTCATCGATCCCAGCCACAACGGCACGCCGGACCCCACCCAGCGCGAGTGGCGCACCGTGGCCATCGGCGGCTTCCGGGATGGCGGCTCGATCGACGGCGGCACCACCAGCGTCACGGGTTTCGTGAGCGGCTACTACGCGCTCGACATCACTCAGCCGGACCAGCTCGACCCCAACGTCCCCGTCGACGACCGGGTCCCCATCGACGACCGGGTGGTGCCGAGCTGTATCTCGCTGACCAACCAGGCCGTCTCCAACTGCGGCACCCTGCCCTTCCCGTCCGTGCTGTGGGAATTCACGGATTCGCTCAACGGCTCCCGGCTGGACGAGGAGCTGGCCGCGGACGGCACGACTCCCGCCCCCAACGGATTTCCCGATCTCGGCCAGACTTGGTCCGTGCCCACCATCGGCCGCATCCGGGTCAAGGTGGGCTCCGATACGGTCGAGAAGTTCGTGGCCATCTTCGGCGGCGGCATGGACGTTCCGAACAAGTCGAACCCCAAGAGCGGCACCTGGCTCTACATGGTCGACGTCGAGACCGGCCAGACCCTCTACAAGCGCGCGCTGGAAGGCGCGGTACCCTCCGACGTGGCCGCCCTCGACGTCGACCTCGACGGCATCCTGGACACCCTCTACATCGGCACCACCAAGGGGTTCCTCTACAAGGTGGACTTGAAGACCTTGGTCAGCCTGGACACCGTCACGCTGGCCAAGACCAGGTTCATCCCCGCCCTGGCCGCCGGCGTGGATGTACAGCGGATCACCGACGACGCCTGGAAGCCGTTCAAGATCTTCGACACGGGCGGCAAGCCGATCTACCTGGCCCCCACGGCTTTCTTCGTGTCCCGCCTGGACAAGTTCGCGCTCGCCTTCGGCACCGGGGATCGCGAGGCCCTGCTGAACGAGGACGGCGTGGAGGGCCGCTTCTACCTGATCGTCGACGACGGCTTCACCGCCGCGACCAGCGGCCTGCCGAAGCACGACTCCGATTACCAGCAGATCCAGCCCGGAGACAATCAGGCCGCGGATGGGACCGACTTCGTGCTCCATCCCGCGACGAACATGCAACCCGGCTGGTTCGTCAAGCTGCCCGCCAACGAGAAGGTGATCACCCAGGCGTTCGGCCTCTCCGGGATCGTCATCTTCTCCAGCTTCACGCCCGACAGCGCGCCCTGCGCCAACGGCGGGTCCAGCCACATCTTCGTGGTCTTCGCCAACAACGGCAACGCCGTGATGTCCACCATCGCGGCCAGCGGCAGCGTGCCCGCCGGCACTCCCATCCGTTTCCGCACGGTCAACTCCTTCGTCACCAACCCCTACGTCGAGCAGGGCCAGACCAAGAACTCGCCCGCCGGGTCGGGCTCGGTCAACTCCGAGGATCTCGACGCTGAGCAGAAGGCGATTCTGAACACGTTGAAGAAGTTCTTCCCGAAGGGCACCAAATTCGCGAATTATTGGATCAGCGTCAGCGGCGTCCGTTCGGACACCGGCTACGAGCGCTATGCCACGATCCCCGTGGGGATCGTCGAGCGCAACTGGAAGGAGCAGTGATGAAGAAGGGAATGCTTCAAACCGCGACCCTGGCAGCTCTGCTGCTCGCCGCCTCGCCGTCATCCGCCGACTGGCTGGTGACCCGGAGCGGCGGCCGGGTGGAGACGAAGGGGTCCTGGCAGGTCAAGGGCAAGCTCGTGGTCTTCACCCAGGCCGGCGGCGCCCTGGCTTCGTTGCGCCTCGCCGACGTGGACCTGCCGGCGAGCGACCAGGCCACGGCCGAAGCGAAAGAGGCGAAGGTGCAGCAGGACGATGCGGCGGTGACGCCGGAGCCGCCCAGGAAGAAGCTCGCCGTGCTGACGGACGATACCCTCGTCCACACCAAAAAGCCGCCGGCGCCGGCGGCGGTACCGGCGGACGATGCGGCCGGCGACAAGGACAGGAAGGACAAGGCCGACAGGAAGGACCAGCCCGCGAAGCCGGTGGGCCCCGTCAGCGTCGCCTCCTGGAAGCGGGGCGACAACCCTGGCGGCAAGGGCATCGAGATCCAGGGAGTGCTGCAGAACAACTCCGACAGGATCGCCGGCAACGCCGGCGTCGAGGTGCAGCTCTACAACGAGGCGGGCGAGCGGGTGGGGACCGCGCTGGGGATACTCAGCCTGCCGTCGATCCAGCCCAAGGGGACGGCCGATTTCCGCGCCATCTTTCCCGGCGTCTTCGCCTTCGCCCAGGTGAAGTTCGAGACCCGGGGCGTGGCGCTGGACCTCTCGCCCAGAGACAAGAGGCCGGAGGACGACAACCCGCAGCCGTAGGTTTCTACTCGCGGTATCGGGGCACGCCTTCGAGGTCGTGCTCCTTGACCTTGCGCAGGAGCGTCCGGTAGGTCATCCCCAGGACCTCCGCCGCCCGCCGCTTGTCGCCGTCCGCCGTGACGAGGGCCTCCTTCAGCCGCTCCCGCTCGCCGGGGGCGGCCAGCTGGCGGAGCAGCGGCCGCAGGTCGGCGGCCCCCAGCGACGGCCCTTCCGCCAGGATCACCGCCCGTTCCAGCACGTTGGCCAGCTCCCGGACGTTGCCCGGCCAGGGCTGCGCGGCCAGCAGCTCGAGGGCGGCCTCCTCGAGGCGCGGCGGCGGCTCGGCGCGATGACGGCGGGCGATCTCCTCCAGCAGGTGGCGGCAGAGGAGGGGGACGTCGCCGGCGCGCTCCCGCAGGGGGGGCAGCTCGATGGGGAAGACGTTGAGGCGGAAGAAGAGGTCGGCGCGGAATTCGCCGGTCTCCACCATGGCGCCCAGGTCGCGGTTGGTGGCGGCCACCAGCCGGACGTCGGCCCGCAGGGTGCGGCCGCCGCCCACCCGCTCGTAGGTCCGCTCCTCCAGCACCCGCAGCACCTTGCCCTGCACCCCCGAGGGGAGCTCGCCGATCTCGTCGAGGAAGAGGGTGCCCCCCTCGGCCAGCTCGAAACGCCCCGGCGCGCGGCGGTCGGCGCCGGTGAAGGCCCCCTTCTCGTGGCCGAAGAGCTCGTTCTCCAGCAGCGACTCGGGGATGGCGGCGCAGTTGAGCGCCACGTAGGGCCCGTTGCGGCGCGGCGACAGGGCGTGGATCGCCCGGGCGAACAGCTCCTTGCCGGTGCCGCTCTCGCCGGTGAGCAGGACGTTGCTCTCCTTGGGGCCCACCTTCTGGAGCAACCGGAGGGCGGCGCGGAACCGCGGATGGGCTCCCACGAGGGGCGGCGCCCCGGGGACGCGGAAGACGGCCGACTCGTCGCGCTCTCCGAGGGCCTGCTCGATGAGGCGCGACAGGTCGTCCAACTCCAGCGGCTTCTCCAGGAAGTCGTAGGCGCCGAGCTTCATCGCCTCGACCGCCGCGCCCACGGTGCCGTAGCCGGTGAGCACCACCACCGGCACGCGGGGCTGGGCCGCGCGGCTGGCCTCCAGCACCCGCAGACCCGAGACGTCGGGAAGCTTGAGATCGGTGAGGACGAAGTCGAAGGGGCGCGCCGCCAGCAGCCGGATGCCGGTCTCGCCGTCGGCGGCGCTCGCCACTTCGTACCCCTCCTGGCCCAGCGCCGCCTCCAGCATGCGCCGCAGGGAGTCGCGGTCCTCGACGATCAGGATGCGGCCGTTAGGCATTTTGGATTTTGGATTTTGGATTTTGGAGGGCGAGGCGGACGGCGGCGAGCAGGGCGTCATCGTCCTCAGGGGCGACGGTGCGCAGGTCGAGGATCAGCCGGCCCTGGCGGAGGTAGCCGACGACCGGGGGATCGCCGCGGCGGAGGCGGGCGAGGAGGGCGTCGTCCCCCGGCAGGGCGAGGGCCTCGCCGGGGATGGGCGCCTCCGGCGCCGAGCCGCCGCCGAGGAAGGCCTCGGCGGGGATGATCTCCGCTCCCAGGAGCCCGGCGGCCCGCTCCAGGCGGGCACGGTGGGCTTGCCGGTCGGGCCACAGCCGGTCGACGGGCAGGGGGGAGCCGGCGAGATGGAGGCGGAGCACCCCTTCGAGCGCCGCCAGCGCCGTACGGTCGGGACGCAGCGCGCGGTAGAGCGGATGCCGCCGGCAGCGGGCGAGCAACGCGGCGCGGCCCACCAGCAGGCCGGCCTGGGGACCGCCGAGGAGCTTGTCGCCGCTGCCGCAGGCGAGGTCGACCCCCTGCTCCACGAGCTCGGCCAGGCTCGGATGGCCGGCGAGCTGGGGCTGCGGCCGCGGCCGCAGCAGCCCGCTCCCCTCGTCCACCAGCACCGGCACGCCGGCGCGAGCCCCCAGCGCCGCGAGCTGCCGCGGCTCCACCGCGGCGACGAAGCCGCTGAGGCGGAAGTTGCTGGGGAAGACCTTGAGCAGCAGCGCCGTGGCGGGTCCCACCGCCGCCTCGTAGTCGGCGAGGCGGGTGCGGTTGGTCGCCCCCACCTCCACCAGGCGGGCGCCGGCCGCCGCCATGATCTCGGGGATACGGAAGGAGCCGCCGATCTCCACCAGCTCGCCGCGGGAGACCACCACCTCGCGGTCCCGGGCCAGCGCCGCCAGGGCGATCACCAGGGCCGCCGCGTTGTTGTTGACCACTAGGGCGGCCTCGGCGCCGCACAGGGCGGTGAGCAGGCGCTCGACCCGGCCGTTGCGCTGGCCGCGCCGGCCGGTGGCGAGGTCGAGCTCCAGGTCGCAGTAGGCGTCCAGCAGCGGCGGCAGGCTGCGGGCCACGGCCGGCGGCAGGGGGGCCCGCCCGAGGTTGGTGTGCAGGAAGACGCCGGTGGCGTTGAGCACCCGGCGCAGCGGACCGCCGAGGGCGGCCTCGACCGCCGCGGCGATCACGGCCGGCAGCGCGGCCACCGCGCTCTCCGCCACCTCCGGCGGCGGGGGTGGATCGGCCGCCAGACGCTCCCGCAATTCGTCCACCACCCGCCGCGCTTGGACCCGGACGTGATCTCGCCCGTATAATGAGATGAGACTCGCCACCGCCGGATGGTTGAGCAGCCGGTCGAGCGACGGGAGCCCCCGCCGGGCATTGGAGAATTCGGAGCTATCCATCATCGTACGACAGCATTCTAGGAGATCCGTGGACCCCAAGCGAAGCCCGAGAGGAGGCCCGGGACCTTTACCGTCCCCGCTCAGGCCGGCGAAGCCGGGCCTCGGCGCCCCTGCGGCGTCCGTGGGGGCCGGGCGCCGGCCGTCGTTCGCCGAGGCTCTCGATCAGCTCGGCCGCGACGTGCAGCAGCTCCGCGTCGACTTCGAGCGCTTCTTCAACGGCTCCCTGCCGTTCCCACCCGACGAGCTGCGCGGCCGCGTCCAGGCACAGCTCCGCAACCTGCGCAACGCCAATCTGGCCACCGCCGTGGACAGCTTCCGGCTGGGCGACCTCGAAGCCCGGTACAACAGCTACAACGAGCTCTTCAACCGCCGCCTGCGCGACGCCGAAGAGGGGCGCCAGCCGGGGGTGCGCCACGCGCCGCCCTCGCTGCCGGCGCCGCGCCGCCACGACCCGGCCCAGGGGATCGTCTTCGGGGAGCGCATCGATCCGGAGGCCGCTGCGGCGCTCTATCAGGGTCTCGCCGCGGCGCCGGGAGACTCCCCCCGTTTCGACCTCGACAGCTTTCAAACCTACCTTGCCCGTCAGGTGACCGCCATTCGCGAGAAGACGGGGTGCTCCCAGGTCCAGTTCCGTCTGGCCTCGGAGGACGGCAAGGTGAAGCTCAAGGCCCGGCCCGTCGCTCCCCGCGAGGGCTCTTAAGGAGATCATGGTGCACAGAAGGACCTCATGGCTCATCGCCTCTGCGCTCGTCGCTTTCGCCGCGATTGCCGCCATCGCGGCGGTCGCGGCGGCGCCTCCGAACCTCACTAAGGCCGTCGAGGTGCAGCGCCGCCTGACGACGGAGCGGCCCAACGACGCCGCGGTGTTCAACGACCTCGGCAACCTGCTTCTCATGGTGCCCCAGCCCGCGGAGGCGGAAGCGGCCTACCGCCGGGCCCTGGAGCTCGATCCCGACAAGGTGTCGGCCCTGTTCAACCTCGGGCTGCTGCTGCAGCAGCGGGGCGAGCTGAAGGACGCCCAGCAGCTCTACCAGCGGGCGGTGAAGGTGGAGCCGGGCCACGCCTGGGCCCACTACCAGATGGGCGCAATCCACGAGGCCCTGCGCCAGCCGTCGCGGGCCATCGACGAGTACGCCCGTGCCTTCTCGCTCGACCCGCAGCTCGCCTTCCCCGAGGTCAACCCCAACGTCGTCGAGAGCAAGCTGGTGACCGAGGCCATGCTGCGCGCCTACCGCAGCGACTTCACCCAGCCCCAGGCGCCGAAGGTCTATGAGGATGCCAATCGCATCGCGGCTCTCCTGGTGCCGCCCCCCGCGGCCGCGGCCGAAGGCAAGGACCAGACCGCCAAGGCCGGCCAGCCGGCGCCGGCGGCCCGGCCGGGCACCGCCGCCGGCTCGCGGGCGGTGGGCTCGAACCGACCGGTGCCCGGCCAGCCGATCCCGAAGGGCTCGACCGTCATCCGCGAGCGCGATCTCGACCGCAACAACCCCGCCGGCCAGGCCCTGCCCTCGGGCATGGTCCGGCCCCCGACGTCGGCCGGCGGCGTACGCTCGCCGCAGGCGCAGGCGCGCGGCGGCCTGCGCGAATGGAACCGGCCGGAGCCCGTGGTCCAGGAGGGCGTGGCGGACGAGCCCGACGTGCAGAACGACGGCGGCCAGCCCGCTCCGGTCATCACGCCGCCCCCGGGTGGCGTCTACTACCGGCCCGGCCTCCAGAGCACCGGGAATCTGAACCTGCAGGTGGTGCCCGAGCGCTCGCCGCGGGCGGCGCGGGTGAGCCGGGACTAGGCTCCCCTCCAGGGACCGGGCGGGGGATAAGATAGGCCCTCATGAGAGCCTTGAAGATCCTCCTCCCGGTCGCGACCACCGCGCTCTTCCTCGTCCCAGCGCTCCAGGCCCAATCCCCCGCTGCGCCGGACCGGCGGTGGGAGCCCCTGTTCCTCGGCTATGGCACCGAGCCGGAGATGGACTTCGGCGGCCGCACGGTGACGTCCCTCCAGAGCCTGGTGAGCCGGTCGATCGGCGCCATCGGCCACGTGGGCGAGCGCCACCCCGGGCTTGCTCCCGCCTGGGAGTTTCCCGTCGGGGCGACCGTGCTGCTCCTCCAGCACGAGGTGGGCGGCCATGGGGGGCGGGCGCGGGAATTCGGCCTCGCGCCCAGCTACGCCTTCCACTACGACCTGTCCGCCGCCACCGGCACGGCACGGCCGCCGCGGTCGAACGAAGAGGGGACCCTCCTCGCCGCCGGCGGTGTCGAGGCGGACGGCGTCATGTCCCACCGGGTGATGCTCGACCTGCTGGGACTTGAGGGGGCGGACGGGGCGAAGGTCCCCCTGGCCCTGATGTCCAAGCTCGACCTCTCCCTCTACGTGGCGAGCGCGAAGCGGCCGGGTCAGGGGCTCGTCGATCAGTACCGGCAGGGCAACGACGTCGCCTACTACCTCTTCTCCCGCCAGGCCGAAGAGCGGGGGGCGGACCCGGCCGCCGTGTGGGACGGCACCTATGCCCCCATGCTTGAGGATCCGGCTCTCGACCATACCCGGCGGGCGGCGCGGGATGCGGCGCTGTGGAACGTCCTCGACCCCTCGCTGGTGGGAGCCGTGATCAACTACTTCCGCCAGCACGTCCTCGGCGGCGAGGTGCGGGTCCACGCGCCGCTCCTCCATGCCGGGGACGGCCTGGGGCTGACCCTGGGCACCCGCGCCGCCCTCGGCCCCCAGGAGGTCTCCCGCTACCTCGACCTCTACGCCGTCACCCGCCACGGGGTGCTCACGGTCTATATCCGCGACCTCGACTCCCCGGTGAACCGCACCTACGGCGCCGGCGCCGGCGTCCACGGGCTGCGGCTCGGCCCCGGCCTGGAGCTCGATCTCGCCGCCGATACCTGGAAGGAGCCGGACTCCATCGGGAGCCCCCACCACGGCACCGGCTGGAACGCCACCGGCGAGCTCGACGCCAGCCTGGGCGAGCGCTGGGGCGTCGCGGCGAAGGTGGGGTCGAAGTCCAGGGGTTTCCTCCCCGGCCTGCCGCTGGCGGACGGGGTGTACTTCGGGCTGGGAGTGAAGGCCAGCCTCTAAAGGGGAGATCATGCCGTTCACCGCCGCCGACTGTGAGAGAGCCCGCCGGGACTTCCCGGCCTTGAACCGGACCGTCGACGGCCCGCCGCTGGCCTTCCTGGACGGGCCGGCGGGGACCCAGGTGCCGGAGGCGGTGATCGACGCCATCGCCGGCTACTACCGCACCTCGAACGCCAACACCCACGGCGAGTTCGCCACCTCGCGGGCGTCGGACCGCCTGCTCCACGAGACCCGCGAGGCCATGGCCGCCTTCCTGGGCGCGCCGAGCTGGCGGGAGATCTCCTTCGGCCAGAACATGACGACCCTCAACTTCTCCCTCAGCCACGCCCTGGCCCGGGAGATGAAGGAGGGGGACGAGATCGTCATCACCCAGCTCGAGCACGAGGCCAACCGCGCCCCCTGGCTCGCCCTTCAGGAGCGGGGGATCGCCGTGAGGGAGGTGGCGCTGCGGCCGGACGGCACGCTCGATCCCGAGGACTTCGCGCGGCAGGTGACGGAGCGGACGCGGCTGGTGGCCGTGGTCATGGCCTCGAACGCCCTGGGCACGGTCACCGACGTGGCCCTGGCCCGGCGCCTGGCGCGGCAGGCCGGCGCCTGGCTGCTGCTCGACGCCGTCCACTACGCCGCCCACCTGCCGCTCGACGTCCAGGAGCTGGACGCCGACTTCCTGCTCTGCTCGGCCTACAAGTTCTACGGCCCGCACGTGGGCATCCTGTACACGCGGCCCGGCCTCCTCGCGCGGCTGCCCACGGAGCGGCTCCGTACCCAGGAGGAGGAGGCCCCCTGGCGGTTCGAGATGGGGACCCTGAACCACGCCGCCCTCGCCGGCGTGAAGGCGACCGTGGAGTACCTCGCGGCGTGGGGGGAGGGGGAGAGCCTGCGGCAGCGGATCGTCGCCGCCATGGCGGGGATCGCCGCCTACGAGCACGGGCTGGGCGCCTACTACCACGACGCAGCGAAGCGGATCCCCGGCGTCACCGTCTGGGGTCCGGACTTCTCGGGTCCCCGGGCGCCCACGGTGTCGATCACCATCGACGGCGTCCACCCCGCCGCGGCCGCCCGCCGCCTGGGCGAGAAGGGCCTCCAGGTCTGGGACGGCCACTTCTACGCCCTGCGCCCCATCGAGGCCCTGGGCTTGGCGGAGACGGGCGGCGTGATCCGCACCGGCATCGTCATGTACAACACCCGCGAGGAGGTTGACCGGCTGCTGGCGGCGGTGGCGGAGATCGCGGGCAGCGCCCGCCCGGTGTAAGAGGGTGTCTCGAAAGTGCCTGCTGAATCCGGGTCGGTCTGCCGCTTTGCCAGGAAAGGATGTACGGAGCGGTACAACCTCATGCCCAGGGGTGCTTGAGGTCACAATCTGTGACCTCAAGATCCGCTCCCCCTACGCGACCTTCTGCCCGCACTCAGGGCAGAACCGGGGGCTGCCCTCGATCTGGGCACCGCAGCCGCCGCAGCTCTTCTTCACCACGGTCGAGGTGCCGCACTCGGGGCAGAACTTCGCTCCCGAGGCGAGCTTGGCGCCGCAGGACTTGCAGGCGACGCCGGTGACCTGACCGAGGTCGCGCCCCTTCATCCAGTCCACCTGCTGCGCCTTCTCCAAGGCCTGCTGCTTGGCGGCCTCGGCCTGGGCGGAGGCGATCTCCTCGTCCATGTCGGGCGCGCAGTATTCGCAGAGCCCGGCTTTTTCGTTGAAGCAGACCGGGCCGCAGACCCAGCGGCCGCAGCGCGTGCACTGCTTGAACAGGGGGCGGATCTCCGCCACCGCCTCTTTCAGGGCGGCGTCGTGGGCCGGGCCGCCGACGGCCCGCTGGATCTCGTAGGCGGTATCAGAGACGCGGCCGAAGAGCCCGCCGAAGAGGTTGCCGGCCACCGAGGCGGCCGAGGCGGCCAGGCCCAGCTTCGAGCTCTGGAAGCTCGACAGGTAGCCGTTGCCGCACTTCTCGCAGTAGAACTTGAACTGATAGCCGCGGTCGGTCGAGAGGTCGTCGTAATTCCCGGTGAATTCGATGTTCGCCATACTCGTTTGCTCCAAAGACGGGTGGGTGACCGCGGCATGGTAGCACGGCGGATGTTTGGACGATTGCGGACATCAGCGTCAGCCGGCGGCGATCTGGTCCAGCAGGGGCGGGATGTCGTCCCAGTCTTCGAGCCAGATCGTCTTGACGCCCATGGCCTCGAAGAGGTTCCGGTCATAGGTGTCCGCCTGCTGGAGGACGGCGCGGATGGCCTCCTCCAGGGGCGGCATCTCCTCCGGGGGCGGGATGCGCAGCTCCTTGCGGAACCGCCGCGCGCGGTTGCGGACGTCCCGCAGGACGTCGCGGACCTCGCGCGGCTCGATGGTGTGCCGCCGCTGGAGGTGCCAGTGGGCGGGGACGTCGCCGTGGACGTAGCTCGCGTCGAGCAGCCGGCGCAGGTTGGGGTCGAGCATGGAGAGGCCGATGAACAGGACGGTGCTGTGCCGGAGGTAGCCGACGATGGAGGTCAGGGCCCAGTGGAAGACGGTGGTGGTGAGGCCGTGGTAGTCGTCCTCGGTGAAGACGATGTCGCAGACTTCGTGGTCCCCCTCCCTCGGCAGGTAGCCGTGGGGGTGAAGGATGGGGAGGCCCTTGTCGCGGCTGCGCCGGGCGTTCCACACCGGCTGGAAGTCGACGCTCCCCGCGAGCTTGCGCTCCAGCAGGTCGTCGTAGTTGAAGGAGACGACGGCGGCGACCCCGGAGTCCTCGGCCGACCGCTTGACGAGGTCGGCGACGGCGGTGAGGGCCGTGGGCTCCCGCGGCTCAGGGGGATGATCAGGGTAGAGGTGCTCCCGGACCTTTTCCAGGAACAGGTCCCGGCCGTCGGAGCTCTCGCCGGAGCGGCGGGCCCGGCGCCGGATCTCGTTCTTCACCACCCGGGCGAGGATGATGGGGTCGTACTCGTAGTAGTCGACCAGCCAGGCGGCGAGGGCGCGCCGGGAGGGCAGGTCGATGGGCTCCAGCCGGCGGGCCACGTCGGTCTGGTCGAAGAGGATCTCCAGGACGAGGTCCTTCCAGGTCGGGATGCCGTAGGGGCGCGACACCCCGGCGCCGAGGAAGAGGACGAGGTCCTTCTCCCGCCAAGCGCGCTGAAGGCCTTCGAGGTCGCTGCGATTGACCTCGGTGCGGCCGATTGTGCGCTTTTCGGGTTTGCGGCGCTGCTGTGATTTCTTGGGCGATGCTTCCACGCGGTCTCCCCCGGGTCCTCCAAGCCGTGCGCGATCTGTGCCAGAGTAGCTCTACTTTGCCAGATTGCCAGACAGAGCCGTGGCCAGCGCCCCTTCGGGGCGGACCCTCACTCTCCCAACCCTCTCTCTCCCAGCCTCCCCCCCGCCGGCCGGGAGAGAGAGGGCTTAAGAAGAAACGGAGTAAGTAGCCGGCGAGACGCCGGCGCTCCCAGGGTGTTCTTGCTTCTTCTTAGACTAACCACTCCCTCTTCTCCCGGCGAACCGGGGGGAGGCTGGGAGAAGAGGGCCGGGGTGATGAGGGCCAACGGCTCGGGAACGCAATCTGACAAAGCAGAGGTAATCCCCTCCATGAAACTGCAGCGGCTCTCTCGTCGGCACCTCCTGGCCCTCGGCGCCATCCTGGCGCTGGCCCTCGCCCTGCGTCTCGCGCACTGGTGGGCGGTGCGGGAGCAGCCGTTCTTCGCCTGGCTCGCCATGGACAGCCAGGAGTACGACCGCTGGGCGCAGGAGATCGCGGCCGGAGACTGGCTGGGCTCCCAGGTGTTCTTCCAGGCGCCCCTCTATCCCTATCTCCTGGCCGTCCTCTACACCGTGTTCGGCCGCAGCCTCGACGCGGTCTATCTGGCCCAGATCGCCCTGGCCGTGGCGGGATGCTACGCCCTGTACCGGGCCGGACGCGAGATGGCAGGCGAGGACGTGGGGCTTGGAGCGGCCCTGCTGGCGGCCGTCTACGGCCCCTTCCTCTTCTATGACGCGCAACTCGCCAAGGAGTCGCCGGCCGTGGCCGTCACCTCCTTCCTGCTCTGGGCCCTGGCCGCGGCGCGGGGCCGTCCAGAACGTCCGGGGACTTGGCGCTGGCTGGGGGTCGGGGCGCTGCTGGGGGTGCTGGCGCTGCTGCGGGAGAACGCTCTGCTCCTCCTCCCCTTTCTGCTGCCCCTCGCCTGGAGCCGGGAGGGAGGGGGAAGAGCTTTCCTCCGCCGGGGCGGAGCGCTGGTCGCGGGGCTCGTCCTCGCCCTCCTCCCGGTGGCGGTGCGCAACGGGGTTGTCGGGGGGAAGGGCGGCGACTTCCTCCCCACCACCTTTCAGGGAGGCGTGAACTTCTACATCGGCAACAACCCGCAGGCGGACGGCACCTATCAGCCCATCGTTCCGGGCAAGCAGATCCCGGCCCTGGAGCGGCGCGAGCCGGTGCGGGTCGCCGAGCAGGCGGCGGGCCGGCGGCTCACGGGCGGTGAGGTCTCCCGCTACTGGCTGGGCCGGTCCCTGGACTGGGCGCGGCGGGAGCCGGGAGCGTTCCTCCGCTTGCAGATCCGCAAGCTCGGCATGTTCTGGAGCTGGTACGAGTGGCCGGACGCGGTGGACTACTACCACGTGAAGACCCTGTCCCCGGTCCTCCGGCTGCCGCTGCTGGAATTCGGCGGCGCCGTCCTCCTGGCTCTGGCCGGGCTCGTCCTCGCCCGCAGTCATCTCAACCTTTTCGCCCCGGCCCTCCTCTTCGCCCTGGGGTGGATGCTCTCGACGATCGTCTTCTTCCTCTTCTCCCGCTACCGGCTGCCGGTCGTGCCGGCCCTCCTGGTCTTCGGCGGCGTGACGCTCTCCCGCTTGGCCGAGGCGTGGCGGCCCGGGCTCGCCGCGATCGTGCTAGCGGCGCTGCTCCTCCCCCGTGCCATGGGCTTCGAGCCGCGGATGGACCTGGTGGAGTACAACCTCGGGCGGCTCTACGACGAGCAGGGGCGGCCGGCGGCGGCGCGGGAGCACTACCAGGCGGCTTTCGTGCTGAACCCCAAGGACTTCCTGGCCTGTCTCAACCTCGGCAATCTCGCGGCGCGCCAGGGGGACTGGGCCACGGCCCTGCGCTTCTACCAGCGCGCGGCGGCCCTCGAGCCACGGTCGGACGACGCCGAGAGCAACCAGGGGGGCGTCTACCTGGCGCTGGGCGACCTCGCGCAGGCCGAGGCGCACCTCGACCGCGCCCTCGCCCTCAATCCCCAGAACCTGCCGGCCCTCCAGAACAAGACGCTGCTGCTCGCCCGGCGAGGGGACCTCCAGGGAGCGAGGGAGCTCAACCGGCGCCTGCTGGAGCTGGACCCGGCCAATCCCGCGGGGCTGCGGTTAGGGGGGCGGCTGGGGGGATAGGAACTCGTAGATCAGATTGCCGTCGTCCGCATAGCGGAGCGCGAAGAGCCGGGGGTTGGCGTCCACCCATTGCCGCTCGAGGGGGAAGTCGAAGCGCGGAAACCGGGAGAGGTGCACCCACCGGATGTGCCGGGCCTCCAGATTGGCGATCCAGGCCTGGGGCGAGGGGTCGACCCGCGGCTGGCACTCCGGATATTGCACGGCGAGGGGATGGTTGGCCGCGTTGAAGTTGACGTAGCGGACGTCCCTCTCCAGGCGGGTCCCCATGGCCGGGTACATGAAGTAGTTGTTGGGCGAGCTGACGGCGGCGACGTTGCCGTGCCCGCCGTGCTCCTCCAGCCAGCCCCAGGCCTCCGCGGAGAAACGCGCCGTGGTCTGGTGCGCCGTGAACTCCTGGCCCAGAGCCCGCGCCCGGTCCGCCACCCGGAAGCGGGTGAGGGAGGGAGCCCCGAGGATCGCCAGCGCCACGGCGGCCACGGCCAGCTCGCGCCGGCGCCGGACGGCGAAGGCGCGCAAGCCGGGGGAGAGGGCGAGGGCCACCGCGCCCAGGTCCGCCACCGCCAGGGCCAGCCGCACGCCGCGTGGCATCTCGGCGTGGAGCTGGAGCATGCCCTGGGCGAGCAGGGCGATGGCGATCCCCTCCATCCAGCGGTCGCGCACCCCCTTCTTCTCCCCCAGGGCCACGCTCCCGGCAAAGGCGAGGCCGAGGGCCGGGATGAGGTAGCGGACATTGGCGAAAACGTGATGGCTCTTGGCAAAGGGGACCATCAGCCAGAAGGCGAGCTGAGCCCACATCTGCCCGGTCACCAGCAGGCTCTCCCGCCACCGCTCGCGGCCGAAGCCGAAAGGGAGGATCAAGGCCGCCAGCAGCAGGATGAACGCCTGCGGCCCGACCCCCAGCTCCTGCGACTGCGGGCGGCTGATGCCCAGGAACGAATCGAGGAGCTGCCCTTCCCGGATCATGGGCTCCCAGAGGTCCACCACCGAGTTCTTGCGCGGGATCGTGGGCTGGTTGGCGTTCTCCGGACCGCTCGACGTCTCCTCGCACGTGATGGCCAGCGGGTCCGCTCCCAGCGCCACGTTGCGCAGGTAGAAGAAGCTCCCCAGCAGAGCCGCCACCAGCAACGCGGCCACGATCTGGCCCGCGCGCCGGCCCCAGGCTCCCCGCGCGAGCGGCACCGCCAGACCGGCGAGGGCGACGGAGTCGAAGACTCCCAGCACCTTGGCGCCCGCGGCAAGACCGAGGCCCGCGCCGATCAGCACGGCGAAGCTCCAGGCCGGCTCCCGCAGCCAGCGCAGGGCGAAGTAGGCCGCGGCCACGAAGACCGCGGCCACGAAGACGTCCACGTACTCGGTGGCCACAAACCGGATCACCGTCGGCGTGAGCAGCACCAGGAAGGAGGCGAGCGGCCAGTAGCGCCGGGCCCCGAGCTGGCGGGCGACGCCGCCCACCGCCAGGCCGAGGAGCAGCCAGTGAGGGAGGGCGGCGAGGTTGACGTACAACTCGCTGTGCGACGGCGCCATCCACCACCAGAACCAGACCGACCCGTTGGCGGGGACGTAGCCGTAGTAGTTGACGGGGATGTTGCCGAAGACCGGGAAGAGGTTGCGGTCGCGCAGCCAGGTCCCGGCGAGCAGCAGGTGGTACATGAGGCTGTCCCAGGAGAGGGGCGGGCGGATCAGCCCCCGCAATGCCTCGATGGCCACCGCGTGCAGGGTGAGGAGCGACAGCGCCGGGTGCGCGCAGAGGATCTCCCAGGAGCGCCGGGCGATGGCCCGCGCCGGCCCGTCCACTCCGCCAGCCCCGCTGTCAACAGGCGCCTTGCGGAAGCCCAGCAGCAGGAGCAGCGTGAGACCGGCCTGGAGCGCCAGGGCGAAGTCGAAGCGCAGCACCCCGAGCCCGCCCAGCAGGAGGCCGATCCCCACCGCCTCGGCCGTCGCGAGGAGCAGAGTGGCGATGGCGAGGGACAGCGGGTCGCGGGCGGCCTCGCTCCCCAGCAGCCGCAGAGCGGCGAGATAGCCGCCGAGGAACAGGAAGCCCAGCGCGGCGAGCGTCGCCGCGGCCCCCACGAGGTCGAGCCAGAACATGGGCGGGATTGTTAGCACAGGCGCGAAGCCGGTGCTAGCATCCCCGCCCGTGCACGACGCCGGCGACACTGGATATTTCGACCGCGAGTACTTCCAGCTCCATCCGGGCAAGGTCCGGTATCTGGACTACCTGGTGGGGCTCCTGCGCGCCCACGGCATCCCCGGCGGCCGGGTGCTCGACGTGGGCGCGGGCTACGGCTTCTTCCTGGCGGCCCTGGAGAAGGCGGGCTACGAGGCGTCCGGCCTGGAGCTCTCCGGCCATGCGGTGGAGCAGGCCCGGCAACGGGTCCGCGGCCCATTGATCCAGCAGGGGGCCGAGGAGCCCTTCCCCTTTCCCGACGGCTGCTTCGATGCCGTCACCCTGCTCGACGTCATCGAGCACCTGAAGGATTACGCCGCCACCCTGGAGAGCTGCCGGCGGTGCCTGAAGCCTAGGGGGAAGCTCTTCGTCATCACCCTCAACGCCCACAGCCTGGCCCGCCCCCTCCTCGGCCGGCGCTGGGCCTGGTACCAGGATCCCACCCACATCCACATGTTCACCCCTCGCATGCTGCGCGAGGGGTTGGAGCACGCCGGTCTGGAGGTCGAGACCCTGATCACCGAGTCCAATTTCTGCTCCGTGGGCGAGGGGACGAAGTTCCTGAAGCCGTTGCGGGTGATCGGCCGGGTGGTGCATACCCCGGCGTTCGGGGATTCGCTGCTGGCGGTGGCGAAGAGGCCGCGTTAACGTCGCTTCGGCAGCTCGCCCGCGATCAATTTCAGCGTCGTCTCCACCACCGCCGCCAGGGGCGCCGCGTCGGCCATTCCCCGGCCGGCGAGGGGGAAGGCGGTGCCGTGGTCGACGGAGGTGCGCAGGAAGGGGAGGCCCAGCGTCCAGTTGGTCGCCGTGCCGAAGGAGGAGGTCTTGACGGCGATCAGCCCCTGGTCGTGGTAGAGGGCGAGCACCCAGTCGAACTCGCCGCGGCGGGCGCGGGCGAAGAGGGAATCGGCGCTCTCGGGGCCGTGGATGTCGATGCCCCGCTCGCGGGCCGCCGTCACCGCGGGGGCGAGCACCGCCTCCTCCTCGCCGCCCAGCAGCCCGCCCTCCCCGGCGTGAGGGTTGAGGCCGGCGAGCGCGATGCGGCCGCCGGCGTGCCGGTGGAGGCAGTCGAGAGCCTCGCCCACGGCCTCGCCGGTGATGCCGTCCAGCGCCTCACGCAGGGGGAGGTGGACGTTGAGCAGGGCGACCTGCAGCTCGGGGGCGAGAAAGGCCATCAGATAGTCCCGCCCATAGCGCGTGAGGCCGCAGACCTCGGCCAGATAGTCGGTATGCCCCACGAAGCCGGGGAGGTGCTGGCGGGCGATCGACTCCTTGCTCACCGGCGCGGTGACCAGGGCGTCAGCCACCCCGCAGTCCACCAGCTCGATGCCGGCGTCGAGCGCGGCCATGGCCCCCGCGGCATCCGCCGGCCCCGAGCTGCCGAGGGTGAGCGAGCGGCGGTCTACCACCGGATCCAGCACCGGAATGCCATCGGCGGGGAGGTCCCGGCGGGTGGCAGGGGCGGCGGAGAGGTAGACCAGGCGATCCCAGGGGGCGCCGGGGAGAGAGGGGCGGAGGGCTTCCAGAGCCGCCCGCTCTGCCACCAGAAGCGGCTGCCAGGGGAGCGCGGCGGGGGACTCCATGAAGAGCTTGAGGAGGATCTCCGGGCCGATGCCCGCGGGGTCCCCCTGGGTCAGGGCGAGGACGGGCCGCGCCGGCGGCGAAGGCTCAGGCCCGGTCACGGTCCTCGTCGCTGCTGCCGTTGGTCCGCTTGCCCCGCCGCTTCAGCTCCTCCTCCTTGAACATGTAACGGATGAAGTGCTTCTGGATGAGGAGGTTCGGCCCCTGGTGCCGGTTGAGCTTGAGGGCGCCCTTGTCGTACCACTCGATCCAGCCCCGCAGCTCCTCGCCATCGGTGAGGATGACCACCATGGGCGTCTTCGCGGCCATCTGCTTGAGGTAGTAGAACTCCTCGGCGTTGGTCTGCTCGGGCGGCGTCTGCTTGCGGCGCACGCTGCGCGCGGGGAGGTCCTTCTTGAGCTCGTTCATGTCCGGGCGTATCAGTTTGCGATTGGCCATTTTCGGTTCCATTGGGCGAGGTCAGTCCTAGGCTGTCGGAGGGGCCGCTGCAGACCGGTCGTCCGGCGTCCGGGTCTTGTACTGGTCGTCCTCGTAGGCCAGGCAGCAGAGGAGCCGCCCGCACTGCCCGGAGATCTTCGACGGGTTCAAGCTGAGGTTCTGGCGCTTGGCCATCTGGATGGAGATCGGCCGGAAGTCCTTGAGCCAGGTCGAGCAGCAGAGGGTGCGGCCGCAGATGCCGATGCCGCCGATCAGCCCCGCCTCGTCCCGCGCCCCCACCTGCACCATCTTCACCCGCACGGAAAACCGGCTCGACAAGTCGCGCACGAGTTGTCGGAAGTCCACTCTTCCGTCAGATGTAAAGTAAAAAGTCGCCTTCTTGCCGCTGAGGGCAAAGTCGACCAGGGAGATCTTCATGTCCAGGCCGAGGGCGCGGGACCGCTCCTGGGCGTAGAGCTTGCCGCTCATCTCGCTCTGGCACTGGCGGTCGTAGGACGCCTGATCGCCGACGTCGGCCGGGCGCAGAATCGGCCGGGCGCTCGACTTCTGGCACGGCTTGAACACCGGCATGGGAGACTGCTCGACATGGCCGAACGCCGGCCCCGCTTCCAGCTCCACCACCACCTGGTCCCCCCGGGCGTAGGTCCGCCCTCCCGTCGAGCAGAGCGTCAGATTGGTCTCTTCCCGAAACCGCACGCCGACGAACGCGTCCTCGACTGCCGTCGACATCCCTTTGAAAGCACAACCGCTACATCCACCCATGGGCTATTCCATTCCATGCGACAGCGACCTGACAACCTATGCAGGAAGAGTACCAGGCGCCCGCGGACGCGCCGGCCCACCGGGTCAGGCCGACGGATTGATAGAGGCTCGGAGCCGCTGAGCTCATTGTTGCAGTGGCGAGTCCCGGCGTCAATCGGCGGGCCTCGCTTTTCAGCACGCTATCACGATCCCCCGAGAGAGACCTGGTCGAGGAGACGGCGCCCGATGTCGTGGCGGTAGACCTTGCCGGGCCAGTCGATCTCGGCGGCGGCGGCGTAGGCCTTCTTGAGCGCCCCCGAGAGGCCGGGGTCGAGGGCGCAGACGGAGAGGACCCGCCCGCCGGCGCTCACCAGCTCGCCATCCGCGCCTTCGCGCGCCCAGGCGGTGCCGGCGTGGAAGATCTCGACCCCTGGCAGGGCCGCCGCGCGGTCGAGGCCACCGATCGGCTCCCCTTGGACCGGCCGGCCAGGATAGCCGGGACTGGCCAGAACGACACAGACCGCGACCTCCCGGCGGAAGGAGAGGCGCCGCGCGTCGAACCTCCCGGCCGCGCCGGCGGCCAGAATGGGGAGGAGGTCGTCCTCCAGCCGCAGCAGAACGACCTGGGCTTCCGGGTCGCCGAAGCGGGCGTTGAACTCCAGCACCCTGGGACCCTCCGGGGTCAGCATCAGGCCGGCGTAGAGCACCCCCACGAACGGCCGCCCCTCGGCGGCGAGGCCGGCGACGGCCGGACGCAGGATGGTCTCCACCACCACCGCTCCAGCCTCCGCCGACAGCCCGCCGGAGGGGCTGTGGGCACCCATGCCGCCGGTGTTGGGTCCGGTATCGCCGTCGCCGATCCGCTTGTAGTCCCGGGCGGTGGCCAGCGGCAGCACGCGCTCGCCGTCGCAGAGGGCCATGAACGACACCTCCTCGCCCGGCAGGAAGGCCTCGACCAGCACGCGGTCGGCGCTGGTGCCGAACTGGCGCTCCTCGAACAGGGCCTGGACGGCTGCCGCGAGCCCGGCGTCATCCTGAACGATGATCACCCCCTTGCCGGCGGCGAGCCCGTCGGCCTTCAACACCACGGGATAGCCGAAACGCCCGGCGGCGGCGCGGGCCGCCGCGGCGTCGTGGACCACCTCGGAGGGTGCCGTGGGGATGCCGTGCCGCTCCATGAACTGCTTGGCGAAGACCTTGCTCCCCTCGATCTCGGCGGCGCGCTGGGTGGGACCGAAGAGGGGGAGGCCGCGGTTGGCGAATTCATCCGCGATCCCCAGGGTGAGGGGGAGCTCCGGCCCCACCACCGTCAAGTCGATCCTGAGCTCGCCGGCGAAGTCGGCCAGCCGCTGGACCTCCTCGGGCGCCAGCGGCACCCGGTCGGCCAGGGCGGCGATGCCGGGATTCCCCGGGGCGCAGTAGAGCTCGGTCAGCAGCGGGCTCTGCCGCAGCTTCCAGCACAGGGCGTGCTCCCGCGCGCCGCCTCCCACCACCAGGACCTTCATGAGGGCCTCCCCTCGGCGGTATCCACGACGTTGACCGCCGTGACCGCGGTTACTGCGATGACGTCGACGATATCCTCCGCGGAGCACCCCCGCGACAGGTCGTTGACCGGGCGGGCGAGCCCCTGGAGCAGCGGCCCCACGGCCCGCGCTCCGGCCAGCCGCTCCGTCAGCTTGTAGGCGATGTTGCCCGCGTCCAGATCGGGGAAGATGAGGACGTTGGCCCGGCCCGCCACCGGGCTCCCCGGCGCCTTGCGCTCCGCCACGTGGGGCACCAGGGCGGCGTCGGCCTGCATCTCGCCGTCGAAGGCGAATCCCACCCGCCGCGACCGCAGCGCCTCGACGGCGGCGCGCACCTTGTCCACCCGCGGGTGGCGGGCGCTCCCGCGGGTGGAGAACGAGAGCAGGGCCACGTGGGGCTCTTCGCCCAGCAGCACCCGGCAGCTCGCCGCCGCCGCCTCGGCGATGTCCGCCAGCTCCTCGGGAGCCGGGTCCGGCACCACGCCGCAATCGCTGTAGATGAGGCTGCGGCCGTCGGGGAGGACCATGAGGAAGCAGGAGGAGACCACCTTGAGGCCGGGCCGGGGCCCGACACCCCGCAAGGCCGCCCGCAGCGTGTCAGCGGTGGTGGCGAGGGCGCCCATCACCGCACCGTCCGCGCGCCCGGTGGCGACGCGCAGCACCGCGTAGTAGAGCGGATCGCGGGCCAGGGCCGTGGCCTGGGCGGGGTCGAGAGCCGGCAGGCGCCCGGCGAGGAGGGCGACGAGCACGGGCAGGTCGGGATCGGCGGCGGGATCGCGCACCGGCACGGTGAGGGCCACCCCGGCGGCCGCTGCCGCGGTGGCCACCCTCGCCGGCGATCCCACCAGCTCGGCCCGGCAGAGACCGAGGGCCGTGGCGCGCTCCGCCGCGGCCACCACCCGGGGGTCCCCGCCCTCGGCGAGCACGACGACGGCCGGGCGCGGCGCCGCGGCGGCCCGGGCTCTCAGCCGTGCGAGGGGGTTCGGCGTCTCGGACACGCGGCGGGAACTGTAGCAGATGGGGGGCGGGCCCTCGGAGCCCTCACCTCTGCGGCCCCCAGAGATCGTCGGGAAGCGGCAGCCGCAGCAGGCGCCGGTAGACGCTGGAGACCCGCTGCGAAAGCTCACCATGGAGGTCTTCGATCCCCTGTCCGGCTCTCCTCCGGGGTTGGCGCAGGATGTCGGCGAGCTGCAGGATCTGCTCTCCGTCCTCGACCGTGAGGCCGGCTCCCTGCGCCAAGGCCTGGAGGTGGTCCGGGCTGGGCTCGACCTGGTCCCTCTCGTATCGGGCCAGCAGGCCAGGATGCACGCCCGTCCTCCGGGCGAAGTCCCTCTGCGTCTCTCCGGAGAGGGCGCGGAAGACGTGCACCATCAGGTTCTTTCGTCTCATCGTCCCCCCTGCTAGCACGCGGCAGCGAATTTTCGCCGGGCGCGCCGTTCCGTGAAGCACTATTAGAGGCAGGCGCGGCCCGCGCGGACCACGAAGGCTCGATGCCGGTGCCGCGCAGGAGGCAACCCCGATGCGCCGAGCTCTCGTCGCCGCAACCCTCTCCGCGTCTCTCCTCGCTCCCATGGCCGGCCAGTCCCCCCTGCTGGGCTCGCTCTGCTCCTTCCTCTCCTCCCTCTGGAGCGGAGCCACCGCCGACGCAGGCTGCGGGGCGGATCCCGACGGCCGGTGCGCCCCGGCGCCGCGGCCCACGACCGACGAAGGCGGAGGGTGGGACCCCAACGGCTAGCCCTGGATCGCCTCAAACCGGAGACCCTGATCGTGCCGGGCGCGGAAGAGGTAGGCCAGGACGCGGCGGGCCAGCTCGGCCGTGGCCTCCCCGCGCTGGGCCGCCTCCTGGAAGAGCCGCAGGGCGGCCAGGGCCTCCCGGTGCACCCCCCTGGACTCGAAGACCTGCGCCAGACCCGGAGTCAGGGCCCGCACCTCGGCCGCCCGCCCCTCTTCCAGCAGCAGCGCCGCCTCCTCCAGCAGCGCCAGCGCCACGTCGTAGCCCATCCCCCGGGCGGCGAACTCCCGTCGCGCCTGCGCCAGCAGCCGTCGCGCCTCCTCCGGCCGGCCCAGCCCGGCGGCGATGCGCCCGTCGAGCCAGATCACGCGGATCAGGAAGACCTCATCGCCCAGGTCAGCCGCCAGATCGCGGACCTGCTGTACCAGCATCGCGGCTTCGGAGTGATGCCCGAGATGGCAGTGGTTGACGGCCAGGTTGAAGCGCTGCTTGTACCAGAGGCGCGGCTCTGCTTCTCGCTTCAACAGGGGCTCTGCTTGGAGGAGGGCCTCGACGGCGCGCTCATAGTCCCCCAGGACTTCGAGTGTGAATCCTTTCTTGATGAGGTAGCGCTCCGGGCAGCGCCCGACCCTGAGGGCTTCCTCCAGCAGTGCCAGGGCCTCTTCGAACCGGCGCTGGTCACGGCGCAGCGAGGCTTCCAGGTCGAGCAGCCGGCCCGGGTCGAGCACCTGGTCCGGGTCCGAGCCGGAGAGCCAGAGCTGCCGGGCCCTTGCGAAGGCCGCCTCCGCCCCCTTCAGCTCGCCCGCCACCCGCAGGACATTGGCGAAATGGGCCGCCGCGAAGGCTTGAACGCATTTTCGCCAGCCCTCCGGCCCCTGGACCAAGCCGGCGATCTCCTGCGCCAGCCGCGCCAGGGACACAGCGCGCTCGACTTGGCGGGAGGCCTGGACCACCGACTCCTCGCAGACCCGCTCGACCAGCGCCCAGGTCTGGAACATCGAAACGCCCTGCACCAGTGCGAGCCGCCGGTCCTCCGGGAACCGCGAGAGCGTCGCCCACGCCTCTCCGGCGAGCCAGCGGGCGGTCTCGAGGTCGGCGGGCCGGGGGTAGACGTCCAGCGCCGGGATCGCCCGCGACCGCCGGGCCGCTTCGGTGAGAATCCTGCGGATGAAACGCGTGATCTCCAGGACGCCGGTCTCCACCTCCACCTGCTCGGCGGCCGTGAGCTCCGTGTCCTTCTCCAGGGCCTCCAGGGTCTCGAGGCACTGGGTCACGATGTCGACCTCCGCCGGCCGGGCCTCCATACCGGCGAGCAGGCGCTGGTAGAGAGCCTCGTCGGCAAGGTTCCCCCGGCGGAGGTGATACGAGACCTTCTTGTCCGGCAAGCCGGCCCGGGCGCCGACCTCCTTCTGCGAAAGGCCCTTCCAAAGCGCCAGCATCGAGACGACCAGCGAGCGAAACGAGCGGATCATTCAGCCCTCCTCGACGGACAGGTACGCCTTCACAGAATATCTTACGTCCCTCCTGGATGGAAGTGCCCGGGAAGAGCGGATCGTGACACGCCTTCGCGGGACGGCGATTCCTGCGAGCTTTCTAGGGTAGGGGCGGCCTCACCCCTTGAGCACCATCGCGCCCGTGGGCTGGGGCACGCCGCCCGCGGGCTCGACGGTCACCGCCCAGGCCTGGATGCTCGACACATCCGGCACGCGCTCGACCCGCACGCTGGCCGCACCGTGCGGGTCGACGGCGAAGGTCCCGGCCGGGACCGGCTTGCCGGCGGCGATGTACCAGAGCTCGTAGGTCTTGCCCTGCGGCAGGGCCGGCAGGTCGAAGGCGTAGAAGAGGGCGCCGCCCTGCCGCGGGTTGACATAGGTCTGGCCCTTGGCCTGCGGCGCCGGGCCGAGGCCGGCCAGGACCACCGACTTGACGCCCGGAGCGGCCACCACCTGGAGGGCCTGGGCCGACCGTTCCGCCGCGTCGCGGGCCAGGGTCACCTCGCGGTCCAGCACGGCGACCTGCCGCGCCAGCCGGTCCCGCTCCGCGGTCAGGCGCTCGAGCTCGCCGCGCAGCCTCGTCTGGCCGGCCACCCCCCAGACGGCCATCACGAGCAGGGCGGCCGCGGCGAGGGCAAGCCACCGCGGCAGGCGGCGGGGAGGCGGCACGGCGGTCGCCGCGCCCGCGGTCATCCGCAGGACCCGGGCGCGGGTGGTCTCCGAAGGCTCGACGGGCACGACCGAACCGGCGAGAGCCTCCAGGTCCCGGTCCCACAACTCGAGCTGGCGGCGGCACTCCTCGCAGCCGGCGGTCAGGTGCTCCTCCAGCTCGCGCAGGTCGTCGCCGTCCAGCGCGCCCAAGGCGTAGGCCGGGAGGAGCTCCTCGAAGCGGGCGGAGTGCGGGGCGGCGGTCATTGCAACTCCGCGCTCAGGGTCTGCCGGAGCTTGTTCATCCCCAGCAGGATGCGGGACTTGACGGTGCCGAGGGGGGCTTCGAGGCGCTCGGCGATCTGAGTGTGGGTGAGCCCCTCGAAGAACGCCAGCTCGATGCAGCGGCGCTGATCCGGGGACAGCGAGTCGAGAGCGCCGGTGACCTGGCGCCGCCGTTCCAGGCTCTCGAGCCGCTCGGTGCCCAGCGGCGAGACGGCCTCGCCCTGCTCCGCACCCACCACCTCTTCGCGGCGCCTGGACGCGTCCCGCCGGCGGAGGCGGTCGAGGGCGCGGGAGCGGGCGAGCATCAGGATGTAACCGCGGGGCGTCGAACGGTCCGCGTCGTAGCGGTCAGCCTGCGTCCACACCTGCAGGAAGACCTCCTGCAGCACCTCCTCCGCCTCCATCCGCCGGCCCAGGATGCGGCTCAACAGGCCCAGCGTGACGGGTGCGTGGTGCTCGAACAGACGCGTGAATGCCGCGCCGTCGTGGGCTGCCACACGGCTCATGAGGTGTAGATCCTCCGCTTCCCTCGCGTCCATGAATCCTGGCTGATTCCCCCTACTTCCCCGGCATCTCGAAGGTCACCGAGGCCCAGAAGCTCTCCCAGTCGGCACCGGACTCCTTGGGAGCCGGGATCATGTGCACGGCCTTGACCAGCCACACGCCCGGGCGGTCGAGCTTCAGCGCCACCCGCCCCTTGGCGTCCGACCGGGCCGAAACCTTCTGCTCGGGATGATCCTTGGTAAAGGCCGTCACCAAGGCACCCGCGAGCGGCCTGCCCTCGTACAGCAGGCGCGCCGGCAGCACCCCGCCCGCGGGGAGCGTATAGGGATTCGCCTCCGGCACCAACTCCAGGCGCAGACCCAGCGCCCGGTTCCACCCCGCGGCGGCCTCGCCGCCGCCGGCCGCGACCAGCGCCTTGGCGCAGCGGGAGAAGATCTCGCGATCCGGGGCGTCGCTCTGTCCGGCTTGAGCCCGCAGGTCGCGGATCCTCTCCAGCCCCTCCTGGCTCAGGTAGTCGTCGAACTTCCTGGCGTCGAGCTGCACCGGCTCGGGGTTGCTGGCGTAGACGATCGTGTACAGGCCCGGAGCCGGGATGGAGAGAAAGCCGGCCGGCTCCGTGTTGGGTACGCCCGGCACGGCCGTCTCGCCGCCCGGTCCCACCAGCCCGAACCGGCGCAGCAGCTTCGGGTCCCGTGGCACCGGATCGCCTTTGAATTCCTGGCCGACCCGCAGCCGCACGGCCACGCGCTGGGCGATGGCCGGCCGGAACGCCGAGGGCTCGATCCAGAAGTCGTGGGCCCGCAGCGCGGGGGCGGCGAGCAGGGCCAGCAGGGTGGCCTGGCGGAGTCTGCGCAGCATCATCTTTCTTTCTCCAGGTCCTCGAAATCGGTCCGGTGAGCGGCGACGCAGCGCCGCTCACCGGCACGTCGTACTTTCTACTTGATGCCGTTGGGGCCGTTGGGCGAGCCCGGCAGCGGCGTCCGCAGGTAGGGGAAGGTGGTGTCGAACTGGCTGACGTCCTGGAGCGTCCCGTCCGTGAACGGCAGGTTGCCCGAGGGCGCGTCCGCCGGCGAGCAGAAGACGCCGGGGAAGGCGTGGCACAGCACCCCCATCGCCACCCGCAGCTCGATGTCGACCACGTCGTCGCCCGGCCGGCGGCCGTTGGGGAAGCCGGCGGTGTCACCGCCCAGCAGACCGAGGTTGTTCTGGGCAATGGCCGGCGTCGGCGTGGTGGCGGTGTTGAGGCGCAACATCTCGTGCGGCTTGCCGTCCGAGAGGAAGTTCACGCCCTGGACGCCGGTGGCGAAGGCCGCCACCAGGTCGGTGCGGGGGAACTTGGTCGGCGCCTTCACGCCGGCGGCGCCGAAGAGGATCTCCAGGAGCGCGGGCAGCGTCGGGTTGGTCACGTAGGTGGCGAGGGCCGCGTCGCCCTCGGGACTGGAGGCGTTGAACAGGTTCTTGTCCTTGAGGCCGATGACGATCTCGTTGACCAGCGGCATGCCGAGGCGCGAGACCTGGACGAAATCGCCCTTCTCCGAGGCCGGGCTGTCGAAGGTCGGCTTGTCGCGCAGGAAGCGCTGGCGGGGCAGCAGGGCCGTCGTCCAGCCGCCGATGACCGGGCCCTTGCTGCCGGTCAGGCAGGCGGCCGGGACCTCGAGGATGAAGGAGGTGACGTTCTTGTCCGCCAGGGCGTCGGGCTGGGAGTTACGGGGCCCGAGGGGATTCGAGAGGTTCACCAGGTCGAAGATCTCGCCCAGGTTGACCGCGAAGGGGTCCTTGCGCTGGCCGACGAAGAGCCGGCCGTTGCCGGTGCAGCCCGGGATGCTGAGGTCGTAGATGAACTGCCGCGCGTACCCGGCGTAGTCGGCGATCGACTTCTCGCCGATGTTGTCCACCGGCTTGTCGAAGGTGGCGCCGTGGGTGGCAGCGTTGGTGACCGCCTGGAAGTGAGACTTCGCGTTGAGCTTGCCGCGGGCGACACCCAGGGTGCAGGTCTCACGCCGGTTCAGGGTGGCGTCCGGATGGCCCGGTCCGCCCGAGATCGGCCCGACGTTGATCAGCGGCACCGAGACCTGCTGGCCGCCCACCGGCACCTTGATGTCCGCCAGCGTCTGGGTGCAATTGAACTGAAAGCTGATGTCCCCCACGCCGTCGCCGGTGTTGTCGATGTTGATCCGGTACAGGGCGTCCGGGTCCAGGGCGAAGTAGTTGGGACCGCCGTAGGCGTCCTGGAGCGGCACGTAGTTCGCGATCAGGGTGACGAAGCCGCCACGCCCCTGTTCGTAGCTGTTGAACATGTAGAAATCGGTCCCGTCCACCTTGGGCATCCCGGTGATCGCCGGCGCCTCCCGGTGGCTGGAAGCGTAGGCCGGAACCAGACCCAGGACGGCGGCCAGGATCAACAGGGCAAGAACCACTCTCCTCTTCACGATGTCCTCCTCCTTTTCCTCTCTCGAAGTTTTTCTCGGGCTCGGCTGGCGAACCCCTCTCTGTCGGGATTACGCAACCGGAGGGCGGACCGGATGAGTGGCGCGTGAAAGTCTTTGCAGGAAGACCGGAAGGAGGTGCGGGTACAATGCGGGCCATGAACACGACCGATCCCCACGTCCGTCCCGGAGGCCGGGCCACCGACGCCCTGCGTCCGCTCCGCATCGAGACCGGCGTCCTCAAGTTCGCCGAAGGCTCCGCCCTGATCGAGATCGGCGACACCCGCGTCCTGGTGGCGGCGAGCGTCGAGAACCGGGTGCCCCCCTTCAAGAAGGACTCGGGCGAAGGCTGGCTCACCGCCGAGTACTCCATGCTGCCGCGGGCCACCCACACCCGCTCCGGCCGCGAGGTCAACCAGGGGAAACCCTCGGGGAGGACGGCCGAGATCCAGCGGCTGATCGGCCGCAGCCTGCGGGCGGTGGTGGACCTCTCGGCCATGCCGGAGCGCACCCTCACCCTGGACTGCGACGTCCTGCAGGCCGACGGCGGCACCCGCACGGCGGCCATCACCGGCGCCTACGTCGCCGCGGTCCTGGCGCTGGCCCGGCTGCTGATGACCCGCGAGATCCCGGCCTGGCCCTTGCGCGACCAGCTCGCCGCCGTGTCGGTGGGGCTGGTGGGCGGCGTCCCCCTGCTCGACCTCGAATACGTCGAGGACCAGGTGGCGGAGGTGGACATGAACGTCGTGGCCACCGCCGCCGGCTCGCTGGTGGAGATCCAGGGCACCGGCGAGAAGCGCAGCTTCCGGCGGGACGAGATGGACGCCCTCGTCGACCTCGCCTTCAAGGGCATCGGGGAGCTGGCCGTGGCGCAGAACGCCGCCCTCGCCCCCACCCTGGCGGACCTCTCCGGCATCCTCTCCAAGGACCGCCGCCGGCCGCCGGCCGCTCCCAAGTCCGAGAAGGAGATGTGGGGCCGGCCCTGAAGGCGATCACGCCTCCCGCTTACCATACGCAGAGGAATTATGTCGTCTGCCCGCCACGGCCCGTACGCGGACCACGGTCCGTCGTACGCAGCGCATTTCCAGCGTCTCCATACAATGGAACGTTGTACGCGTACAATCGACCGTTGTACGCGGACAATGGACCGTCGTATGCGGACAATGCTCCGTCGTACGCGGCGCATTTTCAGCGTCTCCATACGACGGGACGTTGTACGCGGACAATGGACCGCCGTATGCGGACAATGGTCCGTTGTACGCGGCGCATTTTCAGCGTCCCCATACGACGGGACGTTGTACGCGGACGATGGACCGTCGTACGCGGCGCATTTCTGTCGTCTCCATACAACGGGACGTCGTACGCGGACAATGGACCGTTGCACGCGGACGATGCTCCGTCGTACGCGGCGCATTTTCATCGTCCCCATACAACGGGACGTTGTACGCGGACAATGGACCGTTGCATGCGGACGATGCTCCGTCGTACGCGGCGCATTTTCATCGTCCCCATACGACGGGACGTTGTACGCGGACAATGGACCGTTGTACGCGGCGCATTTCCATCGTCTCCAGACAACGAGAGACGTAGTACGCGGGCGACAGTCCGTCGTAAGCAGAGTCGGCATCGGCTCTTCACCTCCACGGGAGGCATTCCCTGGGCGGGCTCTTCGACCCCGATGCCGAACCGCCCCGCCATCGCCTCGCCGGCTGTCACGGCTCGGCGAACTGAGGCTTGGTGATCGCGAAGTCTACGACTCTGCCGCTGCGCGCTCTCTCGTCGCACCTCCGATCGTCTCACGCCGACACCTCGCAGGCCCGCCGGACCCCCGGCGGCGCACCCTTCGGGCTTGCGCCGCATAAGGAGGTAGGGTCCGCCCTGGGGAAGGCACCTTCAGCAGCAGCCGCAACAGGTGCAGGTGCAATTGCAGCAAGTGCCGTTGCAGGTCTCGTCGCACGTTCCTCCGCAGGAATAATTGCAGGTGCCGAAGGTTCCACACGTCCCGGCTTCGTCACACGTTGCGGCCGTGATGCCACCCACCACCTTTCCGAGAGGGAGGGAGTCGAGGGCACGGACGGTCTCTCGGGACAGGGACAGCTTCCTCTGCTTCTTCTTCATGGCGGCTCCTTTCGGACGATAGGCGAATGGGAGTCATAATAGCCGTATACAAGAAAATTTACAAATTGGCGTAAGCCCTGGCATCGGGTAGGCCCGTTCCCTCAGCACGCTCGTGGCGTTGCCGACTCGACAGACCTCGGCGTTTTTACCGGCGCCCCCCTCTGAAGCGGAGCGCAGAGAAGGCCGAGCGAGTGGAGCCGTCAAGGCCCGCCCCACAGAAGAGGTGCCACGTGACTGGAGAAGACGGCTCTTTCGAGGCCTCGCCAACGACGGATCCGTCGCTGCAGCGTACGCAACTGGCCGTCCGAAAAGCTCAGCTCCGCACGATCCCGCAGGACCTCGAAAATCGTCACAGAATAAGCGCCAGAGGCTTGTAGGAGAAGATCGCCTCGATAGGATTGACCTTGCCCTTCCCTCGCTCCTGAGGCGTCGATTCGAAGGCATCGTGGCCTTCCGATCCTCACTTTCTGAAAGCTTCGGACACACCTCGGCCTATGCGAGCGAGTCCGCTCACGAAAATGGCCCTCGGCGGGCTGCCTACCTGTCAAAGATCGCGTCCTGGTTTGCCTATCCGGCGACAAAGGGCAGGGCCGGCGGGAAGCTGCCGGCGGGGAAGGGGGCGGCTCGATTTCCTCGGCGCAGCTTTTCGGCGGCATCGCGGAAGGCTCCCACGAACCAGGAGTAGGCCTCGTAGAATGCCTTGCGCGCAGCCCGGGTCGCGGCATGCACCCGCGGCGCCGGCGAGCGGGCGAGCTTTTTGGGCCGGTACAGGGGATCCCGAGCCAAGATCGCTTCGACTCCCAGAACCCGGGTCCCGTCTCTTCTCTCACGATGGCAGCTTCGGCTTCAATATCCTCTCCCAGGGAAGCGACGCGTTGACGGTAGGCTTCGTCCGAAAGATGAGCCCAGTATGAGCCCAGCAGGGAATCTTGGAGAGGATCACAATCAGATCACAATCTCAGTCGTCGGTGGGTGGGGTGCCGGCCGAGCTTCTTCCTCTCGGTACGAGTCCTGAGGAAACTGTTTCGAGGCAAATTCCTGGCGGCACTCAAAGCCGCGGAGCAGTCCGGAGACCTGCCCGCCTCCCACCTGCCCGACCTCGACACGCTGTGTCGCAAGCCGTGGGTGGTCTACTGCAAACCGCCATTCGGCAGTCCCGAGCAGGTGCTCGCCTACCTGGCGCGGTACACCCATCGGATCGCGATCACCAACTCGCGGCTGGTGCATCTGGAGGGCGAGGAGGTGATCTTCACCTGGAAGGACTACGACCGCATTCGGGAGATGACGCTGTCAGGCGAGGAGTTCCTGCGCCGCTTTCTACTGCATGTCCTTCCCGACCGCTTCGTGCGGATCCGCTACTACGGGCTGCTGGCCAACCGCCACCGGGAGAAGACTCTGGCGCTGTGCCGTGAGGTTCTCCCCGGACCTCCGGCACGACCGAAGCCACCGAAGACCGATTGGTGCGATCGACTCCAGAGTCTCACCGGCATCGATCCCCGGCGGTGTGAGGTCTGCGGTCAGAAGGCTCTGCGTCTGGTCGGTGAAGTGGCACCGGCCCGAGCGCCGAGGGCTCCGCCGCGATGATCCTACTCCTCATAGCCCGATACCTATATTTATCTGCTCAGCCGTGGAGGCAGGGAGTTGTGTATTCCACCGGGTTCCTGCTGTATAATCGTCGGCGTGAAATCGCGGTTGCGGAGCCTGGGCCTGCGGCAGATCCCTTCGCTGGACGGTCCTCTGACAGCGTCACGGCGGCTGTCGGGGTGGTGTGGAGGCCGGCAGGGAATCGCGCGAAGCCCCTGCCGGGATTAATCCCCATAGGACCGCCTCGGACTCGCCCGCGGCTTCGTTCAACCTGCGTCTATCCGAAATCCTCCCGGGACCGGTGAAGGACTTCGGGACGATTTCTCGGGGAGGATCTCGGATAGACGCTTAAAGGTTGGGCGGGGCAATGACGATATGCGACTTGAGCGATACGACCATATGTTATTATCGACAATTCGCCGATCAGGCCAACAATTAACCAGTAGGAGAGAACTACCATGCCACCCGAATTTTCACCTGCGTCTAGGAGAAAGGGCTCAAGGATTAGAGGCTGGGCTCAGTGGACTTTAATTTTCTTTGGATCAACTGCAATTCTGGGCGGCGGGTACAACAGCTATCTCATCTCACACCCTACGACTCAGATCATCCAAGTCGCAGGAACTCATCCTGACGTAGCGTTGGAGCAGTTCAATTTACTTCAGAAACAGGCGGAAAGGCAACTGGTGAGCGGCGGCAGTATGATAGCCGTTGCGGGCGGCTTACGACGCAAGCGAGGCGAAAACGAGGAAGAAGAGGCTTAAAATGGCAATCTTATACACTGCAAGTGACCTGTCGCGTCGCATCCTGCTAATAAGAGCAATTATCTACTCAGTTGTGGTGCTCGCTGGCGTTACGCTTATAGCTTTGATAGCTACAACAGGGATGGACTGGTTTTACCCTACTCTGGCTTATTCTATCGCCGTTTATGTGGCGTGGGAAAAGTTTTTTTCCTTAGATCCAGTGAGCGGAAAGGCGAACGAGAAGTATCGCGATCTTCTAGGCGCTATTCCAGCTCTTCTCGAGGCTGGCTATACCGATGAGGCCATGGAACTAATTAAAAAGTGGGCGAAACCAACTGAAGCGAAGGTACAGGCAGATTCTGTAGGTTCTCATGCTCGCTAAGCGTAGCCTACGCGAGGCTAGGTGAAGGTTGCGATGGCTGGAGCCTAAACGTGAGAGGCGCCCAACCCCCGGGCCTGCAGCGGACTGAAACCGCATACTGCGCGGTTTCCGCCGCTGAGGCCCATCGCGTTACTGCGACACGATGTCGCTCTTTGATATGAAGTTGTTTCCCTCGAAACTAGAGGTGGGACTACCCGTACCACCGGGTGAACCTAGGGGCCTGAATAAAGAGCGGCCCTGACAATGTACAGAGGCACGCGTAAGCGTGCGGGGCGGGAACCGTGAGGAACCCGCTCTCCTGGCAGCCACAAGCCGGGCGATGGCTAGGTAGCGGGTATGGTAAACACATATGAACCTGTGCAACGACCGTCATGGAGCATAAGCTAAAGTGACTGACAAGCTTAAACCAAAAGGCACGGAAGCCGGAGGTGGATTTAACGGTGCCACCTCGTGGTCAACAGCGCTTCCCGGTCGACAGCAGGTACCTAACTAACCCCGTGCAGACTTCAGTAGCGGAACGTGGTAACCTCGTATCTTCTCCCGCAAGGGAAGGCGAACCGCAAGGGGAGCTGATGGAGGTGCGAGCTTGGGATGTCGGAAGAAGCGAAGGCCGGCCTGTAATGGGTCGGATACGGGTGGCAGCCTCACCCGGCACGAAAGTGAGCCCACGTCCGACGGGTGCCTTTTTTGCGAGAAAGTATGGAGAACACCTTAAACGGGAAGAGCAAAACAAGAGAGATGGAGGTGGTTCGACCACCCGTCGGTGCATCCCCTCCTCTGGCAGGTCCAGAGCCTGGTGCCTACATGCTAGTATCGCAAAGGTTGTTACGTGAGGGCAGCCGGGTCGATGAAGAATCGGCCTTTGAGGTGCCTGAGCCGTATGCGGGGAAACTCGCACGTACGGTTCTTAGAGGGGCTGGGGCCCGTGAGGGCCCCTGGCCTACTCGGCTGCGGCATGCAGAGGGCAGGAGGCAGAGCCGGCTTCAGCAGAGATTTGATCCAGCTGTCGTTGACTCCTTCTGAGCAGCTATGAAAAGGCGGGAACTCTTTACTCTTATTGCCGGTATCCTCGGCTTCATTGTTGATGCGATAGCATTTGCCGCTTACCTGGCGCAGGCTTTGCATTTCGGTACGACATCAAGCACGATCTCGGTTCCTCAAATCTGGGGTATCCTTGTTTTGATCTACGGCTGGTTCCTGGTATCGTGGATCTTGGCTCAACGGAAGCTGGCGCGAACTGCAGCCAGCCGCGAAACCTTGACGAGAGAAAGTCCGGTTCACGAGGTTGTAGGTTCATCTGTAATGGCAATCGGTCTCTTGCTGCTGCCTCTTGCTTTTATGATCGCCTATGGCTTCCTTCGCGGGTCTCAGGGTGCAGAGAAACCTGGGTTGGAAGAATGGGCGTTTATGCTTTCAGGCTTATTAGCTTCTATGGTTGCGGCGGGAGCTGTCATTTTCGGAGCGATATATGGGTTGCTCGACATGACAAGCGACGCAGTAGATTTCTAGTCATGGTATCGATTCCTGGGCGGCGATTGCCTAAGAAGAGGTATCTGAGGCAGCCGTAGCCGCCGCATAACTCGGAGGCCTCAAGCGGACGGCTGACGCCGCGCGCTTAGGCCCAAGCGCGTTGGGCGGCTACCGTGTCGCAGTGACGAGCACAGGGAGAAAAGGAGCGATGCGATGCATATCCTGGAACATCTTTTTCTGGTCGGCGAGTTCCCTGCGCGAGCCCACCTTCTGTCTGGGCTAACGCTTGAGCAAGTCACGCAATGCCCGGACGGCGCGTCGCACTCTATCTACGACGAGTTGTGGCACGTTGTGGCGTACCAGCAGAGTGTCATCGAGCCGGGCGACCCGGCCGGCGACGTGTACCCGAGCGCGGCGCCGGAGCACGAGCACCAATGGCACGACTTGGTGCGAGTGTTCCTGGACGGCGCTCACGCTGCGGCAGCGTTAGGGCAGGCGCCTGAGCGGTTGGCGCTTGAGGTAGAGCCGGGCGTGACAATGGCCGACGAGCTGTACAGTGTGGCGGTGCATAACGCATATCACCTTGGCAAGATCGTAGCGTTGCGGCAGCGCATCGGAGCGTGGCCGCCGACGGCAGCGGCGGACGAGTCGTAACCTCGGGCCCTTGCGACGCCGCCCAACTAGCGGTTGCACCAGCGGTCCCCGTCCCCAAAGCTGCAAAAACAAAGAGCTGCAATAAGCGCCAGAGGTTTGTAGGAGAAGATCGCAGAAGATCGCCGCGATGGGATTGACCTTGCCCTTCCCTCGCTCCTGAGGCGTCGATTCGAAGGCATCGTGGCCTTCCGAGCCTCACTTTCTGAAAGTTTCGGATACACCTCGGCCCATGCGAGCGGGTCCGCTCACGAAAATGGCCCTCGGCGGGCTGCCTACCTGTCAAAGATCGCGTCCTGGCTTGCCTATCCGACGACAAAGGGCAGGGCCGGCGGGAAGCTGCCGGCGGGGAAGGGGGCGGCTCGATTCCCTCGGCGCAGCTTCTCGGCGGCATCGCGGAAGGCTCCCACGAACCAGGAGTAGGCCTCGTAGAACGCCTTGCGCGCTGCCCGGGTCGCGGCATGCACCCGCGGCGCCGGCGAACGGGCGAGCTTTTTGGGCCGGTACAGGGGATCCCGAGCCAAGATCGCTTCGACTCCCAGAACTCGGGTCCCCGTCGCTTCTCTCACAACGGCAGCTTCGGCTTCAATATCCTCTCCCAAGGAAGCGACGCGTTGACGGTAGGCTTCGTCGGAGAGATGAGCCCAGCAGGGAATCTTGGAGAGGATCACGGTCTCAGTCGTCGCATACTCGAATCGGCTGT
>Ga0136846_1226737_pt1 | contig 73692 bp, 65 predicted proteins | sample HopSoiMetagenom2_FD_96841 | JGI IMG/M metagenome (GOLD analysis project Ga0136846, IMG submission 96841) | Grasslands soil microbial communities from Hopland, California, USA - 2 Assembly 2016 (version 4) | ecosystem: Environmental > Terrestrial > Soil > Grasslands | place: USA: Hopland... | reverse complement strand
GCTGCGACGCCCGCGCCCGACGTGCGGCCGGCTGCGCGGCTGCGGAGGGTGCGGGCGCTTCGGCGTCCGCTGCGGCCGCCGGCGCGGGACGCCGTGCCGGCGCCGCGGGCTCGCGGCCGGCGGACATCCGGCGCACCTGGCGTTCGAGTTCGGCGATGCGCCTGTGCGCGGCGTCGACCTCGGTGCGGCCGGGCATGCCGAACAGCGCGGCCATGCGCTCGACCTCGCCCTGGACGCCGGCGCGGACCTGCATCTGCGCGTTGACCAGGTCGCCGTAGACGCGGCGGAAGCGCGGCGACAGCGCGATTTCGGCGTAGGCCTCCTCGGCGGCGTCGATCCACAGGTCGAACAGCGCCCGCGCCGACTGCAACTGGCGCCCCGGTTCGCTGCGCTCCTCGAGCTTGCGCTCGAAGCGCTCGAACGCGTCGCGTCCGGCTTCCAGCAGCAGCGCGGTGTAGTCGTCGTTCTTCTGCTGCAGCGTGGTCACCGCCGCGGCGAGCGCCTGCCAGCGTTCCTGGTGCTCGCGCGCCGGGCCGAACGCCGGCATCCGCAGCCACTGCAGGCCGTCCTGGCGCAGGCCGCCGAGCATCGCGCCGAACGGCATGCCGGAGAACATCCCCGGCAGCATGCCGGACAGCATCGGCGCGACCTGGGCATACCAGCCGTCGAAGCCGGTCTGGCCGCGGCCGCCGAGGCCGTCGAACAGCGTCGCGAAGCCCTGCCCGCCGCCGAGCGCGTCCTTCCACGCCGCGGCGATGTCGCCGGCGCTGGCGTTGCGGCCGGCGAACTGCTCGGCGACGCCCTGCATCGCCCCGAACCACTGCCGGGCCTGCGCGGAGAAGCGTTCGATCAGGTCGCCGGCGTCGCCGCGGGCGTGGCCGCCGGCGAGCCGGCTCCAGCCGTCGAGCGCGGCCCGCCACGGGTCGGCCGGCGCTGCGGGCGCGCCCGCGGAACGCATCGCATCGGTCATGGCCTGCCAGTACTGCCGGGCCAGCGCGCCGACATCGGGCATGCCGCCGAAGCCCGCGCCGCCCATTCCTCCCGCACCGCCTGCTGTCCGCATCGCCTCGCTCCCGGTCAGAGGCGGCCATCATAGCAACGCCTGCCGCAGTGCATCATCGCCGCAGCCGGCCACGCACCGCCGCGGGTCGAGGCCCGTTCACCACTTCGGGATGCGCAGGGTCTTGCTGATCATCAGCGAGCCGGACAGGGCGTAGGCCAGCACCAGCGGGTGGAACACCCCGCCGGCGACGCGATAGGCGCCGAACCAGAAATCGTGGCCGATGCGGCCGTCGTCGACCGCGATCACCAGCATCACCACCAGCGCCAGGCTGGTCGGGATCGGCGTGCCCTCGAAATACTCCACCTTGTCGCGCTCGCCCGACAACTGCTCGGCGGTGATGTTGAAGCGCGCCAGCCGGCTGACGCCGCAGCAGACGAAATAACCGAGCACCAGCCAGTCCCAGGCGCCCTGCAGGCCGGCGGCGAAGCCGAGCGCGGCCGGGGCCACGCCGAACGAGATCACGTCGGCCAGCGAGTCCAGTTCCCGGCCCAGCGTGGACGAGGACTGGCGCCAGCGCGCGACCCGGCCGTCGAGCGCGTCGAACACGAACGCCAGCGGCACCAGCGCCGCGCCGATCAGCAGGTCGTGCTTGCTGCCGGACTGCATGTAGCGCAGCGCGCAGAACACCGCGCTCACCCCGCAGAACGCGTTGGCCAGGGTCAGCCAGTCGGCCAGGTGGAAGTCGCGCAGCATCGAGAAATGGCGGCGGATCATCATCCCTTCAGTGCTCCCGGCCGGCGGATGCGGCCCTGCGTTGATCGTACTCGCGTCGGTTGCGCAGCGCCTGCAGTTCGCCCCGCGACAGCGCCGCGCTGCGCCGGACCTCGGCCACGAATCGGCGCGCCAGCGGCGCCGGCAGCCGGGCCTGCGCGGCATCGCGGCGGACGTAGTCGTGGATCGTCTTCTGCGCCCACGGGTCGAAGGCGTCGGTGTCGAGGCTCTGCACGCTGTCGAGGAAGATCTGCGAGGTCGGCGCCACCACCCGCACCTCGCGGCCGTCGGGCGCGTCGAAGGCCCACACCGCGACGGTGTGGTTCGCCGTCGGCCACAGCAGGCCGACGCGCGAACGCCGCGACAGTCCCAGGCCGTGCGCGACCACCGCGAACAGCGCGGACAGTTCGTCGCACTCGGCGACCGCGGTCGTCGCGGGCAGCGGGTCGGCCGCCGGCGCATCGGCCGCCCGCCACTGCGTCCAGACGGCGTCGGAGCGCGGCTGACGGTCGGTGATCCGCCATTCCAGCCCCCACAGGCCGCCGGCGCGGGTCACCTCGAACGCCAGCCGCACGCGCACGAAATCGGCGTAGAGCGCGTCGTCCTCGGGAAGCGCATGGCGCAGGCGCAGACGGCGCCAGTCCTCGCGCACCGCGGGCGCGGCGGCGAGCGCAGGCAGTTCGGCGGAGAGCGCGTCGAACAGCGCGCCGGCCCCGACTTCGCGCAGGCCCTCGAACGGCAGCGGCGCGCCCGATGCCGGGACAGACGCGATCGATGCGGACCGGGCCACCGGCGTGGTCGCGGCGGCGGCGGTGGAGACATCTGCGGCGGACACCTCTGCGGTCGAGGCCACGGCGCTGGCCGCCGGCGGCGATGCCGGCGACGTGCAGGATGCGGCGGACAGCGACGCGACCAGGCCGCAGGCGGCCCACCGCATCCGGATTTCCGTTCCTGCCGCCGCGTGCGCGCCTCGCATGCGCGCAGCGTGCCAGCCGCGTCGCGGGACGACAAGTCGCCTCGCGACAGCTCGGCTCGTGACAGCTCGGGTCGCGACGGGCCGGCTCGCGACAAGCGGCGACGCCGCGCCTCAGGGCAGCGCGAGATGCTCCGCGGTCATCGGCTTGCCGGCGCGCGGCACGGTCTGGAAGGTCGTGTCGGCGGGCATCGCACCCTGGCCGTCCAACGCGGCCATCGTCCGGTCGAGCGCGGCGTACACGTACGGCAGCAGCGGCAGGTAGCGCGCGCCGTAGTCCGGCAGTCCGAGGAAGGCGTCGAAGTGCTGGGCGTGGCGCACCTGCCAGAAGCGCACGTCGCGCCCGGCCGCCTGCGCCCGGGCGACGTAGGGCGCGCTGGTGAAGGCCATCGGGATCAGGCCGTCGTCGGTGCCGTGGATCACCGTCACCGGCAGGCCGGCGCGCGGCAGGCCGGCGCGGGTCTCGGCGATGCCGCGACGGACGCGCTCGGCGTCGATCGACGCCCCGCTCCACAGCCCGCGCAGGCAGCGCAGCCGGGTCAGGCCGGGATCGACCTTCGCCACTTCGTCGACGATGCCGACGCCGGCGCCCGGCGGAATGCCGCTGGCGTCGCTCCACCACGCCGCGCGCTCGGCGGCGCTGGCCGGACGCGGCGAACCGTCGGGATTCTGCAGCGCGAAGCCGTAGCCGCAGGGATGTTCGCCCACGCCGTAGCGACCGTAGGCCGAGGCGTAGGTCACCGCGACCGCACGCCACAGGTCGAAACCGACGCTGAGCGCGCCGGCGCGCAGCGCCTCGTCGCTCCAGCCGGCGGCGCGCAGCCGGGCGTGGGCATCGCGGGCCTGCGCGTCGGCGTCGTCGCCGTCGATCAACCCCGCGGCGCGCAGCGAGGCGCACTGGTGGGTCCACAGCGGCCTGGCCTGCGCCTGCAGCGGCGGCTGCGGCAGGCCGTCCATCGCCAGCAGCGCGCACGGCATCAGCAGCGCGGCCTCGGTGGTGTAGTCGTACAGCGCGCGCGCACCGTCGGCGTCGGCCGCGTAGACGCTGGGTTCGCCGGCGACGACGGCGTCCAGCCAGTCGCCGTCCAGTTCGGCCGCGCGCAGCACCGCGCCGCCGCCGTTGGAGATGCCGACCGCGACCACCCGGGTGTTCGCGAACGTGAACGGCGCGTCGTCGGGAAAGGCCTGCGCCAGCGCGTGCAGGCCGAATTCGGCAGCCTGGCGCACGTGCCGGCCCCAGTCGGCCTCGGGATTGTCCTTCGAGTGCGCATGCTTGAACGCGACCCCGTGCGCGCCCGCAGGCGCGTCGGGCGCGAACGCGAGCCCGCCGTCCGCGACCGCGCCGGTGGCGCCGTCGGCGCGCACGCCGACGCCGGCGTCGAGATCGAAATAATCGGTGCCGGTGCCCTTGTCGGTGTAGGCCACGGCGCAGCCCTTCGGCAGGCCCCACGCGCCCGCGACCGCGATCGCGCCGTACACGCCGCGCGAACCGGACGACGGCGCCACCAGCAGGCAGCGGCGCTTGCGGTCGAAGGCGTCGGGCACCTGCACCAGCACGCGATGCGGCTGGCGCGCGCCAGGCACGGTCGCCAGCGCCGAGAATTCGCGTCCCGGCACGTTGGCGGTGCTGCCGTACAGTTCGCCGTAGCCGCCGCCGGGCGCGAGATCGGCGATCCCGCGCCAGTTGCTCCACAGCGCGCGACGGCGCAGTTCGGCCGGGGTCGGTGCGTTCGGATCGGCGAACGCCGGCGGCGCGAGGCTGCGCAGGCCGGCCAGGCCCAGTCCCGCGGTCAGCAGATCGTCGCCGTCGCGGTGGAGGGTCTGGCGTTCGGCGCTGAACATCGTGCGGGCTCCGGCGGTGGCGTGGTCGGGCGTTCCCCGCGAAGACGGCGTGCCGGCGCAGGCGGCCAGCAGCGGAACGAGCGCAAGCGCCGCGAACAGGCGCGGCGCGATTCGGAAGGACATCGGACTCATCGTCCACACCCTAGCAGGCGAACCCGGACCGGGCATCGTACTTTGGTACCAGCCGGCCGCGCCGCGGGCATCGTTGCGCCCTGCTAGGCTTGGCGGGTCCCGCCGTCTTCGCGCTCGACCCCATGCCGCAGTTGCTCATCGCCGACGACCATCCGCTGTTCCGCGCCGCGCTCCGGGGCGCGGCGGCCGAGGCCGCGGAGGACGTGGCCACCTGCGAAGCGGCATCGCTGGACGACGTGCTCTCGATCCTGGAAGCGCGGCCCGACATCGACCTGGTGCTGCTCGACCTGCACATGCCCGGCAACCATGGCCTCGCCGGGCTCGCCGCGATCCGCGCGCAGTTCCCGGCGGTGGCGGTGGCGCTGGTCTCGGCCAACGAGGACCCGCAGATCATCCGCCGCGCGCTGGACCACGGCGCCGCCGGCTACATCCCCAAGAGCGCCGGGCTGGAGGAGCTGCGCGACGCGATCCGCGCCGTGCTCGCCTGCGAGGAATGGCTGCCGCCTGCCCTGCGGCCCGCGGTGGCCCGTGCCCGCTCCGCGCCCGGCGACGCCGATCTCGCGGCGCGACTCGCCAGCCTGACGCCGCAGCAGTTCCGGGTGCTGGCGCTGGTCGCCGAGGGCCTGCTCAACAAGCAGATCGCCGACCGCCTCGACGTGCAGGAACGCACGGTGAAGGCGCACCTCAGCGCGATCTTCGAGAAGCTCGGCGCCCGCAACCGCACCCAGGCCAGCGTGCTGCTGCGCGGGCTGGAGATCGGCGACCCGGCGCAGCGGATGGACGAGGGCTGAGGCCGGTTGAAGCCGATCCACGCCCGATCGCGCGCGCGGCGGACGACGACGCTCCGCTGGCTGGTCGCGATCGCCGCGATCGCCGCCGTCGGGCTGTACTGGCGGCACTGGATCCATGAACAGCGTGCGCTCGAACGCAAGGCCGTCGTCGAACGGCAACGCGCGGCCGCCGCGCGCCGCGCCGAGTGGCAGCGGCGCGTGGCGCAGCCGCCGCCGCTGCCGGGCGCGCGCACGCTGGACACCGCGCACTACCGCCTCACCACCACCGCCGACGACGCGCAGACCCGGCAGGTCGCCGACGCGGTCGAAGCGCTGTACCCGGTCTATCTCGATTTCGCACGCCGCCTGCCCGGGGTGCGGCCGCGCGCGGCGACGGACCGGCTGAGGCTCACGCTCTACGCGACCCGCGCGCAGTTCCAGGCCAACAATTTCGCCACGCCGTGGGCCGAAGCCTATTACCGCAGGCCGGTGTGCTACGCCTACGTCGCGAAGGACGCGCCGAATCCCTACCACTGGATGCTGCACGAGGCGACCCACCAGTTGAACGCCGAAGTCGCCGGGCTGTCGCTGGCGAAGTGGGCGAACGAAGGCCTGGCGAGCTACTTCGGCGCGAGCCGGCTGCGCGAGGGCGCGCTGCATCCGGGCGAGATCGATCCGGACACCTATCCGGTCTGGGCGCTGGGCGCCGCCGATCTGTCCGGCAGCCTCGACCGCGACGTGCGCGAGGGCCGGATCATCCCGCTGCGCACGCTGGTCTCCGGCATCGACGCGCCGCCGATGGCGCGCAACGTCAACCGCTATTACATCGAATACTGGAGCCTGGTCCACTTCCTGCTGCACGGCGAGGGCGGACGCCACGCCGCGGGCTTCCGCCGGGCCGTCGCCCGCGGCGGCGGCCTGGAGGCGTTCACCCAGGAGATCGGGCCGCCCGAGCGGATCGAACTCGCGTGGTACGCCGACCTGCGCGCGAAGATCGCGCGCTACGCGCCGGACGCGGTCGAGGGCGACGACATCGTGGCCGTGCCCCCGAGCGAGTGAGCCGGTCGCCGGCGGGCGGCCTCAGAGCAGCGTCGCCTCCAGCGACACCGGCACCGACAGCGCGCGCGAGATCACGCAGCCGGCCTTGGCGGCGTTGGCGATCTCGGCGAACTGCTCGGCGGAAATGCCGGGCACCGAGGCGCTCATCACCAGGTGCACGCCGGTGATCGTCGGCCCCGGGTCCATCCCCGGCTCCATCGTCGCCTCGGCGCGGGTCTCGATGCGATCGGGCGTGAAGCCCGCGCGGCCCAGCACCGCGCACACGGCCATGGTGAAGCAGCCGGCGTGCGCGGCGGCGAGCAGTTCCTCGGGATTGGTCCCGGTCTCGTCGCCGAAACGGGTCTTGAACGAATAGTTCTGGTCGGCGAACAGCCCGCTCTGCGGCGTGCTCATCGCGCCCTTGCCGGACATCAGGTCGCCTTCCCAGCGGGCGGTGGCGATGCGTTTGAAGGCCATGGTCGAACTCCTTGGACGAAGTGGCCCGAGTCTAAGCCGGAAAGTGGTCGATCGCGTGTCCGATGAACGCGCGGACCTTCGGGGTCAGGAAGCGGGCGCTGGGGAACACCGCGTGGACCGACACTGGCGGGCGGCGCCAGTCGGGCAGCACCGGGACCAGCCGGCCCGCGGCGATGTCCCCGCGGGCGATCGCGATCAGGATCTCGGCGACGCCCAGCCCGGCGACCGCCGCGTCGCGCTGGGCGTAGCGGCTGTCGACCCGCAGGCGCGGCGCGGTGTCGAGGATCTCGACCGCATCGCCCGGCCCGTGCAGCCGCAGCGGCGCGGGACGCCCGCCGGGGGCGAACGCGATCCAGTCGCCGGCGACGAGGTCCGCCGGGGTCGCCGGGATCCCGGCGCGGGCGAGGTACGCAGGCGAGGCGTGGAGCCCGTACTGCAGTTCGCCCAGCCGGCGCGCGGCCAGCCGCGAATCCGGCAGCGGCCCGACCCGGATCGCCAGGTCGAAGCCCTCGTGGACCAGATCGACGATGCGCGAACTGCTGTCGACCTCGATCGACAGCGCCGGGTGGCGCGCCAGCAGCGCGCGCACCCAGTCGAAGCCCGCCAGCAGCCCGAACTCCAGCGGCATGGTCACCCGCAGCAGGCCCTGCGGCTCGCCGCGCACCGACTGCGCGACGCGTTCGGTGTCCTCGATCGCGGCCAGGATGCCGGTGGCGCGCTCGTGGATCTCGCGACCGATTTCGGTCAGGCGCAGCGCCCGGGTGGTGCGCTCCAGCAGGCGGACGCCCAGCTCCGCCTCCAGCTCGCTCACCTGGCGACTGACTTGCGCCTTCTGGGTGCGCAGCCGCTCGGCGGCGCGGGTGAAGCTGCCGCACTGGACCACGGTGACGAAGGCGCGCAGCCGGGACAGCTCCATTGTTGCCCTTAAAGTCAACGATGGGTCGCGATACTCCCGATTTATCGGCCAGGACGCAACCGTCATCCTCGCCGCTCCTTCCCACGGAGCCGACGACATGAGCCTGCAGGACCCCAATCCCGTCCACCCCGGCCGGCGCAAGCGCATCGCCCTGGTGCTGGCGAACCCCGCCGTCTCCACCACCACCGGCTGGCCGGTCGGCTTCTGGTGGAGCGAACTCACCCACCCCTACTTCGCCTTCACCGAAGCCGGCTACGAGGTCGTCCTGTTCAGCCCCGACGGCGGGCGCGTCGAGGGCGACGCGATGAGCGACCCCAACGACCCCAGCGGCTACAGCCGCAGCGACCTGATCAGCCAGGGCTTCCTGCACACCCCGGACCTCGTGGCGCTGACCGAGGACACCGGGCGCGTCGCCGACATCGAGGTGGCCGCGTTCGACGCCATCGTCGTCGCCGGCGGCCAGTCGCCGATGTTCTCGTTCGAGCGGGCGACCGCGCTGCACGCGACCTTCGCCGCCTTCCATGCCGCCGGCAAGGTCGCCGCCGCCCTCTGCCACGGCGTCGCGGTGCTGCGCTACGCGAAGAACGCCGACGGCGAGTACATCGCCAAGGGCAGGACGGTCACCGGCTTCGCCAACATCGAGGAGGATTTCGCCGACGAAGCGGTCTGGAGACTCGGCCTGCTGCCGCGCGACAAGCACGTGATGCCCTGGCGGATCGAGGACGAGCTCAAGCGCATCGGCGCCAACTACGTGCAGGCCGGCCTGTGGCGCGGCTTCGCCGTGCGCGACGGCAATCTGGTCACCGGCCAGCAGAACTTCTCGGGCGCGGAGACCGCGCGCCTGGTGATCGAAGCGCTGGGGCGCTGAAATGGCCGCCCCCCGCCTGCAAGATGCAGGTCTCGAAGCGGCCCGCCTCGAAGGCGCGTGCCACTGCGGCGCGGTCCGGGTGTCGATCCCGGCAGCGGCCGTCGGCGTGGTGATCTGCCACTGCGGCGACTGCCGGCGACTGCACGGCAACGGCTTCGCCATGCTGGTGGCCGACCGCGACGCCGTCGCCTGGTCCGGCGACGCCGATCGCGTGCGCCACCGCACCTCGCCCGGCGTGCAGCGCAGTTTCTGTCCGCACTGCGGCAGCCGCCTGGCGAAGGAGCCCGACGACGCACCGAAGCTGCTGTTGTCCGCCGGCCTGTTCGACGACGCCCGCGACCGCGGCGCGATCCGCCACCTCCACGTCGAGTCCGCGCCGACATGGGACGCCGTGCCGCCGGCCTCGCCCGCCGCCTGATCCGCAAAGGAGACCACCGACATGACGACCAACATGACAGCCGCCACGACCGACGCCGCGCCCATCGCCATCCTCGGCGCCGGCAACGTCGGCGCCGCCCTCGCCCGCAACCTGCGCGCCCTCGGCGCCGACGTGCATTTCGGCGTGCCCGATCCCGCGGCCCATCGCGACCTCGCCGAGCACCTCGGCGCGCGCGTGGGCAGCGTCGCCGAGGCCGTGGCGGCGGCCGACCGGGTCGTGCTCGCCGTGCCCTACGCCGCGGCGCTGGAGATCGCCGCGGCCATCGACGACTGGCGCGGCCGCATCCTGATCGACGCCACCAACCCGCTGGCGCCGGGCCTGTCGGGCCTGAGCATCGGCACCACCACGTCCGCCGCGGAACAGATCGCCGCCCGCGCCCGCAACGCCCGCGTGGTGAAGTGCTTCAACGTCACCGGGGCCGAGAACATGGCCGATCCCGGGGCGCTGGACGGCCCGGTGTTCATGCCGGTCGCCGGCGACGACGCCGACGCGCGCGCGGACGTGCTCGCGCTCGCCACGCGGCTGGGTTTCGATGCGGTCGATGCCGGTCCGCTGCGCGCGGCGCGCTTCACCGAGGCGTTCGCGATGACCTGGATCCATCTCGCGTTCGCCGCCGGACAGGGACGCGCGTGGGCGTTCTCGCGCGCGCAGCGTCGCGCGTGAGCGTGCGGCGCGGGCGTGTTCCCGCATGCGGCACGGACGGCGCGCGGGACACCGACGGATCCCGACCGACTGATCCCAAATGATCCCGATTGATCCCGATCAATTCCCGCGCGCGTCCTGCCGCGCCGCGTCTTGACCCTGCGGGACGAACTCCCGATCCTTGACGGGCGCCCACCAGCGCCCCGCCATGACCGCCCGCCGAGCGCCGCTCGGAAGGCCGGGGCTCCCACCGCGGACAGCCATGACGGCATTCCTTCACCGCCTTCGCGAAAGGAGCGTCGCTCATGTCCTACAGCACAGCACAAATCCGCAACGTGGCCCTCGCAGGCCACCCCGGCGCCGGCAAAACCACGCTGTTCGAAGCCCTGCTGCATGCCGGCGGCGCCCTCCAGACGGCAGGCACGATCGAACGCGGCACCACCGTGTCCGACCACGACCCGATCGAGAAGGAACGCGGCCACTCCATCGACGCCGCCATCGCCAGCACCGACCACGCCGCGGCGGGCCGGGACCTGGTCCACGTCAACCTGATCGACACCCCCGGCTATCCCGATTTCCGCGGCCCCACCCTGTCGGCGCTCGCCGCGGTGGAGACCGTCGCCGTGGTGGTCGACGCCGATGCCGGCATCGGCTACGGGACCCGGCGCATGATGGAATACGCGCAGAGCCGACGACTCTGCCGCGTCATCGTCGTCAACAAGATCGACCACGACGGCGCCGATCTCGGCGCCCTGCTCGACGAACTGCGCGAGACGTTCGGCAACGAAGTGCTGCCGCTCAACCTCCCCGCGAACGGCGGCAGCGCCGTCGTCGACTGCTTCGGCACGCCCAAGGGAGACAGCGACCTCGGTCCGGTCGCCGACTGGCACCAGCGCATCATCGACCAGGTGGTCGAGATCAACGAACAGGTCATGGACCACTTCCTCGAAGTCGGCGAGGAAGGCCTCGGCGGCCAGGAACTGCACGATGCCTTCGAGCAGTGCCTGCGCGAAGGCCATCTGGTCCCCGTGTGCTTCGTGTCCGCGCGCACCGGCGTCGGCGTGAAGGAACTGCTCGACGTCGCCGAGAAACTGTTCCCGCACCCGGGCGAGGCGAATCCGCCGCCGTTCGTGAAGGGCGCCGGCGAAAGCGCCGAGGCGATCGTCGCCGCGCCCGACCCCGCCGCCCACGTCATCGCCGACGTGTTCAAGATCGTCAACGACCCGTTCGTCGGCAAGCTCGGCATCTTCCGCGTCTACCAGGGCACGGTGAAGAAGGACACGCAACTGTTCGTCGACGACGGCCGCAAGCCATTCAAGGTCGGCCACCTGTTCAAGATGCGCGGCAAGGACCACGTCGAGGTCGAGCACGCGATCCCCGGCGACATCGCCGCGGTCGCCAAGGTCGACGAACTGCATTTCGACGCCGTGCTGCACGACAGCCACGACGAGGACCAGATCCACCTCGCGCCGCTGGACTTCCCGCGGCCCATGTTCGGCCTCGCGGTCGAGGCCGCGAGCAAGGGCCAGGAACAGAAGCTGTCGATCGCGCTGCACAAACTGGCCGAAGAAGATCCCTGCTTCCACGTCGAGCACGAGGTCGAGACCAACGAGACCGTCATCCGCGGCCTGTCCGACCTGCACCTGCGCATCCAGTTGCAGCGCCTGAAGGAGCGCTTCGGCGTGGACGTGACCACGCGGCCGCCGCGCATCGCCTACCGCGAGACCGTGTCCGGCAGCGCCGAAGGCCACCATCGCCACAAGAAGCAGACCGGCGGCGCCGGCCAGTTCGGCGAAGTGTTCCTGCGCATCGAACCCCTGCCCCGCGGCGGCGGCTTCGAATTCCTCGACGAAGTGAAGGGCGGCACCATCCCCGGCCAGTTCATGCCCGCGGTCGAGAAGGGCGTGCGCCAGGTGCTGGCCGCCGGCGCCATCGCCGGCTACCCGATGCAGGACGTGCGGGTGATCGTCTACGACGGCAAGCACCACCCCGTCGACAGCAAGGAAGTCGCGTTCATCGCCGCCGGCAAGAAAGCCTTCCTCGACGCCATCCTCAAGGCCCGCCCGCAGGTGCTCGAACCGATCGTCGACCTCGAGGTCGCGGTGCCCGAATCGCACATGGGCGACATCAGTGGCGGCCTGTCCTCCAAGCGCGCCCGCATCAACGGCACCGACTCGATGCGCGGCGGCGAGATCGTGGTCAAGGCGCAGGTGCCGCTGTCCGAACTGGAAGGCTACGCCGCGGAACTGAAATCGGTGACCGCCGGTCGCGGACGGTATTCGCTGGATTTCAGCCACTACGAACCGGTGCCGGCGCAGGTGCAGGGGAAGCTGGTCGAGGCCTACAAGCCGAGGCATGAGGAGGAGTGAGCTGACCGCCAGGTCCAGCATTCTTACCGAGATCCAGCGAGGAACGACCGCAAATGGATCAGCGCCGGGACTTGGCCGACCACAGGCGCGCATGGCCCCACGCAACATCGGAGATGAAACCACCGCGATGGGCATGTGGCCCATCGTGGATGGCTGCCGAATCCCGACCTGAGCGTCTCCTCGGCCTGATCGAGCGTCGGGGCGCGTCGATGCGTACCCTCGCCCGATCCGACGCAGATCGACTTCCGCGGTCTCGTGCGTGTATCTCCTTGTTCGGATCGCGTCCGGGCAGAAGATGCTTCTGGCGATCAGCGCGTGTTCTTTCGCCGCCGTGAGCATGCACGCGTCGAAACCGGCATGGCGGCTTCAAATCCGCCTGCGAATCGCTGCTGTTGCAGGGCGGGGCTTGACCCGCCATGAGCGAGGCGTAAGCTGGCAGCGGGATTCATGGTGAAAATCACAGATTGCGCGAGCTTCGCAGGGTGGACTCAAGCTCGCCGGAAATGAAGTGCGAACTGCACATCGATGTGATCCGTCTCGCAACGAAAGGAATCACTCGCATTGTCATGGCGGGCTCGAGCCCGCCCGATCAAGCGCGACTGCGATGAAGCGACACGCTTCGTCGCAGATCAGCGTCAGCGTCGAGGTCCCGTTCGCCACCACAGGAGGAGTCACGCCATGCAAAGCATTGCCCGCAACAACACCGCACGTCGCGTTTATGCCGCCATCACCACGCTGGGTCTCGGCGTCGGCCTCGTCGCCGCCATCGGGCCCGGTTCGGCCCTCGGGAAGGGCGCGAAGGCCGCGGCTCCGCAGCCGCCTTCCTTTCCGTGCGGCGGGCTGAATCCGATCGGCGTCCAGCTCGCGCCGATTCCGAAGTATTCGAACGCGGAGTTCACCGACCAGGGCGCGGACTGCGCGATGTGGCAGACGTTCATCTATCTCAACTGGCCCGCGAAGGCCGGCCAGCGTGGCGTGCCGGACACCACCGCGAAGTTCGGTGCGCCCGGCGTCACCGTATGGGAGAGTTTCCTGACGGCGGACCAGGTCTTCCTGCCGAACGGTGCGACGCCGCAGCCCTGGGACACGTCCATGGCAAGCGCCGGCGTGCCCGACGCGCTCCAGCGCACCGTCTCCTCCGGCGCCATGCGTGTCCTCACGCACACCTCGAAGGTGTCGCCCGCGGTCGCCAGGCTCCGCGCCACGCTCTCCACCAACGGGGTGACCGACATCCCGCTGGACGAAATCGAGCAAGCGGACGGCAATGTCCTCTACGACCAGCAAGGCAATCCGGTCTATTACGACATCGCCCTCAACAAGACCCAGTACGACTACATCACGAAGTACCAGCTGTACAACGCCGACCAGCAGGCGACGTTCGCGAAGACGACGAACATCGTCCTGCCCTCCGGCTCGATCGAGGTCAAGGCGGCGTGGAAGGTCCTGACCGCAACCGAAGCGGCATCGGGACGCTTCCACATGGCGAAGGGCTACGTGCCCGCGGCAAGCGGGCCGGGCACGGTCGTGCCGATCGGCCTCGTCGGACTGCACGTGTTCGCGAGCGGCGGCGCGGACAACGCCGGCCTGTGGGCCACCTTCTACCAGATCGACAATGCGCCGCTCGCGGGCAATACCGGCACCCAGGCCTACAGTTTCTACAATCCCGCCAGCACGACGCCGGTCAACACCAAGGGCACCAATCCCACCCAGGTCGTCCAGGTGTTTCCGGACGATCCGCAGGCGACCGCCGTCAACGGCAACGCGAAGAAGATCATCATCGCCGGGGATGCCGCGTCACCGTGGCAGTACTACGCGATGATCGACACGCAGTGGTCAAAGACCGTGCTCGACCTGAAGACGCCGGTGCCCCTCGCCGTCCCGGTGTCGCCCGGCAAACCCGGGGACATCAGCACCGCAACCCTGATCAACCCTGTCCTGGAGACCTTCATGCAGACTCAGAACAACAGTTGCATGGGCTGCCATTCCTACGCCACGACGGCACAGGCGAAGAGCACCACGGCGGCAGGCTTCAGCTTCATGCTCGGCAGTGCGACGGCGCCTGCCTCGAACCAGCGGTGACGCAAGCGTCTGCTTCCATGGCGGGGGGGATAGGCGGGCCGACATCGACGCCTGTCTTCGCAACACCGTGACGTCTCATCCGGAGGGGCGCGACATGCCGCGCCCTTCCGGTTTCGACCCGCTCAACGCAGATCGAGCTCCGCGGTCTTGTCGGCGTAGTCCTGCTTCGGATCGCGACCCAGCAGCAGATGTATCTCCGCCATCAGCGTGGGTTCGTTTTCCCAGACATGGGCATGCGCCGCGTCGAGGCGCAGGAGACGAAGCGACGGGGCGGTCTTGCCGCTTTCGTACCATGCGGCGACGAAGGGATTCCACAGGCGATCGATCACGGCGGGATCGTTGTCGACCTGGATGGGACCGTCAATGCAGGCGAACAGGCCATGTCCCTTCGCCACGCAGGGCCGTCGGCTGGGCTTCAGCCCACCGCTACGACGCATCCACCCATGCAGCGACGATCAATCCGAAATGTGTCGCGTCGATCACCGCCACCTGCCATGGACACATGGCAACGGTGGGCTGAAGCCCAGCCTACGCAACGTCGCTGTCCGCGGGCGCCGGGTTTCCCCGTTTCATGCACAATCGCATCGAAGATCCGCGTCCTCGACCCAAGGGAAACGCCCGCATGCCCCGCACTGTCGTCCTGCTGCTTCCGGCCGCGTTGGCGCTCGCCGCCTGCAGCGCCTCCGAGTCGCCGTCCACGCCTGCCTCGGATGCAGCCCCTTCGGCAGCCGCGCCCGCAGCGACCGCGCCCGAGGCGCCGCCCGCGCCCGCCGCGGCGCCGGTGGACGCTGCACCGAAACCCGCGGCCGCCACGCTCGAAACGCTGCTGCTGCCCGACGACACCCTCGCGAGCGCGCAGGCGCGCCTGGGCGCCGCGAACGTGGTCGCGCGCGAACTCGACGGCGCGGAGGGCGAGACCTTCCCGGGCTGGGTGCTGTATCCGGACGATGCGATGCGCCGGATCGACGTGTTCCTCGACGACGCCGGCAAGCATCCGGCGTCGCTGCGGATCGATGCCGAGCGCAGTCCCTGGCAGCGCGCCGACGGCATCCGCATCGGCCTGACCAGCGCCGAACTGCAGGCAATGAACGGCAAGCCGTTCGAATTCCTCGGATTCGACTGGGACTACGGCGGCGCGATCACCGACTGGCGCGAAGGCAAGCTCGCCGCGGCGAACGGCGGCGGCGGGCCGGTGCGGCTCTGCCCGCCCGAGTCGACGCCGGAAGACTACCCCTCGGGCGACAGTCCCTTTGGCAGCGACGACCCGCACCTGGCGAAATCGCCGGCGACGGTCTGCGAATTCAGCGTGGGCATCGGCGAGGACCGCGACTGACCGCGCGTCGGCGGCGGGGGGTGCCGCCGCCGGACATGCGAACGCCGGCGCGGGGCCGGCGTTCGGGGTGTCGCTGACGCGCGGGACGCTCCGGTCAGAACGGGATGTCGTCGTCCGAGAAGTCGTCCATCGGCGGCGGGCTGCTGGGCGCGGACTGCGAGCGCTGGCCGCCGCCGTAACCGCCGCCACCGCCGCTGCCGCGCTGGCCGCCGCCATAACCACCGCCGCCGCCTTCCGAACGCTGCGAGCGCTGCGGACGGTCGCCACCGCCGCCGCCACCCTCGCCGCGGCCGCCGAGCATCTGCATCTCGTCGGCGATGATGTCGGTGAAGTAGCGTTCGACGCCGTCGTTGCCGGTGTACTTGTCGTAGCGGATCGAGCCTTCGACATAGACCTGCGAACCCTTGCGCAGGTACTCGCCGGCGATCTCGCCGAGCTTGCCGAAGAACGTCACCCGGTGCCACTCGGTGCGTTCCTGCTGGTTGCCGTCGCGGTCCTTGCGGACGCTGGTGGTGGCGAGGCGGACCTTGGTCACCGCCATGCCGCCCTGGGTGTATTTGGTTTCGGGATCGTCGCCCAGGTTGCCGACGAGGATGACCTTGTTGATGCCGCGTGCCATGAACGTACCTGCCGATGTGCCGTGGTGTGGCACAGGACATTGGATTATAGCCGGGCGTCACGGAATCAGGGTTCCCCCCGAAGGCGCGTCGGGATTCCCCGGGGGCCGGCGCCCGGCAGCGGCATTTATAATGCGCGTTCCCCCCGTCAGGCCCCCCCATGCACGCGACCCCGGCGCCCCCCGCCCTCGACCTGCCCGCCATCCAGGCACTGGCCGCCGCCGACATGGCCGCGGTCGACGCCCTGATCCGACGCCGGCTGGCGTCGGACGTGGTGTTGGTCAACCAGGTCGCCGAGCACCTCGTCGCCGCGGGCGGCAAGCGCCTGCGGCCGATGCTGCTGCTGCTCGCCGCACGCGCGCTGGGCCATCGCGGCCCGGACGCGCACCAGTTGGCCGCGGTGGTCGAGTTCATCCACACCGCCACCCTGCTCCACGACGACGTGGTCGACGAGTCCGACCTGCGCCGCGGCCGCAAGACCGCGAACGCGCTGTTCGGCAACGCCGCGAGCGTGCTGGTCGGCGATTTCCTGTACTCGCGCAGCTTCCAGTTGATGGTCGAGCTGGACCGGCTGCCGGTGATGCGGATCCTCGCCGACACCACCAACGCCATCGCCGAGGGCGAGGTGCTGCAGTTGCTGCACGTGCGCAACCCGGACACCGACGAACCGGCATACCTGAAGGTGATCGAGCGCAAGACCGCGGTGCTGTTCGCCGCCGCCACCCGGCTGGGCGCGCTGCTGGCCGGCGCCGGCGAGGCGACCCAGCAGCGCCTGCACGACTACGGCCTGGCCCTGGGCTACGCCTTCCAGATCGCCGACGACGTGCTCGACTACAGCGCCGACGAGGCCGCGCTGGGCAAGCACCTGGGCGACGACCTGGCCGAGGGCAAGGCGACCCTGCCGCTGATCCACGCGATGCTGCATTCCGACGCCGCCACCCGCGACCGCCTCCGCGCGATCGTCGAGGCCGGCGAGGTCGAGGCGATGCCCGAGGTGCTGGCCGCGATCGAGGCCACCGGCGGGCTGGCCTACAGCCGCCGCCGCGCCGACGACTACGCCGACGCCGCCGAACGCGCACTCGACGGCCTCGACGACAACAACGCCGTGGCCGCGCTGCGCGGACTGGCGCGCTACGCGGTGCGCCGGGACCGCTGAGCGGCGATGGCGTTCAGCGATCTGGAACGGACGATCCTGCTCGCGGTCCACGGGGTCGGTCCGACCGTGCTCGACCGGCTCGAACGCATCGGCATCGATTCGCTCGAAGCGCTCGCGGACAGCGACCCGCGCGACATCGTGACCCAGGTCGCCGCAATGCTCGGCGCGAGCTGCTGGAAGAACAGCCCGCAAGCGCGGGCCGCGATCGTCGGCGCGGTCGAAGCGGCAAGACGCGCGACAGCGAAATAAAGGCAGGATCGCCGCCACGCCCCCCATCCGGTAGAGAGGCCTTCAGGCCGCTTCCTCGCCGGGGGGCACCGCACAGCGACCGGGTATTCAACAGCCGAATGGCGGATCGGGCGGCTCTACCGGCAAGGAACAAGAAAGCGGCCTGAAGGCCGCTCTACCGCCGGGAGCGCAGGAAAAACAGCCCGACAAGCGAAAGCGGCCCGGAGGCCGCTTTGCCTGGATGGATGCGAAAGCGACCGAAGGCCGCTCCGCCGTTCGCCGGTCAGGGATTGAAGCGCTCGTGGAAGAACAGGTTCATCATCGAGAACGCCCGCTTGGCGGCGCGCTCGTTGTAAACGCAGCCCGGCGGGCTGTTCGCGGACTCCAGCGCGAAGCAGTGCACGGCGCCGGCGAAGTTCACGAACTGCCAGTCGGCGCCGGCGGACGTCATCTCGTTCTCGAAGGCCTGGATCTGCTCGGCCGGCACGTACTTGTCGTCGGCGCCGTTGAGCACCAGCAGGCTGGCCTTCACCGCGCCGGATTCCGCCGGCAGGGTGGTGTCGAGGCCGCCGTGGAAGGTCACCACGCCGGCGATGTCGGCGCCGCTGCGCGCCAGCTCCAGCACGGTCTTGCCGCCGAAGCAGAACCCGATCGCGCCGATCCGGTCGGTGTCGATGGGCGCGCTGGAGGCGAGGCTGCGCAGCATGTCGAGCGCGGCGGCGGCGCGGGCGCGCAGGCCCGGGAGGTCCTGGTAGAGCTTGGCGACGAGCGCGCCGGCGGCCTTGTCGTCCTTCGGGCGCACGCCCTTGCCGTAGACGTCGGCGACCAGCACCACGTAGCCGGCGGACGCGACCTGCTTGGCCTTCTCGACCGAGGCCGGGGTCACGCCCTTCCAGTCCGGCACCATCACCAGGCCGGGACGCTTGGTGGCGTTGGCGTCGTTGTAGACGAGGTAGCCGCTGAAGCGCAGCTTGCCCTGCTTCCATTCGACCGGTTTGGCCTGCATGGCGGCGAAGGCCGGCATCGACAGCAGCAGCGAGAGGAGGAGTGCGGCGAGGGGGGCCGCGCGACGCAGGAAACGCATGGGAACTACTCCATGTCGGGGAGGACGACCAGCCTACCCGGATTCGACGACGGTTGCCGCTGCCCGGCGCGACGGTCGTCGGCCGGGACGCGACGTTCAGCCGATGCCCAGCCCGGGGATCGACGCGATCGCTTCCGGGTCGAACCCGCCGAGGGCGGCGAAGTGCCGCCCGCGCTCGGTGTAGTCACGATAGGCGCCGAAACTGGGCGCGCCGGGCGACAGCAGGATCACGCCGGGGTCCACGCCCGCGCCTCCGCCCGCGCCCTGCCCCGTGGCCGCCAGCAGGCGTCGCGCCTCGGCGACCGCCGCGGGCAGGCCGTCGGCCTCCGCCAGGGCGAACCCGGCCGCCTGCGCCACCGGCGCCAGCAGCGCGTGGATCTTCGGCCCGTTCTGGCCGAGGGTGACCACCGCCGCCGGGGGCGCATCGCGCACGGCGTCGGCGAAATCGCGCCAGTCCAGCCCGCGGTCGTGGCCGCCCAGCAGCACCGCGACGCGGCGGTCGCGGAAGCAGTCCAGTGCCGCGAGGGTCGCGTGCGGGGTGGTGCTGATCGAATCGTTGACCCAGGTCAGGCCGTCGCGTTCGCCCAGCGTCTGCAGCCGGTGCGGCAGCGGCCGGAAGCTCGCCGCGTGCGGCGCGAGCGCGACCGCGTCCAGCCCCAGCGCCTCGATCGCGGTCAGCACCCCGCAGAGGTTGGAGCGGTTGTGGCGGCCCGGCAGCGGCACGTCGCGGGTGTCGAACACGGCCTGTTCGCCACGGTGCAGCACGTCGCCGCGCAGGTGCCAGCCGTCCGGGCGACCGAACCAGCGGATGTCGCTGTCGGGCAAACGCAACGCGGACAGGGTCGGATCCTCGCCGTTGAGCACCGCAACCCGCGGCGCGGCCACGGTGACCAGCGCGAGCTTGTCGGCCACGTAGCGCGCCTCGCTGCCGTGCCAGTCCAGATGCTCGGGATACACGTTGGTCGCGACCGCGATCTCCGGCCGTACGCCCGACAGCGCGACGTCGCGGGTCTGGTAGCTCGACAGTTCGATCGCCCAGAACTCCGGCGGCGATTCGACGTCCAGCAGTTCCAGCAGCGGCAGGCCGATGTTGCCGCACAGCGCGGTGCGGTGCCCGCCGGCGCGCAGCAGGTGGGCCAGCAGCGAGGTCGTCGTGCTCTTGCCCTTGGTGCCGGTGACGCACAGCGTGCGCGCCCCGGGATGCTCGGCGAACCACAGCGCGCTGCCGCCGAGGAACAGCGTCCCGCGCGCCGCGGCGTCCATCGCGTCGGACCGGTACGGACTGATGCCGGGCGATTTGACGACGATCTGGAACCGCGACAGGCGATCGGCATCGACGCTGGATTCGGTCACCAGCAGCGGATCGCCCAGCGCCTGCGCGTCGGCGGCCTCGGCCTCGGAACAGAACAGCGTCAGCGGCAGCGACGGCAGCCGCTTGCGCAGGGCGCGCCAGGCGGCGCGACCCTCGCGGCCCCAGCCCCAGAGCGCGACGCGCTTGCCGTCAAGCTGCGAAATGCGCATGCAGGCGCTCCCACAGCGCCGCCGGCACGCGGTGCGCGTCGTCCAGGACCAGCAGCGGCGCGATCGCGAGTTCGCCATCGCCGAGCTGCGGGCGGATCTCGCGGGCGAAACGCTCGACGATCTCGTCCTCGCGCCACTCCGGCCGCTCGGCGAGCGCGGCCATCGCCGCCCGCGATTCGCGGCCCTCGCCGACGCACTCGAACGGCTTGTGGTCGCGGAATTCCAGCAGCGCGTCGTAGCCCGGGATCTGCCCGGCGTCGTCCAGCAGGTTGCGGCCGAAGATCGCGACCAGCCGCGGCTTGGGCATGAACGGCGCCAGCGCGAGGAACACGAAATGGCACTTCGGGCACACCCCGCACCAGCGACTGGCGGGGCGCTCGCCGAGGATGTGGAAGTTGCGATTGCAACTGGAGAAATGCGCGTCGTAGCGATCGCTCTTGGCGAACTGGCGCGCGACCGCGAGTTCGCTCAGCGGGCGCAGCAGCGAGTAGTACTGCAGGTCCGCCGCGACGTGCGCCTGCACGTGCTCGCCGAACGCGCGCTCGAACGCCCAGCCCTTCGACCACTGGTGGTTCACCTCGCCGGTGACGCTGCCGTCCGGCGCGAGGATCAGACTGCCGTAGCTGGCCGAACGCTCGTTCGAGAACACGACCTGGTCGACGCCCAGCAGCACCGCGGCGAACACCAGGATCGCCGAGTTGACCGCGGTGACCGGGATGTGCCCGTTCCACGCGCCCTGGCGGTTGTATTCGAACAGTTCCGGCGCGAGCTGGCGGCCGAGGTTGAGCGTCGGCAGGCCGGTGCGCTCGGCGCAGGCCTTGATCAACTGCGAGCCGCCGATCCAGGTCACGGTCTGCGCGACGCCGGCCTCGCGCAGCGCCTCGATGCTGACCAGCGAGTCCTTGCCGCCGCCGATCGCGACCAGCGCGTGTTCGCGCAGGCCCAGGGCCGGCGCAGCCACGCCCGTCGCGGCGTCCGCCGCGGTCGCGGGAAAGGCGATGCGGCCGTGCAGGTCGAGGCCGTTGCGGTACGCGAACTCGCCGAGTCCGTGCAGGTAGACCGAATCGAGCAGCGCCGCCGTCGCGGCGTCGATCGCGTAGCCGTCGATCCGGATCTCCGGCGGCACCGCGGCCTTGTAGTAGCTCACGCCGGCGATCAGATGCAGCAGGCGCAGCGCGCGCTCGGCCGCGACCGCGCGATCGCCGGCCAGCGCGAACGGCGCACCGGGCACGGTGACCGTCTCCACGAGTTCGGGGCCATCGTCGAAGGCGTAGACCAGTTGCGCGACGCCGGTCTGCGCATCGAACGCGCAGCGGACGAAGCGGAAGACGCGGATTGCGTCGCGGTTGAATTCGGAACTCACGGAGATACTCCAGGGGCGAGCGCGGGCGACCAGCGTGTCCCGGCATTGCGGGTGTGAATGGATCGACGGATGCGCAGGCGATGCGGTTTCACCCCAGCACCTCTTCCACCGGCAGCGGGCGCAGGTTGTAGGTGCTGGCCATGGCCATGCCGTAGGCGCCGGCGTCGGCGATCAGGACCACGTCGCCTTCGCGGGTCGCCGCCGGCAGCATGCGGGCGTGGCCGAACACGTCGCTGCTCTCGCAGATCGGGCCGACCACGTCGAACGGCAGCACCGCGTCGTCGTCGATCCGCGACAGGTTGTGGATGGCGTGCCAGGCGTCGTACATCGCCGGACGTACCAGCGCGTTCATGCCGGCGTCCAGGCCGATCCGGCGCAGGCCGTCCTTCTCGACCACCTGGGTGACGCGCGCCAGCAGCACGCCGGACTCGGCGACGAGGTAGCGGCCGGGCTCGATCGCGAGCGCGAAGCGCGGATACGCGGCCTTGATTCCGGCCAGGCCCTCCGCCCACGCCGCCACGTCGAACGGCCGCGCGTCCGGCGTGTACGGCACCGGCAGGCCGCCGCCGATGTCGATGGTCTCGACCGTGCCGATCTGCTCGGCCAGCGCGGCGAGGTCGGCATAGACCTCGCGCCAGTGCGCGACGTTGTCGATGCCGCTGCCGAGGTGCGCGTGCAGCGCGACGACGCGGGCGCCGATCCGGCGCGCGGCCTCGACGAAGTCGCCGGCCTTCGCCATCGGCAGGCCGAACTTGGCCTCGCTGCCGCCGGTGCGGACCTTCTCGTGGTGGCCGTCGCCGCGGCCGAGGTCGATGCGCAGCCACAGCGGCCGGTCGCGGAACACGTCGGCCCAGCGCCCCAGCACCTCGACGTTGTCCACCGTCACATGCACGCCGAGCGCCAGCGCCTCGGCGTACTCGGCGCGCGGCGCGAAGCTGGGCGTGAACAGGATCCGCGACGGGTCGAGGCCGGGCAGCGTTTCGATCACGTGCTCGACCTCGGCCAGCGACACGCACTCGAAACCGAAGCCCTCGGCCGCCAGCGCGTGCAGGATCGCCGGATTGGCGTTGGCCTTGAGCGCGTAGAAGCGCCGGTCGACCGCGGCGACGTCGCGCAGCGCGCGGGCGCGGGCGCGGACGGTCGCGAGGTCGTACACGTAGGCGGGCGTGCCCTGCGCCGCGCGCGCGACCAGTTGCGCGGCCTGCGCGCGCCACCACGGCGCCTCGCGCTCGGGCGCGCCGTGCGCGAGCTCGGTCCAGCTCGGCCCGAACACCGCCGCGTCCTGCACCGGCATCGCGCCGCTGCGGATCAGTTCACCGTGCAGTTGCGGCAGCAGGCCGTCGGCGTCGACCTCGTCGACGACGAAGGTCAGGTTGAGGTCGTTCGACGACTGCGAGATCAGGTGGACGCGCTCGCGGCCGAAGGTCGCCCACACGTCGGACAGCTTGTGCAGCAGCGACCGCATGCCGCGGCCGACCAGGGTGATCGCCGCGCACGGCGCGATGACCTTGACCCGGCAGACTTCGGCCAGGTCGGCCGAGAGCCGGCTGAGCACGTCGCTGTTGACCAGGTTCTCGCTGGGGTCCAGCGACACCGTCACGTTGGTCTCCGACGAGCCGATCAGGTCGATCGACAGGCCGTGGCGCTTGAACCGCTCGAACACGTCCGCGAGGAAGCCGACCTGCTGCCACATGCCGATCGATTCCATCGACACCAGCACGATGCCGTTGCGGCGGCTGATCGCCTTCACCCCCGGCACGGTGGCGACGCTGGCGTCGATGCGCGTGCCCGGCAGGTCGGGGCGCTCGGTGTCGAGGATGGCCATCGGCACGCCGGCGTCGCGGCATGGCGCGATCGAGCGCGGGTGCAGCACCTTGGCGCCGGTGGTCGCGATTTCCTGCGCTTCGGCGTAGTCCAGGCGCGACAGCAGCCGCGCCTCCGGCACTTCGCGCGGGTTGGCGCTGAACATGCCCGGGACGTCGGTCCAGATCTCGACCCGCTTCGCCCCGAGCAGCGCACCGAAGTACGCGGCCGAGGTGTCCGAACCGCCGCGGCCGAGGATGGCGGTGCCGCCGTCGGCATGGCGGGCGATGAAACCCTGCGAGATGAGCATCCGCGTCGGCTGGGTCGCGAAGCGTTCACGGAAGCCGGCGTCGGCCTGGAAGCGGCAGTTCACCGACAGCCGCTGCGCCCAGTCGCTGGCGTTGGGCAGCGACACCGCGTCGAGCCAGTCGCGCGCGTCGCACCAGCCGAAGTCCAGCCCCTGCGCGCGCAGGTAGGCCGCGCCGAGGGTGGACGACAGCAGTTCGCCCTGCCCCAGCACCTCGGCCTGCCAGTCCAGCGGCCGGTTGGCCGCGCGCGGATCGGCGCCCAGCGCCTGCAGCGCGGCGAGACGCTCGCCGAGCACCGCATCGGGATCGAGATCGAGATCCGCGCAGAACGCGCGGTGGCGCTCGACCAGCGCGGCGATGCGCGCATCGATGCCGGGGCCGTCCGCGGCGCTGCCGTCGGCGGCGATCGCGGTCAACTCGTTGGTCACGCCCGACAGCGCCGACACCACCACCAGCACCCGCGCCCGGTCTTCGTCGGCCCTGCGTTTGGCCAGGCGCCCGATCGTGTCCCAGCGGTGGCGACGCGACACCGAGGTGCCGCCGAACTTGAGCACGACCCAGGCGGGGCCGGCGGAATGCGTATCGGGCATCGGGAGGGGGCGGATAGACTGAAGGGGCCGGCGCGTGGCCGGAGCCCGCAATTCTATGCGAACCGGACCGCCCGCCATGATGTCGTTGCGTTATCTGCAGATGGATGTCTTCGCCGAACGCCCCGGCGACGGCAATCCGCTGGGCGCGGTGCTCGACGGCGGCCGCTTCGACCCGGCCCGGATGCAGGCGTTCGCGGCCTGGACGAACCTGTCGGAGACGATCTTCCTGCTGCCGCCGACCGCGCCCGGCGCTGACTACCGCGTGCGCATCTTCACCCCGCGCTCGGAGCTGCCGTTCGCCGGGCACCCCAGCGTCGGCGCGGCCTGGGCGGCGCTGGACGCCGGGCTCGTGCCCGCGGACCGCACGACGCTGGTGCAGGAATGCGCCGCGGGGCTGCTGCCGGTCCGGGTCGAACGCATCGGCGACGCCTGCCGCAGCCACGCTAGCCACACCCACGCTAGCCACACCCACGCTTGTCGCACCCATGTCCGCGCACCGCGGGCGCGCCGCGTCGGCGGTGCGGACCTGGCGCCGGCGCTGGCGGCGGCGGCGGTCTCCGGGATGCGGGTCGGCGGGCCGGAGCCCGCGCTGTGGGACAACGGGCCGCGCTGGTGGCTGGCGTCGCTGGCGGACGCCGCGGCCGTGCGTTCGCTCGCCCCGGACCTGGCGGCCATCGCGGCGCTGTGCACGGCCACGGGCGCGGTCGGGCTGGCGGTCCACGCGCCGGAAGCCCGCGATGGCCACCACCTGGTCGTGCGCGCGTTCTGCCCCGCCGACGGCATTCCCGAGGACCCGGTCACCGGCAGCGCCCAGGCGGCCATCGCCGCGCAGCTCGCGGCGATCGACCGCCTGCCCGGTCGCGACGGTCGCTACGTCGGCAGCCAGGGACGCGAACTCGGCCGCGACGGCCGGGTCTGCGTCGAGGTCGACGCCGACGGCGAGGTCTGGGTCGGCGGCGCCACCCAGCCGGTGATCCGCGGCAGCGTCGCGTGGTGACCGGCGACGACGAGGAGGACAGGCCCCGATGACCATCTACGCCGTGCAGTACGCATTGCGCCCCGCGCCGCACAGCGAGGATTTCGCGACGGTGGGCGGCGCGATCGTGCATTCGCTGGTGCGGGCCGACACGCCCGAGGCCGCGCACGCCGCGGCGATGGCGTACTTCCGCGACGACGGCTGGGAACTGGTCGCCGTCGAACACCAGCCCAGCCCGGTGGCGCGGGCCCAGTGCGAGGACGACCCCGAATTCCTCGACGCCTGGGACGAAGCCGAGGCGCACGGCGAATGCCACCTGTTCCACCTGTGGCCGCCCGGCGGCGAGGACGACGCGCCGCTGCACTGACCGCGGGGACCGGCGCTGCTAAGCTGCCCCGCCCCGCACGACGCCACGCCCATGACCGCACGCCGCTACGTCCAGGTCGATGTCTTCGCCGATCGCCCCGGCGCAGGCAACCCGCTCGCCGTCGTCCTCGATGCCGAGGGCCTGGACGACGACCAGATGCAGGCCATCGCCCGGTGGACGCGCCTGCCCGAGACCACCTTCGTGTTCCCGGCCACCGACGCCGACACCAGCTACCGCCTGCGCATGTTCAGCCCGCGCCGCGAAGTGCCGTTCGCCGGGCATCCCAGCGTCGGCACCGCGCACGCCGTGCTCGAAGCCGGGCTGGCGACGCCGCGCGACGGCCTGCTGGTCCAGCACGGCATCGCCGGCAAGCTGCCGCTGCGGGTGAGCGGCGACGGCCCCTCGCGCACGATCGCGGTGCGCACGCCGCGCGCCAGCGTGCGCGAGATCGCGGCCGCGGACGACCCGCGCCTGCGCGAGGCGCTGGCCGGACTGCCGCTGGGCGCGCTGCCGCCGGCGCTGATGGACGGCGGCCGCCGCTGGTGGCTGGCCGAGGTCGCCGACGAGGCGACCCTGCGCGCGGCCACGCCGCCGTGGCCGGCGATCGGCGCGCTCGCCGAGGACAGCGACAGCATGGGCCTGTGCGTGTTCGCGCGCAGCGACGATCCGGTCTACTACCTGGCCGTGCGCGCCTGGGTGGGCGCGCCGGCGCAGTTCGAGGACGCCGCCTCCGGCGCCGCCAACGCCACCCTCGCCGCCTGGCTGGCCTCGCAGGACGCTCTCCCCGGCGACGGCGGTTTCTACCGCATCAGCCAGGGCCGCGAAGTCGGCCACGACGCCATCATCGAACTCACCGTCGACGCCGACGGCGACGTTTGGTCCGGCGGGCGGGTGTGCACGGTGGTGCGCGGCGCGCTGGAGTGGCGCTGACGCACCGGCGTCACGCGCTGGAGTGGCGCTGACGCACCGGCGTCACGCACTGGACAACCCCGTCGCGGAGTGGCCAAGCTTGCATGCATCGCGCTCCCCCGCGCATGCGACACGCCCCTCCCATGTCCCGGATCCGAACCGCCACGATCGACGACGCGGACGCCATCAGCCGGCTGGTGGCGAGTCTCGCGCAGCACTTCCTCGAAGATCCGGACGACGCCGCGGTGCAACCGTTCCTCGCGACGCTGACGCCGGCCGCGACCGCGCAGCGGATCGCGTCATCCGATTTCCGGCATTACGTCGCGGAAGACGAGAGCGGCGTCTGCGGCGTCATCGCGCTGCGCGGCGGATCGCACGTCTACCACCTCTTCGTGCGCGAAGACCGACACCGCCGCGGCATCGCCCGGGCGCTGTGGACGCATGCGAAGGCGTTGTCCGGCCACGATGCGTTCACGGTGCGGTCGTCGCTGTTCGCGGAACCGGTCTACGCGCGACTCGGCTTCCTCCGCGAAGCGCCGCCGCGCACCGACAACGGCGTCACCTCGGTCGCGATGCGCCACGGCGGCGGCTGAGCGTCGGCCCGGGTCTGCGCGCCGGCGCAGTTCGAGGACGCCGCCTCCGGCGCCGCCAACGCCACTCTCGTCGCCTGGCTGGCCTCGCAGGATGCCCTCCCCGGCGCCCGCCGGCGCCGGCGAGAGCGTCAACACCGTTTCATGCGACGAGAACGCACCACCACCGATGTCGATCGCCCCTTCGATCCCTGCGGAGCCCTTCCCATGAACCCGAGAGTCCCTGCCTTGCTCGGCCTGCTGGCCTTCCTGCCTGTCGGCAGCGCGCTGGCGCAGGTCGCCTGCCCTGACGGCACCCACTTCTTCGGCGGCAACATCGCGCCGGATGCGAGCCAGTGCGTGCCGATCCTCGTCGACGACGCGCCGCCGCGGAAGACCGTCACCGAAGCCCGGATGGAAGCCCTCGACGCCATGGACGATGCGACCAGCGCCTGGGGCCGGGTCGCGCTGACGATGGCGAACGATGCGCAGAAGAAACGCCAGCTCATGGCGGGCAAATGGGAGGTCTACCAGGACCAGGAGCGAGCGGATCCGGGCGAGTTCTGTTCCGCGCTGTTCCTCAACCCCGACGGTATCCTCCGGCTGTCTGGGCCCGGCGGCGGCTACGAGGGCGCGATGCTGACGTTCTGGGGTCGCGACATTCCCCGCCCCGCGGCGGCCAGGACGGTCCGGGTGAAACTCGCGCAGTCCGACGACACCGGCGGCCCGCAAACCGTCACCGCGTTCAACTACACGCAGCCCGGCGAGCAAGGCTGGGGCGCGATCGCGATCGCGGTGCCGTCGGCCGACGCCCTGCTCGCGAACATGATCGACGACCTCGGGTTCACCATCGCCATCGACAACAGGCAGGTCATCGCGATCCGCTGGTCGAACGGCCTGTCGGCGCGCGACCGGCTGAAGGCCTGCGTCCAGCGCCGGAGCAAGTGATCCGCGCGCGCGCCGACCGCGCGGGGATGACGGCGGCGCGCCGGAGGGCGCGTCAGCCGAAATGCCCGAGCGGCGCGCCCGCCAGCAGGTGCAGGTGGATCTGGAACACGGTCTGCCCGCCGTGGGCGTTGCAGTTCATCACGATCCGGTAACCGTCGTCGGCGAAGCCCTCGCGCTTGGCATAGTCCGCCGCGGCGACGGCCAGGCGTCCGACGATCGCCGCCTGCTCCGGCTGCACGTCGTTGAGCGTCGGGATCGTCTCCTTCGGCACGAACAGCACGTGGACCGGCGCCTGCGGCGCGATGTCGCGGAAGGCGATGACGTGCTCGTCCTCGAACACGATGGTCGCCGGGATCTCGCGGCGGATGATCTTGTGGAAGATGGTGTCGGACATGGCGGGCTCCCGTGCGATGGCCGGATTGTACGTAGGGCGGGCCCAGGCCCGCCATGGCGGAGCGTCCCGTGGATCGGGATCGATCCAGGCCGCCGCGATCGCGGTCCGCGACGATCAGGGTCGCCGCGATGGCGGGCCGGGGCCCGCCCTATGCCGGCATTTCGCTGCGCGAGCCGAACGCGTGCGACAGCGTGCCGCGATCGACGTACTCCAGTTCGCCGCCCAGCGGCACGCCGTGGGCGAGCCGGGTCGGCGTCACGCCGTGCTGGCGCGAGAGCTGCGCGAGGTAGTGCGCGGTCGCCTCGCCTTCGACGGTGGGATTGGTGGCGATCACCAGTTCGCGGACCTCGCCCTCGGCCAGCCGCGCGGCCAGCGCATCCAGCCCCAGTTCGCGCGGGCCGATGCCGTCGAGCGGGCTCAGCCGGCCCTGCAGCACGAAATAGAAGCCGCGATAGCCGGTCGCCTGCTCGATCACCAGCCGGTCCGCGGGGGATTCCACCGCGCACAGCAGGTGCGCGTCGCGCGCGCCGCTGGCGCAGATCGCGCAGACCGGGGTTTCGCTGAAATCTCGGCAGCGCTCGCAGTGGCCCACGTGCTCGACCGCATTCGCGAGCGCGTCGGCGAGCCGGCGCCCGCCGTCGCGGTCGCGCTCCAGCACGTGGTAGGCCATCCGCTGCGCGGTCTTCTGGCCGACCCCGGGCAGGATGCGGAAGGCGTCGATGAGCTGTTCGAGCAGGGAGGCGGTCATGGGATGGGAACATGGTTGTCGCGCAGGGATGCGCACACGTCGCGCGCGACACGCGCGCGACGGACGACCGCAAAAACCACGTTTTTTGCGGTCGTCGCGGAAGCGGCGGCAGGATGCCCCGTCTTCCGCATCGATTTAGAACATGCCCGGGATCTTCATCCCCGGCGGGATCGGCATGCCGGCGGTGGCCGCGGACATCTTCGCCTGCGATTCGGCGTTGATCTTGTTCACGGCGTCGTTGATCGCGGCGGCGATCAGGTCCTCGGTCATCTCGGCGTCGGCGAGCACGCTCGGCTCGATCCGCACCTTGCGGCACTCCATCTTGCCGGTCAGGGTCACGCTGACCATGCCGCCGCCGGCGCTGCCGGTGGCTTCGATCCTGGCGACTTCTTCCTGGGCGCGCTGCAGGTTTTCCTGCATCTTCTGCGCCTGCTGCATGAGTTGGGCGATGTTTCCGCGCATGGGGGCGTTCTCTTTCAGTCTTCGAAGGGGCGGATGGAATCGGGCACGAGCTTCGCGCCCTGCTGCTGCATCAGGCGCTGCACGTCGGGATGGCCGAGGAAGGCCTCCTCGGCCGCCGCCTGCTTCTCGTCGCGCTGGCGGGCGTTGCGGGCGTGCATGGTCTCGGCGTTCGCGACCTTGCCGGTCTCGAACTTCAACTGCACCGGCCCGCCGAGCTGCGCCGACAGCGCGTCGGCGAGCGCCTTGATCAGCGCCGGGCTGCGCAGGTGGTCGTCCTCGGCCGACAGCGCCAGGCGCAAGGTGTCGCCGGCATGGGCCACGAAGGCGGCGTGGCCGGCGAGTTCGCGCACCGGTCCGCGCAGATCGCAGCGCTCGACGAGGTCGAGCCAGCGTTCGGCGTCGATCCCGGCCACGGTCGTGGCCGCGACGGGGTCCGTGCGGGTCGCGGCCGGCGGCGGCGCCGTGACTTCGATCCGCGAAGACGGGCGCGGCGGTTCGGAAGGCGCGGGGGCGACGGGGCGGGCTTCTACGGGGCGTGCTTCAAAGGCGCGGGCTTCGGGAGGGGACGCCCCGGCGCGGGCCGGATTGTCCAGCGCGACCGGCGGCAGCGGCCGCGACATCATCGGCGGCGGCTTCGCGGCCGCGCCCTCGAGCGCGGCGCGGGCGGCCTCGGGCCCGCGCGCGGCCGCGGCGGCCGGACGCTCGGGCTGGGTCGCACCGCCCTCGGCCGGGCGGAACGCCAGCATGCGCAGCGCGGTCATCTCGAAACCGGCGCGCGGACTCGGCGCCAGGCCGATGTCGCGCCGTCCCTGCAGCGCCATCTGGTACCACAGTTGCACGACCTCGGGCCGCACTTGCGCGGCGATGCCATCGATGTCGACGCCGTCGGCCTCGACTTCGGCCGCGGGCACGAGCTGGCGGACCTGGATGCGGTGCAGCGCCTCGGCCATCGCGTCCAGCACACCGCTCCAGTCGGGCGAGAAATCGGCCAGCGCGGCGATCGCGTCGAGCAGCGCCTGGCCCTCGCCCGCCGCCAGCGCGGCCAGCACCGCGCCGACGCGGGTGCGATCGACCGTGCCGAGCATGGTCGCGACCCCGGCGTCGGTCAGCGGCGCGCCGCCGGCGCTGGCGCCGGTGTAAGCGATGGCCTGGTCGAGCAGCGACAGACCATCGCGCAGGCTGCCGTCGGCGGCCTTGGCGAGCTGGCGGATCGCGCCGGGCTCGACCGGGATCTCCTCGGCGGCGAGGATCTTGGTCATCTGGCCCTGGATCTGGCCTTCCTCCAGCCGCTTGAGGTTGAACTGCAGGCAGCGCGACAGCACCGTCACCGGCAGCTTCTGCGGGTCGGTGGTCGCGAGCAGGAACTTGACGTGGCCCGGCGGCTCTTCCAGCGTCTTCAGCAGCGCGTTGAACGCCGACTTCGACAGCATGTGGACTTCGTCGATCAGGTAGACCTTCACACGGCCGCGCGAGGGCATGTACTGGGCGTTGTCGATCACCTCGCGGACGTCGTCCACGCCGGTGTTCGAGGCCGCGTCGATCTCCAGCAGGTCGATGAACCGGCCGGCGTCGATGTCGCGGCAGGCGTTGCACTCGCCGCAGGGCTCGGCCGAAGTCCCGCGCTCGCAGTTCAGCGACTTGGCGAAGATCCGGGCGATGGTGGTCTTGCCCACCCCGCGGGTGCCGGTGAACAGGAAAGCGTGGTGGACCCGGCCGGTGTCGAGGGCGTTGCTGAGCGCGCGGACGACGTGCTCCTGCCCGACGAGTTCGGCGAAGCGCCGGGGGCGCCACTTGCGGGCGAGGACGAGATAGGACATCCCGCCATTCTGCCACGCGGGCCGCCCCGCCCGGACCGTCGCCGGCGCTTCCTTGTCCGCCCCGGGGCCGGGCGCTAGAATGGGCGGTCCCGAGGGGCGGCCGGACGCCGCGCCGGAGGCGCCTGCGGAGAGGTGTCCGAGTGGTTGAAGGAGCACGCCTGGAAAGTGTGTAAGCGTCTAAACCGCGCTTCGGGGGTTCGAATCCCCCTCTCTCCGCCAGATCTTCCAAACCCCTGATTCGTCAGGGGTTTTTTCTAGTCAGGAAGATTTGGATGCAGGACACAAGTCGGGACACATCTCCCGATGCGCATCCCCCATCATCTCGTGCGTTCTCCCACCGGCGTCTGGTCGTTCCGGCAGCGTGTGCCCACCGACCTGCAGACGACGCTCGGCCGTCGGATCTTCAAGAAGACGCTCCGCACCGCGGAACTGTCGGAGGCGCGACTGCGCGCACTCATGCTGGCCTCCCGCTATGCTCAAGCCTTCACCGTGTTGAGGGAGCAACGCGTGGACAAGCTGAGCAAGAAGGACGCGGACGCGCTCGTCGCCAAGCTCACAGGGGCCAACGACCTCCGCGACCTGACCCTCCACCGCACCCGCTCGCCGGACGGCACCGTCAGCGAGCGCTGGCAGATCGACAACGAGCTCGACCTGCGGATGTTCCAGTCGATGCAGCGCCCGTCCGGCGACCCGCTGATGGACGCGCTCAACGCGCCCGACCCGCCGCCGCAGGTTCGTCCTGAAACCCCTACTGTCACGGTCATCAAACTGGACGATGCCCGCGACGGCTGGCTGGCGAGCCTGAAGGGCAGCAGCCTGCCGAAAACCTGGACCATCAAGAAGACCGCCATCGAAGCGCTGGTCGCGTTCCTGGGTTCCAAGAAGAAGGTCCATACCATCCACCGCACCGACCTGGCCCGCTGGTATCAGCACATGCGAGACGCTGGTGCAGAAAATTCCACCCTGACGAACAAGCAGAGCTACATTGGCGGCAAGGGCGGATTTTTCGAATGGGCCATGGCCTCGGGCTACTACCCCGTCGGCGACAACCCGGCTGCGGGTCACGTCAGCTACTCCTCCCGTGAGAAGCGTGCTCGGCGAAAGTTCGGGTTCAAGCCTTACGACGCGCATCAGGTCCAGGCGCTGTTCGAGCCGGCCGCCCTCGAGACGTTGCCGCCTAACGCGCGCTGGGCCGCGCTGATCGGCCTCTACACGGGCGCCCGCGCGTCGGAGGTCGGGCAACTGCTGACCGCTGACATCTTTGAAGAGGATGGCGTCCCTTGCATTCGGATTTCCGACGAGGGCGAACATCAGAAGGTGAAGACCGACGTGAGCCTACGCACCATCCCCATTCACCCGGATCTTCTCGCATTGGGATTTCTGGATTGGGTCGACCGCACACGCAAGGCCGGCCACGAGCGGCTATTCCCGGCGGCGAAGGCCGACGCGAAGAACGGTCAAGGCAACTGGATCTCCAAGGCGTTCAGCCGGCACCTCGATGCCGTGGGCAGGCACTGGCCAAAGGGGAAGCGCGGCTTCCACTCCCTCCGCAAAACGGTCATCCAAAACCTTCAGGGCGCAGGGGTGGTTTCAGAGCTTCGGGCCCAGCTTGTCGGCCATGAACTGGATGACGAGCATCATGCTACTTACAGTCGTCCGTTTACTTTACGCGAAAAGCTGGATGGGATTGGTGGCTATTCACCTGGACTATCTGCACTCGCATTCAACCTCAAACTGGGCGCTCTGCAACCATTGCTGCGGGAGCAAAATCGAGTGCGCAAGCAGGCTGAAATCTGCAGGCAGACCCAAGATATCTAGTGATCTGCCCCCACTCGGCCATACCACATGAAGCTGTAAAATCCGTCACCCCAAGAGGACGGACATAAAGAAGAGTCTATTCACAACTGAGCAGATCATCGCATCGACTCCACTGGCGAAACACGGAATGAGTCAAACGACGTATTGCTAGTCCACCGGCAATAAGTCTGACACTCGGTTGACGTTCTGAAGCCATTCGTCGTTCATGACTTCGGCGTTCACTTTGTAGCCAAGATCAACCAAATGACCTAAAAGGTAGATCCACCCGGTTCCCAACTCATTGGCGCCCGCAAGCCTGTTCGTATCTGAACCACCTCCCCCCATCATCTTCTCTCGAAACTCTACCAAAGTATCTCTTCGACATAAAAAACAGAATCTCTCGAAAGGCGTTCTTGATGTTGAAAGTGATATCTTTTTGACACGTCCGTTCCTAATAACCCAGTCCCATCTTTTTTCACCCCCTACATATGAGGTCTTCAAAGCAACAATTGCGTCCGCCTCACCACTCTGCAAATTCTGCATCAACTTACTGACAACAGAGGGTGAATAAACAACATCAGAGCTGCCGCAAAAAATAAAGGGGTTGCTCGTCCTTGCTAATCCATCCCAGAGAGCGCCTAGCATGGTGCTACTTAATGTATTTACTAGATTAACTTTGGGGTAGCTTTTCGGAATATCGTGATACTGATCAGAAAATGGCTTCGTTACGACAACAATTCTCTCTGCGTGTCTGTTAATCGCGTCTAGAGTCCAGCACAGGAGTGGTTTGCCTCGGAATAGAACCAATGGCTTTGGCTTGCTGTTCGTTATGGGAGCCATTCGCGTTCCTTGACCAGCCGCCAAAATCACCGCGTCAACTTTCATCGAACCTTCTCCCTATAATAAAGCTCTCTTCCAACGCTCCCGGAGCGCCGAGCAAAGCACAGACAAATCCCCAGCAGTCAAAGGGGCCGCGTTTTGGAAGGCCGGATGCTTCGGCCACCCTGCGTCCTCAATGACAAAACCGGCTATATTTCGCGCACTTGAATGCCGCGGTATAACATGAAAATGAACATGGGGATCAACCATCATCAATATGATGTAGTTAATTCTCTCAAACTGCATGACCTCTTTGAGGTTAGTCTCAACATCTGCAGTGACTGCTTTCAGCTCAGCGAACGCCTGTAGAGAAATTTCCGGAAACGACGTTTGTTCTTCCTTGCAGACTAGTATCAAGCAGCCAGCGGAAATCTGCTTTTCACGAAGCATTACGACCCAATGATCGTATTCTGCCACGGTCGTTCCTGGATATCCAAATTTCGTTATGGTCGAGTTCATTCGCTCATCTCCACGTTACATTATATCTTTAATGACCTTATCAAGTTTAATCAAATCAGCAATCACATTCACATTCGTACTATGAATTTCCAGATTATGCGACGAAACTGATTTTGACTGTAAGAGTATGGGTATCAACCCAGATTCGACCGCGCCAACTATGTCCGTTGATATTTTATTTCCGATCATGCACGCTTCAGATGAGTGCACATTTAGAGCAGATAACGCAGATTTGAATATTCCTTGGCTCGGTTTCCACGCACCAACCTCGTATGAAAGAGTCATGACATCGAAATGCTCGTGCAACTTCATGCCATCGATCAAGTAGCAAGTGGGAGGATAACAATTAGAAAGTAGACTCACGCGCAAACCGAGGTCTTTCACTGCGGCAATTGCCTCAACGGCTCCCTCGACGAACGTCGCGCGACTAACTGCATGTCGCCATTGTTTGTCCGCAATAGCGATGGCCTCCTGATCGACCGGCAGATTTCTCGCTTCGAATAGCAGTGAAAAAAACGTCAACGGGTCTAGCTTAAGATGCTCGATGGTTAGAGCCTGCGCACAATCATCGAAATCGGAGATACTGCTGAATCCGAGAGTTCCATAAACTGCAAACTGAGGCTTTATAGGCATCTCTACCAGAGTGTCCATAAGATCGAAACATGCAACCTTCAGCACGACGAACCTCCCAGCCAAGGAATGGCTAACAACTCATCGAGATTTGAGACCATCGCATCAACGACCAATGCCCCCGAACTTACTGGTCCTTTAGCGCGGCGTTCGAGCAATACGGTTCGCGTCCCAAGGTGTGCCACACCAAGGACGATAGTTCTCACCTTATCTCCCACTGCACAAACCTCTCCGGGCTGCAGATCCAACCTCTTGAAGGCTAACTCGAAAATCCTCGGATCAGGCTTGTAAAGGCCGACATCGCACGAAAAGATGATCTCATCGAAGGCTTCCTCCAAGCCGTGATGTCTCAAGCGGTTCCAGCTCACAGGATTTGTGTTTGAAATAAGGCAAAGGCGCATCCCTCTCTTCCTTAATGAGCTGAGACATCGCTGCGCATCATGCTGCAGTTTTGAGCCAACAACCGAGCGGTGCACTGCTTCCATCATTGCAGAGATGGCGCTGGCATCGCTCACCCCGGCTGCCGCCGCGAGCCGCGTCACAAACTCTTCCGTTGCTATCGAAACGAAATTTCGGCAAATTTGAAGGCTTTGGAACTCGATGAACTCTCGCGGCCTATCCAGAATACGAGAAAACTCTTTATCCTCATCTACTTCAGGCGAGTGAGCGATGAGAGTATCACCCAAGTCAAAAATGACGCCTTTGACCTCATAAATGTTGGGCACCATTATATTCCTCGGCTCTTGCAGATTATACGCATGGTTCGAAATGTCGAACTTTCGAGAAGTGAACTGGCGTTTTCGATCGCGCTCTTCAGCGAGAGAGGGCCATCGGCTATCGAAACCAGCCCATCCAACCCCAGAAAATAATTTAGATAGCTTCCGTGTCCCACTTGCCCGGCGAATGCGACAACCGGAACATTGTGCTTCGCACAAGCCAGCGAGACGCATGCGACAACCTTTCCTGACGCGGTTCTGGCATCTACGCATCCCTCGCCAGTCAGGACAAGGTCGCTCTGGCCAATTGCCGTATCGAGATCAACAAACTCGCGCACGACATTCATACTAAAATCAAGTTTCGCACCGAGGAAAGCATGCAATGCGGCCCCTAAACCACCCGCAGCCCCGCCTCCAGGAATGTATCGAACATCCACGCCCTGTTTATCAAAAACGATCTTTGCATAATGATCTAACGCATCTGACAATCGCAGTGCCATCGCTTCATCCGCGCCTTTTTGGAATGAATATATGCGTGAGGTGCCGTCGGAGCCACAAAGAATGCTAGTGACATTGCAAGCCACTCGGAATTTTGTCTCGAAAATCTTGCACGAAATGCCATTGAGGTCGATTTCAGCCAACGCAGCCAACGCGCCTCCTCCCAAGGGGATTTCGGCTCCTTTGGTATCAAGTAGCTTGGCACCTAGCCCCACGAGCATGCCAGCCCCTCCATCATTGGTGGCGCTATCTCCGCATCCGACAAACACAGTGTCGCAGGACATCGTCAAAACTGCGTGCTTTATGAGATCACCAATACCGATGGTACTTGTGATCGACGGGTTGCGTTCATTCGGAGATAGTAGTGCCAAGCCTGCGGTCGCGGCACTTTCGATTACGGCAGCCTTGCCTCCGTTGTAGTCAATTATTCCGTAAGTGGCATCTATTGTCCGGCCCAACGGATCTCGTGCGACTGAAGTGACAATGTTTCCCTTGGCGTGGCTTGTAATCCGTTCGGCAAAACCAGTGCCGCCGTCACACATCGGGAGAAGGGTGATGCTTGCATTCGGCAACGCTAGGCGAACACCTCGTGCAATTGCAGCCGACGCCTCTTCTGCAGAAAGAGATTCCTTAAAAGGACCAGGTGATATCAAGATTCGCATTTGCAAAATTGTCCTTAACCAGGGTTGTCATCCGTGGGCTAAAATCTAGCTATGCATATGCTGATAATTGGAAGGAGTAGTCTACTTCGCCCTGAACTGGCCGGATTTTTATAGGCACTGAGGAACCACTCTGCACATGGCGCCGCTCCAACTCTACATATCGCCTGCGCGACGAATGCCTCAATGAGCGCTGGTTCACTGGCATGCTGCAGGCCCGCACCATCATTGAAACCTGGTGCGGCGATCGTCGAGGACGATGGCCGCCGTCGGGAAATCCCGCTCTGCGACTGTAGCCGGCGATGGACTGCGCGGTTGAGGGCGGCGGGCGCCTCCGCGCGCGGACGTTTGCCCGTGGGCGGATTTGCGCGGGCGCCTGCCGCGGCGAGCACGGCGCCAGCAAAGACCGGGGCGCGAGACGACTCCAAGGCCCCACGCTTACGCGGGGTTCGGTGCGCGACGCGGCGCAGCAACCTTCGAAATCCTTCCTGGTCGGCTCGGGCACTTTCCATTTCCTCATGGTGACGCTCCCTTGCTAAACCTCAGCGTGGCCAGTATGCATCAAGGTGCCGACAACGGTCTTTAGTCAGACCCATACGGGTCCCGTGACTATCCCTCGCACGGACCCGTTCAGGTTTGCGAGGATGACGATATGCCATCTTGCGTAAAACGTAAATGCCGCTTTGATGTGTGCTCCCCCACTGCTCGAGGAGAGCGCACCTTGATGGATCCAAAAAAGTTGCAATTGCCGTCGTCTTCCGAACTCCTGGCCAGACTTCGTTCCGAGGATGTCCGGCGCAGCGCCGCCGGGTTGGACGACGACATGGAGTTCCACATGAACATAGCCGATGAGTTGGTTCGGCGCTACAAGCGAATGAAGGCGGAACTCGCCAACGCACCCGACGAGCCGATCCCGCCCAACCGCCAAGTGGTCGTCGACCGCGATCAGGGCACGCTGGCCGCTCTCCGCGCCAAGCGGGTCAGGAAGAAGCGGTTGAACTGACCCGCCCCTGCACGGCATTCAGGGGGAGACCGTGCCCCTCAACCCAGACGCCCCGCGAAAGCGGGGCGTCTTCTTGGGTCAAAACTTCGGACGATAAGGTCGGGTGTCTGATTTGGAGCCGCCTTGCCGGTCATCCTGTTCGGGCGGGGCCGGCGGCTCCTCTTTCTTCGAAAAACGCGGCATGTCGGGAGTCCAACTGTCGGCATCGACCGGGAATTGTTGCAGCATTTCGGCGCTCCAGTTTTCCAGGCTCTGGATGCGCTCGTGCAACTCCTGAGCGTAGCGTTGCTGAGCTCCCTCGCCGATCGCTTCCCGCGCTTTTCGCCACGCGCTGCGGCGCTCGCTCACGGCCGTCAACCGTCTTTCACGCCGCTGTTGCCACTCGCCGCGCGGCCACAGCATGGGCTTGGGGTGTTCGGCGTCGAACGCTTGAAGCTCTTTGCGTGCAGCCTCCCATTCCGCCTTCGCGCGCTTTTCGGCCGCCTGCTCCCGCAACAAGCGGCCGGTCTCGTGGACGACTGCTTTCATGTATCGCACAAGTTGGCGGAGGTAGACCGCGAACGCCTGCGTGTCGATGTGCGCCTTCAAGCGCGCGGCGTAGTAGCTCAAGATGCGGGGGGTGTAAACGAACAGCGCGTGACTGGGCCCCACCGTGCCGGTCGCCCACAGCTGCCTCGCTTCGGCGTAAGCCTCCCGCGCCGCCCGACGGCGCCCCTCAACGGTGCCCAAGCGGGGTGTATTGCTGCGCGGTTTGGCCTTGGGGGCGATGCGAATCTCGTCGGGATGGGACAGCGCATCGGCGGCGCGGGGCGGCACTTGGCCGATCGCGCCGTTGAACGCGCCCAGTGCCGTGGCCTCGCCCTTTCGCTCCAACGCGGTGGCGTGCTTGCCCAGGTGAATCGTCGGTTCGCGGGTCAAGCCAAGTGCTGCCGCGAAGTCTCCCCGCGATTCCGCGTTGGCGCGCTGATCCTCCAGACTGCGGTGGTCGACGCGCGCGCTGATGGCGGCCTGCTCCAGGTGCTGGTTGATCACCCTGGCGACCATCTGCCGCGTCCACTCGACTTCGGTCCGGCCCGTGGCGCCGCCGTCCAGTTCACGGGTCTTGCCGTCGAGGCCCAACGGACCCATGCGTCTTGTGGTGGCAAGCATGTGCACGTGGTGGTTGAGCGAGCCCTCTGCCGCGGGCCGGTGGATGCTTACTTGCATCGCGAAGCGGTAACGGGTGACGAGTTCGTCCGCCAGCGCCATGGCGACGCCCATGCGCTGGTCGTCGCTGAGCTCATGCGGCAACGCGACCTCGAACTCCCTGGCGAGGGTGGCGTCCTTGCGTTTCTCGGCCGCCTCCGCCGCGGCCCATAGCGCGCCCGGCTCGAAGGCCCAATTGGGCGCGTCGTGCGGTGCGATGCACCGGGTTTCGACGACACCATTGCGGAAGCGGTAATTGTGGTGACGCCCGGTGGCGGGATCGGTGAGCAGTATGCCGGCGCGGTAAGCGGCCGCTGCGATCGCCGACTGGCCCTTGCTGCGGCTGAAGATTTTGACGTGTGCGTGATAGATGGCCATCGGATCCTTGCGAAGTGAGCGAGGATTCGTTTATGGCATCGCACGCGGCGTTGGCAAGAGGATTCGAAGGCTTTTTTCTTTCGCTGTTGCGCTGTGCATTTGGGGTTCAGGGGCGACGCCCCTGACGCACGCGTCCGACGCAGGAGGATGCCTAAGTGCGCTCTTGCTCCAGGTTGTTCGCTTTGCGTTTTTTCGCTTTTCCGACTTTGAGTTTTTCGTCTTTTCAGTGACTGCGAAACATCTTGACGCGGGAAGAATCACCGTTTCAATCGGAGCACCCCACCGTTGAAGGATGCCCCCCGCATGCAGCAAACCGATCACCTGCACAGCAAAATCGCCCGCGCGACCACGCGGCTGGCGCAACTCCAGGCGCAAGATCTCATCGCGGCGCAGCGCAAGGCCTTGCGCGATCGTCAACAGGCGCGCCGCGACAGCGAGCGCCGGAAGCGCCGGCTGGCCGAACTGGTCATCGCCGCCGGCGCGCAAGACCTGCCGGATGCAGAAGTGACGGGCGCGCTCGCGCACTACGTGCGCGAGCGCCGCGACCACAACCTCCAGCAACAAGCCGATCTGTCGGGCCAACGGCTGCTCGGCGCGATGCTGGGGCAACCGAATCAACCTTGAAGGCCGCGCTTCCGCAGCCGCATCCCACCTTCGGCAACACATCCACGTTGCGTGGAAGCTCAATGGTTGAGGCATCCGAGGCGGAGCGCTCTTTTTGCGCACGGCTATTCGACTGGCATCGCACGCACGCCCTCAACACAGGCGCCTCATTGACAGCCGAGGGCAGCAGCTCTGTGCTCACGGTGCACGCTCCCTTCCTGTGCGTGCCGGATGAAAACGGCACCTTGTGGCTCGCCGGCCTGGTGGACCCCGATGACTTGAACGTGCTCATGCAACAGCCGGTCCGTCCTGGAAGCTCTCCGCGCTTGATGCTTCTGACATTCGCTGCGGCGTTTGACCTGCCGTGCTCAGACCTGAAGGTTTTTCAGGCAGTGAGGCGCGTCTACGTGGCCGGTGTGCGCGAAGAGTTGGCTGGCGTGCGCGCTTACCTCGCCGGGCTGGAGGAAGATCGGTTGGCGGAGGTTCTTCCCGCGCCAACCCCCTACCGCCCCAAACCTCCCCGGCTGTAGTCGCTGCGTGAGGGCGCGAGCGCATTTCGGCTACACGTCTTTGCCCCGGACAAGTGCAGCGACAAGGTCGCCAAGGCAAACACGCCCGCAATGATCTACAGCGGGTTCCTTTTTCGACGCTTGGTGGCTTTCCGCAAGCGTTGACCCAAACGCTTGGCCGCCTGTTTTGCCAACAACCGTCGGAACGCTTCTGGATCCGCAGCCAAGTCGATGGCCCGTCGGCCAGCGTGATCGGCGATGCCCGGGTCAGCGCCGTAGTCGAGAAGCAGCTTGGCTGTTCGCAGGTTCGGCGGGCGAAGACCGCCCTTGCCGTGCTTCAACACGAGCACCTCTGGCACCGCGCAGTGCAGCGGCACGGTTTTGACTGCGTTGATGTAGTTGGGGTCCGCGCCGGCTTCCAACAACGCCCGGGCGACGTAATACCGATGTTGGCCTGCTGCATGAAACAGCGGCACGTTGAAAAGCTCATCCACCGCGTTGGGGTCGACTCCTTCTTGCAGCAATGCCACCACCTCGCGCAGCGTCCCGCACTTCACGGCTTTGTGAAGCGCGGCGACTTTCGGTGGGGGGAGTTTGAATCCTTCGGGAAGTTGGGCATCCATACCCGGCTCTCAGTGTTGAGTGACCCCAGTGTAGACAAGCCGAGTGCTTTTGCGACTGACCGGCTATGCCGCCCTCCGATGCTCGTAATAGGGCCGCTCACGGTCGTCGAGGATTCGGTAGAGCTCTGCACGTCGGTTCGGATCCGGGTTGAGCCATGCGTCGAGGTTCTCGGGCTTGATGGGGATGATGCAGCGGTCGTGACCGGCCGCCGCCACTTCCGGCGGCGGCTCGTCGGTGATCGCGGCGAAGGACCACAGGTCCTCGCCCGGGCCCTGCCAATGCGACACCAGGCACGCCACAAGCATGTCCTGCCGCGGCTCGGGCCGGAACTCCAGCACCACGCTTTCCTCGACCTCGCCGGGTTCGAGCTCGCGGCCCTCGGCGCGGTGCCGGCTGACGTTCTCGTAGAACGCGTTCGTCACCATGACGCCGTGCGTGTGCCCGAACAGGCCGCCCCAGAATCCCTCGAGGTTGTCCCGCCGCGCGTTGTAGGTCCCCGGAAACTTGATGTCGACGTTCGCCGGCTTGCCGGCCGGACGGCACTGGTATCGCATGGGCCTTAGCACTCGCTGCCCGCCTTCGACGACCATCACCGGCGCGTAGACGCCCGGGAAGATACGCGCGTCGCGCGCCTCGGGCGCGGTGCGGCGCAGGTCCGCCAGCTTTCCCTTGGCCCACTCGATTTTGTTGCCGGCGATGCGCCCGTCGTTCTCGGCCTTCTTGGTCGATCGCGTCGCGAGCGTGCGCTGCGCGGCGACCAGGCGCGTGCGCTGCTGGAACAGCAACTGCTCCAACTCCGTGGCCTGCTGCGCGTTCCACGCGCGGATGCTGTCGGCGATCGCCGCGTGCTCGGGAGACGCATCGGCTGCGCGCAAGAAGGCGTCGTCCATGGCCTTCGTGGTTTTGACCTTGGCTCCCGCCTGCCGCGCACCGTAAAGCTCCGCAAAATCTCGAATGCTCAAGATGGCGCCGAACTGCCGAACGTAGTCGTTGTAGGCCTGCCAGACCTGGGCGGAGTAGCACATGACGGGAGGTCCTGTCGGAGGTTTTTAGCAACTGCGCTGGGCCGACTTTAACTTCTCGCAGCAAGCCCCGGCCGCCGCTCGCTTTTTAGTAATCTTACTAATTGACGGTAGGATTGGGGGCCCCGTCTCACGGCGTGATACGCCCCGTTTGAAGACTTCGGCCATGCCTGCCCGCTCCTCTGCCCAACCTGCCCACGCTCACGGAGGAGCGCTCTGATGGCCGCTGTCCAATCCCTGGACGAGCTTCTGGAAGCCCGTCGCGTCTGGCGCGGGCCGGGCGCAGCCGCGCCCGACTCCGCCCCCCAGCCGACTGGCCACGCGGCCCTGGACGCCGCGTTGCCCCACGGCGGCTGGCCGGACCCCGGCCTGTCCGAGATCCTCCTGCCCGCCGACGGGCTGGGCGAGGTGGCGCTGGTTTGGCCGACGCTGGCGCGCCTGACGGCCGCCGCACACGCCGTGGCCGTGGTGGCCCCGCCCTACAGCCCCCACGCGCCGGCCTGGCACTCCGCCGGCCTCGACCTGCGCCGGCTCCACGTCGTCCGGGCGGGCCCTCGGGACGCGCTGTGGGCGGCCGAGCAGTGCCTGCGATCGGGCGCCTTCAAGGCGGTGCTGTGCTGGCCCCAGCGCGCGGACGATCGGGCGCTGCGGCGCCTCGCCGTGGCGGCTGAGACCGGCCAAGCCGTGGGCCTTGCCTTCCGCTCGCTGCGCGAGGCAGCCAACCCATCCCCGGCCGCCCTGCGGCTGGCGATGGACGGGCGGGCGGCCGTGCGCGTGTTGAAGTGCCGGGGCGGAAACGCCCCACGGCAAGCGTTCGCGCTCGCCGACCGCCGGCATTGAGGCCCCACCGTGGACTGGGCGTGCATCCTTCTGCCGCATTTGGCGATGGACGCGGTCCTGCGCGCGCAGGCTGACCCGGGCGTGCCGTTGGTGCTGATCAGCGGCCCCGCGCAACGGCGGGCGCTGCACGCGGTGAGCCCGGGGGCCGCGGCGCTGGGCCTCCAGCGCGGGATGCTGGTCTCGGCCGCCAACGCCCTGACGACCGGCTACACCGCCCAGGAACACGACCCGCAGGCCGAAGCCGCCGCGCGCGAAATGCTGGCCAACTGGGCCTACGGCTTCAGCTCGCAGGTGTCGCTGGCCTTTCCCCACGCGCTGGTGCTGGAGATCGGGCGCAGCCGGAAGCTGTTCGGCGAGTGGCCGATGCTTTCCCGTCGGCTGCGCGCGGAGCTGCAAGACCTGGGCTACCGGCACCGCCTGGTCGCCGCCCCCAACCCGTATGCAGCGCGCGCCTTGGCGAACGCCCACGGCGATCTGGGCGTGGGCGAGACCCGGCTGGACGCGGCGCTCGGCGCACTGCCCGTGGAGCGCGCGGGCCTGCAGCGCGACGTCGCCGAGTCGCTGAAGAGGTCCGGCCTGCGCCGGCTCGGTCAGGTCTTCGCGCTGCCGCGTGAGAGCCTCGCCCGGCGCTTCCCGAAGGCCGTGCTCGCCCACTTGGACGCCCTGCGCGGCCACGCCGCGCCGCCCTTGGTCTGCTACGAACCGCCCGAGCGCTTCGACGCCAAGATCGAGTTCGACCACGAGGTCGAATCCAGTCTGGCGCTGCTGTTCCCGTTGCGCCGGCTGACGTCGGACTTGGCCGCGTTCCTGTCCGGGCGCGACGGGGGCGTTTCGCGCTTCACGATCTTCTTCGCGCATGAAGACCACCCGCCCACCGCGCTGGCCGTCGGGCTGCTCTCGGCCGAACGCGACGCGGCCATGCTCTTTGACGTCGCCAAGGGCCGCCTGGAGCGCGTCGCGCTGCCCGCCCCCACGCGCGGCCTGCGCCTGGTGGCGGAGGATCTGCCAGCCTTCGTGCCGGCGGCGCGCGACCTGTTCGACGCACGGCCGCAGCAGGCCATGCCGCTGGAACAGATCCTGGAGCGGTTGCGCGCGCGCCTGGGCGACGACGCGGTCCACGGGTTGGGACTGCGCGCCGATCACCGGCCCGAACACGCCTCGGCGCTGGCGATGCCGAAGGAGGCGCCCGATCGGCTGCCGCCCCGCCCCGCGTGGCTGCTGGAGACGCCCATCCCGTGGCGCGAGCGCCGCTTCGAGGTGCTGGCCGGGCCGGAGCGCGTCGAATCGGGCTGGTGGGACCGCGGCGAGGCGCGCCGGGACTACTACGTGGTCCAGACGGACGCCGGGCAACGCGCGTGGGTGTATGCGGTGGCCGGGGAGCGCGACGGCCCTTTCATGCTGCACGGGTATTTCGCGTGAGCGCGCCGGAAGACGAATCGGTTGCTGGCGGGCGCAGCCGGGTGGTCGCCCTCCGGGGCCATTGGGAAACCTCGCGCCGACGCGACGCGCAAACGCCCGGCGCCGTGCCGGCGCCACGGACCTCCCGCGCACTGCCCGACTACGCCGAGCTCCACTGCCTCTCGCCCTTCAGCTTTCAACGCGGCGCGTCGCGCGCGAAAGAGTTGTTCGAGCGCGCGCGCGACCTCGGCTACAAGGCCTTGGCGATCACCGACGAATGCACGATGGCGGGCATCGTGCGCGCGCTGGAAGCCTCGCGCGAGTTCGGCGTGCCGCTCATCGTGGGCAGCGAGGCGCAGCTCGAGGACGGCCCGAAGGCCGTGTTCCTGGCGGCGGACCTCGCGGGCTACCAGACGCTGTGCCAGTGGATCACCGTGGCGCGTCGGCGCGCGCCCAAGGGCCGCTACGCGCTGCGACGCGCGGACCTGCACGAGATGCCCCCGCCGCCGGGGCTGCTGGCGCTGTGGGTGCCGGGGTTCGAGCCCGATGAGGCCGAGGGCGCGTGGTTGCGCGACCGGTTTCCCGACCGGCTGTGGATCGCCGTGGAGCTGCACCGCGAAGCGACTGATGCGCTGCGCCTGGAGGCGCTGCGCGCGGTCGGCGCGCGGCTCGGCGTGCCGCTGGTGGCCGCGGGGGATGTCCACATGCACGTGCGGCGCCGGCGCATGCTCCAGGACGTGCTCACCGCGGTGCGGCACAGGACCACCGTGGCGCAAGCCGGCTGGCGGCTGTTCCAGAACGGCGAGCGGCATCTGCGTTCGCGCCAGGCCTTGGCCGCCATCTACCCGCCCGACTTGCTCGCGGAAACGCTGCGCGTGGCCGCGCGCTGCACGTTCTCTCTGGAAGAGCTGCGCTACACGTATCCGCACGAGCTGGTGCCCCACGGGCACACCGCCACCACGTGGCTGCGGCACCTGACCGAGGAAGGCATCCGCTGGCGCTGGCCCGATGGGGTGGACGCGCGCACGCGCGAGATCATCGAGCACGAGTTGGCGCTCATCGAAGAGCTGCGCTACGAGTCCTACTTCCTCACAGTCGCCGACATCGTTCGCTTCGCCCGCAGCAAGGGCATCCTGTGCCAGGGGCGCGGGTCGGCGGCGAACAGCGCGGTGTGCTTCGCGCTGGGCGTGACATCCATCGACCCTTCGCGCATGCAACTGCTCTTCGAACGCTTCCTGTCGCGCGAGCGCAACGAGCCGCCCGACATCGACATCGACTTCGAGCACCAACGGCGCGAGGAGGTGCTGCAATACGTCTTCGAGCGCTACGGGCGCGAGCGCGCGGCGCTGACGGCGGTGGCCAGCAGCTACCGCGGCCGCGGCGCCATCCGCGATGTCGCCAAGGCCTTGGGCTTGCCTCCGGACCAGGTGAACCAACTCGCGCAGACCATGGAGCGGTGGTCGAGCAACGCGCCGATCCCGGCGTTTCTGCGCGACCAGGGCTTCGACCCCGACAGCCCGGTGATGCGTCAGATCATCGCGTTGACCGCCGAGCTCATGGATTTCCCGCGCCACCTGTCGCAACACCCGGGTGGGTTCGTCATCTCCGAGTTCCCGCTGCACACGCTCGTGCCGGTAGAGAACGCCGCGATGGACGGCCGCACGGTCATCCAGTGGGACAAGGACGATCTCGACGTGATGGGGTTGATGAAGGTGGACTGCCTGGCGCTGGGGATGCTCACCGCGGTGCAGAAGACCTTCGACTTGCTGCGGGCGACCGGGCGCAAGGACTTGGACATGGCGCGCATCCCGCCGGACTGCGCGAAGACCTACGCGATGATCTCGGCGGCCGACACGATCGGTGTTTTCCAAATCGAAAGCCGCGCGCAGATGGCGATGCTGCCGCGCCTGCGTCCGCAGTGCTTCTACGACCTGGTCATCCAGGTGGCCATCGTGCGGCCCGGCCCCATCCAGGGCGACATGGTGCATCCCTACCTGCGCCGCCGGCGCGGCGAAGATCCCATCGACTACCCCCCAGGCCTCGAGCACATTTTCCGACGCACGCTGGGCGTGCCGCTTTTCCAGGAACAGGTGATGCAGTTAGCGGTGGACGCGGCCGGCTTCACGCCCGGTGAGGCGGACGAGCTGCGCCGCGGCATGGCGGCTTGGAAACGGCGCGGCGGCCTGGAGCCGCATCGCGAAAAGCTGCTGGCGGGAATGCTCGCCCGCGGCTACGACGCGTCCTACGCCGAAGAGTTGTTCGATCGCATCAAGGGCTTCGGCAGCTACGGCTTTCCCGAAAGCCACGCCGCCAGCTTCGCGCTGGTGGTCTACGCGACGTGCTGGCTGAAATGCCACGAACCCGTCGCCTACGCGGCCAGCGTCATCAACAGCCAGCCCATGGGCTTCTACACCCCCGATCAGATCCTCCAGGAGGAGCGGCGCAAGGGGACCAAGGTCCTGCCGGTCGACGTGCGCTACAGCGACTGGGACTGCACCTTGGAGTTCGTAGACGGTGACACCTTGGGCGTGCCGGCCATCCGGCTGGGCCTGCGCTTGGTGTTCGGGTTTTCCGAGGCTGCGGCCGAGCGCATCCGCGCGGCCCGCGCGCGCAGGCCCTTCTCCGGGGTCGACGACCTGTGCCACCGGGCTCAGTTGGACCGGAAGCACCAGGCGCACCTGGCCGAGGCCGGTGCGCTCAAGGGCTTGGCCGGCCACCGGCACCGCGCGCGCTGGGCGGTCAGCGGCGTCGAAGCGCCTTTGCCCTTGTTCGACGGCGTGCCGCAGACCATCGAGCCGAGCGTTTCCATCCCGCTGCCCAGTGCCGCGGAGGACGTGCTGGCCGACTACGCGTCGGTCGGCCTAACCCTGGGCCGGCACCCGCTGGCCTTCGTCCGCAAGCAGTTGGCCGCGCGGCGGTGCCTGACGTCGGTGGAATTGGCGCAGGTTCCCCACGGCCGGTCGGTGCGGTTTGCTGGCCTGGTCCGGCTCCGCCAGCGGCCCGAGACGGCCAGCGGCGTCACCTTCCTCACGCTCGAGGACGAGCATGGGATGGTCAACGCGCTCGTCTGGCGCCAGGTGGCCGACGCACAGCGCCGCCCCTTCCTGGAGTCGCGGCTGATGGCCATCGACGGGTGGGTGGAGCGCAGCGACGGGGTGCAGCACCTGGTGGTGCGGCGGATGGAGAACTACGGGGAACTGCTGGAGGGGCTCGCAGTGGGGAGTCGAGACTTCCGTTGAACGCCTCGCGCGCGCCATCCACTCCCCGCACCTTGTCCTCGCTCGCCGACGGCCTGTTCACGCACGACTGCGTAACACTGGTAGACGACGCCGAAGGTGGGGTTCGCTATTGGCCGCGCTTCGTGGACGCGGACACGGCGAAGGCCTGGTTCGAAACGCTGCGCGAGCGTGCCGCGTGGACGCACCTGCAACGGCCGATGTATGACCGCATCGTCGACGTGCCGCGCCTGCTGGCGCACTACGCGATCGACGCCTTTCCAGAGAATTTGCCGTTGGACGCGATCCTGGAACGGACGATGGCCCGGGCGCCTGCGCCCTACACCCATATCGGCATGAACCTTTACCGCGACGGCCAGGACAGCGTGGCGATGCATCACGACAAATTGCACACGCTACAGGCCGGCTATCCAATCACGCTGGTGTCGCTGGGCGCATCGCGGCGGATGCTGATACGCGCCATGTCCGGCGATCGCCGGACCATCGCGGTTGACTTGGAACCGGGCAGCCTGTTGCGCATGAGCCATGCGTCGCAACTCACACACGAACACGGGATCCCAAAGTGCAAACGCGCACAAGGGCCCAGGATCAGCGTGGTGTTCCGGGTTCGGCCGTGACTCGCGGCGGTGGATTCAAAGCCAAGGGCGGCACTTTCGCATTGCAGCCGAAGACGAATGGATGGGGCACAATCCATCTACTGATGGTAGCCCCAAAACGCAACTGCCCCACAAGGGGCAGTCGGGCCGTCGGCGCTTGGTGGGACGTAGTCCCGGCTCCCTTCATGGCGCCGCAGGGCCAGTGGCAAGCGGCGATGGTCCAATCTCGGGTGCAATGGCCTGGACGACGCGGGCATCATCGCTCGGCCAACGCCGCGGCGGCATCAGGAATCGGCGCAAGGCGGGGTAGGAAAATTCCTACACACTTCGACCTATGTCCGATCGCGGAACACCTGATCCACTGATGTCAGTAACTCATCTTCAGGCAGCTCCCAGAGAGGCACCGCATCCGGGAGCACCAAGATGCCAAGCGTGTAAGGATAGTAACCTTCGACGGCATAAGCATGCTCGACCAGAGCTATGCCCGCGGGTTCTCGGGGGAACCAGCGCTTCGCCTCCAGCGTTCCAACCTTCGGGCCACTAAGCACACTGGAGCTCTTGAGAACAGAACCGTCTGGCACCTCAATGGCAGACTTCCTGGACGCCAGGAAGACACCCGATTGATATGCTGACTTGCTCGAGCGAGCCCACAAGACAAAGTCATCTCGCACTGCGAGGACAACGACCCGCTTCGACGCAATCTCGGTCCACTTCAGTGCTGCCGCCATTAGAGATACACCATACCGCTCACTGCAATGACGCAGCATGTCGATCGACGGCTTCTGGCCTTTGATCTGCTCACGGTAATCGTCTAGCGGCATCAACAAATAGGATGCAAAAACGTCTGCTTGTGCTTCGATGTCCCTATCATCCAAGTCCCATTCATGCATGTTCTTTTCGGTGCACTGGAACTTAGCTCGAAGCTCGCGATGTAGGATGTAGTGGCCGAACTCGTGTGCCAAAGTGAAACGAATTCGTCCTTTGGACTTGATCTGACTGTTGTAGCCGATTTTCCATTTCCGTCCACTCGGATGGCGAACCAACATTCCCTCAAATCCATCGATGTCGAGGGCCGTTATGTCAACAATAGGTTCGTCTGCGTATCGGCTTCGACATAGCTCGAACGCTACTTCTTCGACATTGACAGGAAAGCGCTCTTCGCCGCGAAGAGCCGCGTTGAGCATCTGCGAGATCCGATTAGCCTCCGCCATCGGCTGCTTGGCCATGCCTAGGTCTCGTCGTCCCAGATATCCATGAACTTACGTAGCTGCTCTTTTTTCTTGGGGTCGAGCTCCTTGTAACGACGGAAAAACGCCTCATCGAGAGTGCCTGCTTCGGGCGTGACTTCAGAACTTCTGTCTAGCAAGAACTCTGTAGTAACGCGCAGTGCTGCGGCAATCCTGATGAGCTTCTCAGTTGAGGGGTTGGACTTGTCCCGATTCTCCAACTCCCACAAGTAGCCATTGCTCGAATCGGTGGCGATAGCCAGTTGCTCAAGGCTCAAGCCCAATTCGGTTCGACGGGCACGAAGTTTGTCACCCAATGGGGACGGCATGGTCACTCCTCTCAGAGGGGGTCGAGCATTATACGCTATAACGAACGCATTCGTAAATGTTGACATGCACGGGTGAATGGGGTCACAGTTCCGGCCGCCGTTCGTTATATCGATACGAACGCGTCAACCACCGGAGAACCATCAAATGAACGCTTCAAACACTGAACATGCGGGACTGCCCCAAAACCCCCACTCTCATCCGCCGGAAATTCGGGTCAATGGCGAGCTTATCAGCCTGCGCGACCGCACGCCGACGGGCAGGCAAGTGCTCTCGGCAGCGAATCTCCGCCCGGACGTGGAGTTTGCGCTCCTGCTGTGGCCGCCTATCGGCCCGACCCGCGAGGTCGGATTGGAGGAGGTCACCCCCATTCCCGACAACGGCCCCTTGCTGGAGTTTCTCGCAGTCCGCGCGGACCACATCGCCTACTTCGTCTTGGACGACGAACGCTACGCCTGGGCTGGTCCTCTCGATGAGGAAGCCATTCGTCGCGTAGGGCGCGTGCCGGCGAGCAAAGAGATCTGGTTGGAGCGCCGCGCGGATCCTGACCTGCTCTTGGAAGCCGGTCAGACGGTCGATCTGAGTCTGACCGGGGTCGAGCGCCTCTACACCAAAGCCAAAACCTGGTGGCTCGACGTTCAGGGTGAGCGGACTGAGTGGGACCATCCGAATGTGGTCGTGCGGGACGCTCTGATCAGAGCTGGCATCGATATGACCAAGACCTGGACGATCGTTCTAAAAAGGAAGGGGCAGCCCAACCTCCCTGTCGACCTCGGCACCCTTCTCAACCTCGATGAGCCCGGCATCGAACGGCTGTGGCTCAGGCCGCGCCATGTCGATAACGGCGATGGAGCGCCTAGCCGACGCCAGTTCAGCCTGTTGCCGAAGGACGAGCGGTTCCTGGACTCCTTGAGCTACCGGTGGGAAGCGATCATAGATGGAAACCGGCGCTGGTTGGTGATCTATGACTACTATCTGCCCGCTGGGTACAACGTGAGCGCCTGCAGGCTCGCACTCGAAATCCCCGTGGACTACCCGTCGGCGCAGATCGATATGTTCTATTGCGATCCGCCGCTTGCGCTGCAAAACGGCGACCGTCCGCCGAACGCTGATGTGCGGCAAGAGATCGGTGGCGTGTCCTTCCAGCGCTGGTCTCGGCACCGCAATGGAACGAATCAGTGGTCCCCGAAACACGACAATGTGTCGACACACTTGGGCCTCGTGGACGAAGCACTCGGTCGCGAGGTCGGCGCATGATTCGCGATCGCACCCTCGTCCTTCCAGACGCCGTTCACCGGCGTCTGGAAAGACACCTGTTCCCGGGCGACGGTAAGGAGGCGGCGGCGATACTGCTCTGCTCGCGCGTAGAACTTGGCGGGCTCAAGCTTCTGGTTCGCGATGTCATCATCGTGCCGCATGACAAATGCGAGCGAAATGCCGTGTTCCTTACATGGCCAGGCGATTACATCGATATCGCATTGGCTGCGGCGGAAGAGGAAGATTTATCCATCATCCTGCTGCACTCGCATCCCACCGGTTTCTACGGGTTTTCGCGCGTTGATGATGCTTCCGACCAGGACACGATCCGATCCTTGATAATGGCGGGACCAGTAAACAACGTTCACGAACCGTGGCACGGCAGCGCCATCATGGTCCCAAGTGGCGCTATCAAAGCACGCGTTTACGATCGAGCAATGCGCGCCCACCCGATCGATCTGGTATCGGCATACGGAGATGACCTTCGCTTCTTCTGGAATGACAAGCCGGCATCCGATCGACGTCCGATGGCATTCGGGACGGACATGACCTTAGAGTTGTCGCGTCTAAGCGTCGCGGTAATCGGGGTCTCAGGCACCGGAAGCGTGGTTGCTGAGCAACTGCTCCGCATGGGCGTTGGTGAGTTAATCGCTGTCGATCACGACCATGTGGAATCGAAGAACCTCAACCGCATTCTAAATACCTACGAAGCCGATGCGATGCGGGAAAGCCTCAAGGTGGAGGTGCTCAAACGCGCCGCCGCGAATATCCGCCCGGCCACCTCGGTAAGAGGTGTCCCACTCGCCATTGGGACGCGCACCGCGGTTCATGCGGTCTCCGAAGCGGATATCGTGTTCTGTTGTGTTGACAGTCTTGGCGGACGACACATTTGCGATCGGCTAGCTGCGGCTATGCTTCAGCCTCTATTCGACGTCGGCGTCACTATCCCGGTGCGGACCCCCTCCCGCGGCATGGCCATCTCCAACATCTGCGGCCGGATCGACTACGTGAAGCCTGGTGGCGCGACGTTGGGCGATCGTGGTGTCTATACCCCTGTTTTGCTAGAAGCCGAATACCTTCGGACTGTGGACCCTAAAGCCTACGAGGACCGGGTCAAAGAAGGCTATATGCCCGGGGCAGGCCAAGAGGCGCCTTCAGTGATCTGCGTGAATATGCAGGCTGCAAGCGGGGCGGTGTTGGAGTTCATAGCGAGAGCATATCCCTTCAGATTGAACGACAACGCTAAGTTCGAACACTCTGAATTTGATCTCGCGGCAGAAGAGCGTGCACATGCACCGACTGACGCTTCTGCCATGGGCTTTGCAGACATGCTCGGCGCAGGATTGCGTCGCCCACTGCTCGGACTGCCTGCGTTGGAGGATGCCGAATGATTAGGTTGTTGAACAACATCGTCGAGCGACTAGGGTCTTGGTGGCGTGACGATATCAGGGTAGTGCGACGAGCTGGAGACACGCTGCCATCGCAGATACCGCCCAGTCGGCTAATTCATTTGCTCGACGAGGGCGCGGACTGGTCAGTTGGGTTTAACTGTCCATGTGGCTGCGGCGACATCATTGAGCTGCTCCTACTACCTGACGCTGATCCACACTGGACCTTGACAGTTGACAGCATCAATCGACCAACACTGCATCCGTCTATTTGGAAGAAGACTGGATGCAAATCGCATTTCTGGCTGCGAAAAGGGAAAATTATTTGGGCGAATAGATCGTCCAGAAGAGAATAGGTAGCAGACGCCACCTACGTCTCGCGGCATGAGTCATACGGGAGGTCGCGATCCGGTCAGCGAAAGACTTGCGCATGTTCCCTGGTGACTAAGTGCCAGCGTGAAAGATACGGCCAATCCCATGCGGATGACCGTGCTCAACAGTCAGCACATTCTCCGACGGCGAGGGCTACACCCACCCCCGCAAGGCCAGACTGGCCGTGCCGTCGGCACCGACAACGATGTGGTCGAGCAGCCGAACTTCTACCAGCTCCAGCGCCTGCTTGATGCGGACGGTGATGGCGCGGTCGGCGGCGGAAGGCTCCGGGTTGCCCGAAGGGTGGTTGTGGAAGGCGATGACCGCCGTGGCGTTCAGCAGGAGCGCCCGCTTCACGATTTCGCGCGGGTGGATTTCCGCCCTGTCCACGGTGCCGAAGAACAGATCTTCAACCGCAAGGATGGCGTGCCGGATGTCGAGGAAGATGCAGCCGAAGATTTCCCGGTCCCGGTAAGCGCAGTGGGCGCGAAGGAACGTTGCGGCAGTGGTCGGGTCGGTGAGTATGCCCAGCCGGTCCAACCTGCGGCGCAGGATGCGTTCGGCGGCTTCCAGGATCTGCTCGTCTCGGTCGGTCCGTTCCAGCCACAGGTCGTTCGCTTTCATCGTGAGGTCTCCCGAGGCGGAAGTGCCTCGTGGAGCCGGCCCAGCGCGCCGCCAGACCGCTTACGCACCCATGAGCGAGCACGCGTCTGCGCGCGCAGCGGGGCCGCAACGGAAGCCGCGCGAAGCGGCCGTGGCAAGCCCAACCACGGCCGTCGCAGCGCGAATCGATGAAGTGAAGGAGGCCCGCCCTTGCGAAACGGGCAGGTGCGCTACGGTTCCAGGGTCCGAGGCATCGCTTCGGGAGACTTCACACGGTCGACGATCGGCAGGACCGACACGTGGCGGTCCCGATCTATCGCCGAGCCCTACGCCCGCAGCAGGGCACATGGGGGGCGCGAGCGACCACCCGCCGCAGTTGCTCCACGCCCACCCCGCTAACCCGGGCATCAAAAGCAAGTTCGAAATCCGGCATGCGCCGCCGGCGCCGGAGCAACGCTTCGGGCCTAGGACGCGGTCGCACTCGCGGTCGGACGCAACGGGCGCGGGCCCTGCGCTCGGCAAGGCGTCTGCGCTCTACAAGTCGAATGGGCAAGCGGCGGCGTAACGCGCCGCCACACGATCAACCGGGGAACTTGGGAAACTTTTCGTTCGGGTGCTTGGCCTTCCATTCGCGGTGGGAGGCCGTGCCTTCCCACGCCGTGAAGGCGCGCGGCGGGCGGCCCCGCCCCGACCAGGTTTCACCCGAGTGCGGCAGCCAATACTTGGGCTGCACTTCCGCCTTTGCGGGGGCTGCCTTCTTCGCGGCTTTCGCCTTCGGCGCGACCAGCGCCGCGATCTCGGCCTTTTGCTTCGTGTCGAACTGCGGACCGAACTCGCTGAGCAGTTCGATCACTTTGGAAAACGCGCCGGCGGACTGTTCCCGCCGCAGATCTTCTTCCTGCTGCTCAAGCTGGCGCAGTTCTTCGGCAAGCTTGGCTTTGGCTGAGACGATTGAATCGAGAGTAGGCTTCATTTCTGTGGTCAGTTTTGCGATGGACGTGGAGTATAACTTTGCGCCGATTGCGAATCACGCGATCCAACGGATGCGAAGACCCGCCTCGCTGGCGACCGACGCCCCGCGGCATCTTCAATACCGCCAGGCGCTTCTTAACGGGCCCTTCGGCATCCGGCTAGCCCAATGCCCGCTTGACCGGTTTCGATTCGGTGGTAGGAATCCGTCTTTCGGAGCACACCATGACGCGATCACCGCAAGCAGCACAAAGTGGCACAGCCACCCTCCCACTCATCGACGACGAAGAGCGCGCCATTCGGCAGTATGCGGTTGAAGAGATGTTCCGCGTCCACGCCGAAATCGGTCATCGTCTTGACGACTGCTGCCTACCTCTCCTCGATCGATTCACGAACGGTGAACTGGATGTCGACGAGCTGCACGCGGCGATGATGCGGCTCTATTACCACTGATCCGGAAGAACGCGGCGCCGAATACGCATATTTAGCTGTACCGTCTATCGCTCAACGACGCGATCAGCTTGACGGAGGTGGTGATCTTGGTAGGAATCGAGCTCCCCAGGAGATCGCACATGTCCGCGAAAAACATCCACATCGCCCGCACCGCCCCGATCGCTGATTCCGAACTTGCCGTTCGGCGCGGCGTGGTCGACAAGCTCCTCGCAGACTGCCGCGCCGCAGGCGTTCCCGTTGGCGACCACGCCGTGGACGTCATGGAACGTTTCGCGACGGGCGAAGTCGATGCCGAGCATTTGCATCACGAGATGCGCGTGGCTGCCGCCCTGGAGAAGGGCTCTCGCACCACCTCTACGCACGAAGGTTTGAACTCGTGACCGCTCGAACTCTGACTAGCGGAACGGCGAAGCGGGAAACAGGCAGAGGCCAGCCGGTCGCACAATCCGAATTGACTAACAACTCACCCCGCGTTCGTTCTGATTCGACCCTCTGCACACATTCTTTAAACCCTAACATTCATCCGCCGTACAGACTTAGAATAACGAACGCGCCCTTAGGCATTCCTTGAACAGTACGATAATGCTTGTGATGCATGCATTGCCTTCTTGCCGAGAAAAGCACTTGCTTTTCCGTGTATTCGCCGACGCTCAAAACTAAAGAATACTTTGCTGACCTATCGCCACTTTTTCCATCTTTTTTAGCAACTTCTGGGGTCAGTAAAAAATCCAGAAAAGCTGTTGACGGATCGCCGCCGTCCACTATGAAGCTCTCCATTCCTCCAAGGAGACCGGCGTGAGCGACGAAATACTTCAAACGATTGGTGCATATGCGGACGCCCCGGAAGGGGTTCTCGTCCTGTCCGACGTTCGCATCGGCCGCATGAAGGTCGGGAAGATGGTCATCAACGGCCGCGCAGCGGCTCACAGCGCGACCGAGATCATCCGAGGCACCGTCGAAAGCAGCCGGCGCGTCCGCACCAAGAAGACTGGCACCCGCCATCCCGACGCCCTCCCCCTCGGTTCCCCAGCGCGCTCGCTCTCGGTTGAGATCGATGACTACCTCGGTCACCTCAAGCGACGCCGGCTAAAGAAGGACACCATCGATGCCGTAACGCGAACGTTGCGCGTGCTGCTCGCGGCGTGTGGCGACATCCCGGCCTCGAGCATCACGACCGAGCACATCTACCTCGCTTGGGACCTGCTCACCTGGGCATCGCCCGGAGGCATCTGGGATCTGCATTTGAAGTCGGTTCCCCCGGAGGACATGCTCGCGCAGGTCAGGCGTCCGGAAGGCCGACCCGCCGCATCCAAGACACTCGAAAAGCACCGCCGCTTTCTCACCACCTTCTTCAGGAAGCTGCACACGACTGGGGCGATCCTTCAGTCGCCCATGGCAGGTTTCGGCAAGTTGCCCAACGATCTCCGACGCCCCGCGAACAGTGTGGTCCGCTACTTCTCCGAACAGGATTTGAAGAAGATTTTCGAACCGGGCACATTCATCCCGTGGGCAAAGAAATACCCGCATCGGTGGTGGTGCCCCATCCTGGCGCTTTACACCGGCGCCCGCATCAACGAGGTCGCGCAGCTCAAGCTCTGTGACGTGTTCGAGAAGGCCGGCCGCTGGTGGATCGCCATTCAGATCACGGACGACGCAGAGGCCCCGGACAAGACGCACTCGGCTTCCAGCCAAAGCCTGAAAGGCGCGTCAGCCATCCGAACCATCCCAGTTCACCCCAGACTTCAGCAAGCAGGCTTTCTGGAATTCGTCCAAGACATGCATGTGTGCGGGCACGAGCGGCTCTTCCCCAACCTGCCCGCCGGAACAAACAAGGAAACCAAAGAGTCCAATCGGCGCTACGGGAGCGTCATCGGGCGCCAGTTCGGCGCCTACCTCAAGGACTTGAAGTTCGGCGTCGGCATCGGCTTCCACGCCTTTCGCCATGTCTTCATCACCCACTTGTCGAAGAAGCGGGTCCACGACAGCGACTTGGCTCTGCTGACCGGCCACAGCAAGGGAAACGACTACCCCGTGCTGCAGGTCTACAAGCACCCGGACGAAGTCCTGGACGACCAGGCGAAGTGGGATGCCATCGTGAAGTTCACCCCGGACCTGGAGGTGCCCAAGTATCGCAAGGGCCAGTTCCGCGAGGCATTGTCCGACCCCTCGAAGTTCTATCCTCCGCTCAAGCAACGAATCGTTGCGCAGACATGCGAGCCAGATGGACACGCTCTTTGCGATGAGGACATGTCCAACCAATCGAAGGGCGATAGAGAAGGTTGATTCTTGCGTGAAGCACGGATGCAAAAAGGACCATGGCCTGTTTAACGTCTGATGCTCGACCGTGCTACGCGCTTACAAGAAAGGGCCCGCGTTTCCTTGGGCCCTTGGGGCTACCGCGTGGCCCAGCGCTCAGCGCTCGCCTTTTTTCGGGAGCGGCTGCGCAGGCGTCACGGGCGGCGCCTCCTGGAGCGATCCCAGACCCTGAGGCCTCGTCGGTTGCCCGATGCCCGGCAAGACGGGATTCACGGCAAAATTGCACGCACCCGCACCCGCATTTGTCGTGCCGGTTCGACATTGCGCATAGCTCGTGCAGACACCGTCGGTATTGCGCTTGACGCACTCGGAGCAGCAGTATCGGTCCGGTCCGGGCGAATCGACCTTGTGGTAAACCTCCTTCGCGTTGACATGGCCCGCCGCGAGCAGATTGAGGCAGAGGGCGAGGCCCTGGAGAATCTGGCTACGCATGATGAAATCCTTTCGTTGAGTGGGTGTTGTGTGCTTGCCGGCGGCCCTATCACGCACACCTCAGGACAGGCGTGTCAACAAAACAATAACGATAAATTCACTATTTCTTAATTTATCCGTCGTCCGACGGCGACTTCCGGCGCTGCCCGCGTCGCCCAGCGGATGCCAGAAACCGCTGGAAATAACGTGATCCAATTCGGTCGGCAACAGGCTTGAAATGCCATCTCGGCAGCGGTCCAAAGACGCTTCCAGCCTTCGGTATCCACGCCTCGGGAATGAGCGCGGCATGAACGTGGAGAGCTTTCAAAGAGCGGGTTGCGCAGTTCGGCCGGTCGACCGTCGGATCTTCAAGAAATGCTTCCCACCGCGGATCTCCCGCAGGTGCGATTGCTCACACTCAAGCTGGCCATTCGCCGCGCTCGAGCCTTCACCTTGTCAGGGAGCAACGCGTGGACATGCTGAGCAGGCTTGGCGGACGCGACTGTAAAGCTGACTGTGGCGGATGACCTCCGAGACCTGCCCCGCATCTGACCTCCGCATCGGCTGGCCATTTACCGCCGGAAGTAGATGCGCCAAAGTATCGGAATGGTCAGGTCCGCGAGACGTTGTCCGACCGTTCGAAGATCAATCCTCCGCTCAAGCCGCGTTCGGGCTCGTAGGCGCGCGTGCTTCCATTCCACAACGGGCCTGCCCGCACTCCGAACTTGTTCGTTACCCAAGCTGTTCGAATTCCTAAAGGATCTGTATCAACTTCTGCATGGGCAGGATGCTCGCTATCCGGCCGCTCACCGGACCATCGAGTGCCCTGATTTCTTCTGCCTCAGCCGTGCTCCAAACCAAGACGTGCAACTCAGGGACGTTACCTAGATCAAGTTGACCAGGCACGCGCCATTCGCGTTCGTGGGTCCAGTTCACCCGCCACTCCTCAGCCTCGGCCTCGAATCGAACCTGGCGCCATTTCTCGTCGTCGGGAATCCAACCACCCTCCTCGTCCGGCACGTAGATGACCGGCCGGCCGCCGGCGGCGAACACCGCACGCTTGCTGAGAGCAATGCCGTAGTAGCGATACTTCCTCAACTCAGTTCCCGGCTCGGAAGCGATGTGGTGCACCGCAGATAACGGCACTTCCGTGAAGCACGCAGCGGTGCGTGGGCCCTTGATGTAGCCCGTGCGGTCGCTCCCGCGAATGACCCCTGCTGTCAGGATCTCTTTGAGGACTTCAAATGCCTCCACGACACGAGGCGTCTGATCGGCGTTGCCCGTGGCGGGCGCCTCTTTTCGCTCTTTGGTGAGATGGATCAGCGATTGGTTGAAGTCGGGACGACGCACTTGCGGCGGTGCGCGCCTTACTTGAGCAGCCATCTTGCCCTCCTTGGACAAATTGATTTGTCGTGCCTGACATTCCGACCCGGCACGTCGAACCTTTGATCTCAGTCCTTCCTCTGCTCGGTCCACTCCCGAAGTCGCGCCAGCGCCTCCTTCTGTTTCGCCGCCGGCAGCTTCGCCACCAGCAAGATGACATCCGCCATCACCTCGGACGTCGCGTGGAAGTAGGCAGCCGGCACCCCCAGAGCTTTCGCCAGGGCCTGCGCCGTTGCCAGATCCGGTTCGTGCTCACCGGTCTCGTAGCGGCTCATGCGGGCAGCCCCGGCGACGGGGTCGACCATCCCGATGCGCCTCGCCAGCTCCGCCTGAGTCCAGCCCACCGCCGTGCGAGCGCCACGGAGGCGCTTGCCGAACAAGGTGGTTGGGGGCTTGGGCTTGGGCATCGATGCAGTTGCACGGTGGCTGAACTCCCAGAATTTTGATCTTTCCAACTCGGCATTGCATTTGCGATTATCGTAAATGCCGCCGGGTGGTGGTTCAACGGGGATACCCATGCATACGAACAAAGGATCGGGCCTTCTGGCCCTCGCCTGCGCATTGGCGCTCGCCGGCTGCAGCGCCGGCCCCTCGAAGGCCGACGCCCAGAAGGCGATCGAGGGCGAGTTCTCCCGGATCTTCGGGGCCGCGCTCCAGGGCGTCGAGATCCAGGACTTCGAGATGGCCGGCTGCCGAAAGTCGGAGGCCGCCGAGGGCTACGACTGCGACGTCACTGGGAAGGTGTTGCTCAACATCGCCGGCACCCAGCAGGTCCGCCCGCTCCAAGGGAACCTTCGGTTCCGTAAGGACGACGGCGGCTGGAAGGTCCACCAGAAGTGAGGGCGGCCTCCATGACCCAACATTCCTACGCAAACGTCGGCTGCGCGACGGTCATCCTGGGCGGCTTTGGGGTGCTCCTGTTCGGGGTCGGGCTGGACGCCCTCTCCGCCAGCAGGCTGGCCCCGGCCGGCGGCTACCTGCTGGGCGCAGGAGCCGTCTGGGGCTTCCTGGCCTTCCTGTGGGCCATCAACATCCGCGCGAACGGGCGCCGGGCGTGGGTCGCCCGGCAGCCCTACCCTCACCTGGCCGAAAAGGGCCTCAAGCGCGGGGGTTTCTTGAAGGGAGCTGCCGTGACCTGGGTGCTGGTGGCCGTGGCCCATGTGGCGGCCTACATCGCGGTGTTCCAGCCAACTCTGCCGGACAACTTGCGGACACCGGTCATGTCCCTGGCCTACGGCATTCTGCCGCTGTGCCACATGGTTGTGCCGGTGGTGGGAGGGTTCCTGTGGAGCGCGTGGGTGGGATCGTCGACACCCAAAAGCTAGAAAATCCTTCCAGGAAGGAGAAATTGGTGCACTTTATGACATTAGGTCTCGCTACGCCTGCGCAAATTAAATTAAGAACCACCTAATTCCACTGTGAAAACCTTGATGACGAAAATATCGTCACTGCCGAGGTGGTTCAGAGGTCGCTTGAAGCTCGGCAGGTTGTCAAAGAGCGAATCCAGAGCGCGAAACAGCGAGTTCACGGCCCGTCACAGGGCAGCAGAACGGCGTTGCGGACGCGGACAGCACACCGTGATCACGCTCGCGTTCACGCCCGGAAATGGCGAAAAGATCGCCGTCTCAGGGCGGGCTCCAGGGCCGACTAGTTGTATGCAGGTTGTCCAAGAGCGGATTCACGGGATGAAACAGTCAACTTTCATCCTGTCGCGAGGCAATAGAACGGTGTTGTGGGCGCGGACAACATAACGCGGGCAGGACAGCAATGATTGGCCTAATTTCACAGCACTCACCACTGGAGGCCCCTCAAAAATCCCTGCAAATCCTCAATGAATTGATCTTTTTCGAATTCAGGTATCCTTTGCTTCAATAATGCCTCAGGAACTTCTTCGCAAATCCGCCCGGCGACCTCATGCTTTCGCTCCTGCGGCGACGCCAACCTCATGCGCTCCAAATCCAGCATGATATCCATATGGAAAACCCTGTCCTTTTTTGAATACCTCTTCCTTTGCTTAAAGCCATGTGAAGGATCGCGGCACATGAGAATCACTGAAACACAATCAATACCGCTCCCATAAAATCTTCCTTCAAAAAAAGTGCGGATACCCCTATTAGAAAGCTCTGACACAACGGATTCCACCCGCGACTCCCAATCAGCGTCATACGAAATAAAAAATCTCATAGCTACCTCACCACCTTGTTCCCTGGAGGAAGAGCACCGTGTTGCGCCCTGTAATTTTCAATTTTCATCTTCTCGAGCTGCAAAACCTCAGAGGTTGTTCCTTTGAATTCCGTACGGTAGCCAAGCCCTCCGGTGCCAGTATTTCTAAGGAACGAGTCGGAGTATCTGGTCGCCGGATTTTTCGTTGTTCCAAACTTCCAGACTTCTCCCTCCTCAAGCCAAGTAATGGCAACCGGCACTTTGCTCCCACGCTTCATGACTGGATACCACCCAGACTCTAACGCACGCAACGCATACTGCTCAACCTTTCCAGAATTCGCACAGATCGCCGCCCCTGTCGTGGAAACGCCCGAAATCGGAAGATTGGAAGGACCATCACTACCAGTTCCTGCGATCAACGCGCCTTCGGCCAGAGCGTTGAACATGTCCGGATTTCGCATGTAGGCGCCACTGGCAGCTAAGCCTAATGTCGCCCCACCCCGAAGCAGGGTAAAACCTTCTGTGCCCGCTGCGACAAGTGCAGGCCCTACCGTCAAAACTGCGATTGCTGCACCTGCGCCTCCGGCCGTCCACCATGCAGCCTGCTCCGCCCACGCAGGCGGCTCAGGATCGATCCCAATGAAGTCGCTTATCGCGACTTGATATCCAAAGAAGATGTCACCCCAGTCGAAATACCCATGCGCCAAACCCAAGGGATCGATCGCCCCCGTAGGCATACCTCCAGCATATCCGTATGTGCTGAGTCCACCGCCCAGTCCAATCGGATCGCTCTGCAAATATCGCCCCGTCGCCGGGTCATAGTCTCGATAGTAGTTGTAATACAGCCCGCTTGCTGCGTCGTATCGCTGTCCCGGGAACCGCAGGTCGAACACCACGTTCGTGCCATCCGCATCCGGGTCCGTATTCGGGCTGCTGTTCCCAAATGCCTCGCTGTTCTCGTCCCAGCGCCAGATCGCGAGGCTGCTCGTCGGGTCGATGATCGCCCGTGGCGTGCCCAGCGCATCGGTCTGCACCCACTTCAGCCTCGCGTTGCCCGTGCCCTGCGATGTAGACAGGATCGTCCCCACCGGGATGCCGTTGAGATAGACATACTCCTGCACCACCGCACCGGTGCTGTCGTACTGCCCCAGCAGGCTACCGCCTTCGTCATACACGAACCGTGTCGTGACGCTCGTCTGCCGCTGCACCTGCTCGCCGAACCCGTTGTAAAGGTACGTCGCCTGCAGCACGCCGCCGGCCTTCGCCAAACTCATCCGGTTGGCGTCGTTGTAGCTGTATTCGCGCGTCGTTCCGCCGATCGCCGTCAGGTTGCCGGCGTTGTCGTAGGTGCGGGCGACTGCGCCGACCTGCGTCAGCCGGTGGTTCGTCGTCGGATAGGTGTTGGTCGTCGTCGTGCCGCCGACGGTGTTGCTCAGCCGGTTGCCGGTGCCGTCGTAGGTGTAGCTCTCCTGGATCACGTCCGCCGCGTTCTTGCGGTCCAGCAGCCGGCCCAGCGCGTCGTAGTCGAACTTCGCCCGGATCGCCGCCGTGCTTTGCGTCGTGATCTGCTTGAGGTAGCTCGCGTTGTCGTAGACGTAGCCGATGTCCAGCCCGCCTGCGCTCGGATCGCGCACGCCGGTCGCCCGGTAATCCTGGTCGTAGGTTCGGGTCAGCGTGCGGGTCGTGCCGAACTGCCAGCTGCTGGCCGGGCCCGCCGGCAGGTAGGTCGCGTTGCCCACCAGCACCTGCCGCGTGCCACCCGCGATCGTCACCCCGACTTCCTTGACCCGTGCGTTCGCGTCCCGCACGTAGTCCACCAGCGTCCCGTCCGGGTAGGTCAGGCTCGCCGGCTGGTTCGCCAGCGTGTACGTGTAGCGCACCACGTGCGCCACGCCGCCGGTCGTCTGCACCTTCCGCGTCAGGTTGCCGAACCGGTCGTAGCAGTACTCCGTGGTGCCGCTCTGGTCGGTCACCTTCGTCAGCTGGCCGAGCGCGAACGTCTCGCCCGTGGTGCACACCGCGTTGACGGTGTCGTAGACGTAGGTGACGTTCTCCGCGGTCGTCGGATACGTGACCATCAGTGGCCGGTTCAGCGCATCGTAGGTCGTGGTCGCGGTGATGTTGCGGGCGTCGGTCTTCGTCTTGAGGTTGCCGGCGTCGTCGTAGGTGTAGTTCGTCGTCCCGCTATCCGGGCTCGCCTGCTGCGTCATTCGACCCAGTGCGTCGTAGACGTAGCTCGTGGTCAGGCCCTTCGGGTCGACGACACTTCGGAGATTGCCGACGGCGTCGTAGGCCATGCCCGTCGTCACCATCAGGCCGCCGCTGCCGCTGTCGGACACCGTCGCGATCAACCGGTCCAAGTCATCGTAGGTCTGCGTGCCTTCCACGGTGCTGGTGCTGGTGATCTGCTGGGTCGCCTTCGTCTGGCGGCCCGCAGCATCGTAAGTCAGCGACGCGGTGTTGCCGGACGTGCCACCGGTAGCCTGCACCACCCGGTCCAACACATCCACTGTCAGCGCCTGCGAACGCTTCAGGGTCGACACCGTGCCCTGCCGCCACTCACGACTCTCGACGTTGCCAGCCGAGTCATACTTGTAGACCATCCAGCCCTGCAACTGGTCGTCGATCCGCGTCAGCTGGTCGCGACCATCATAGGTCAGCGTCGCGAAGCTGCCGTCCGGCGACGTCACCTTCGTCAGGTTGCCGCGTGCGTCGTGGTCGAACGTCGTGATCTGGTCGTCGGTCGTCACCGTGTCGTTGGAGCCGCGCACGATCTGCTGGTTCAGCCAGCCGCGTGGGTGGAACGCCAGCTCGGCGACTACGCTGTTGGCGTCCAGCACCTTCACCGCGCGACCGGCCGCGTCGTAGCGCAGGAAGGTGATGCTCTGGCCCAGCGCATTGGTGATCGTCTTGCGATCGCCGCGGTGCCAGCAGTTGCCGGTCCCACTGCAACCGCTGGTGTCGGTGGTGCCGTAGTAGGTAATGATGGCAATGTCGCTCACGTCCGTGCGTGGGCCATCTACCTGCTTCACCAGCGTCGTGTCGGGGCAAGTGCTGTTCGCAGCGGCCGCTTCCGCCGCCGTGCAATAGGTGAAAGTCGTCGTCGCGAACGTGCCGTCGTCCTTGCGGCGCTTCACCGACGCGATCGACACCGGCCGATTCTGCGCGTCGCGGTTGAAGGTGTACTCGGCCCGGAAGATCTGCGAGTACTTGTTCGACACGGTTTGGACGCTGGCCACCCAGCCGTTGTCGTAGGTCCAGGTCGTGGTGATCACCTCCGCAGCCTGGCCGCCTACGCTGTCGAGGGTCACCGTCTCGGTGAGCGTCTGACCAAACCCGTTGTAGGTATTGTCCACCGCCTTCAGCAGGACGAGATTGCTGCCTTGCTTCTCCCACAACTCGGTGCGCGTGATGTCCTTATTGCCGTCCAGCGTGTAGCGCGTTTCATTGCCCTGCGGGTCGGTGATCTTCTTCAGATAGCCGCCAGCGTCGAACTGGTAGATCGTGTCCCGCGTCTGGATCGTGACGCCGGACGAGTTTTTCACTGTCTGCGTCATCGTCGTCGTCAGATTGCCGTAGACGAAGTCCAGGATCTGCGCCCCTTCGGTCTGCTTCTTGACCCGATCCGAGCTGTCGTACTGGTTGACGACCGGCGTGGCCCCGGTGCCTTCCGTGATCGAGGTGACGTTGTGTGGATCGGGGTTGTTCGCATCGACCGTGTAGGCGAACGTCTGGCTGTAGTCGGTCAACCCGGAGACCGAGACGAGATTGCCCCGCGTGGCCGTGCCGGTCACGTCGAAGCCATAGTTCACCACGCGCCCGTCGCTGGCCGTCACCGACGTGACGCGCCCCGTGGTGTCGTTGTATTGGAAGTCGACGTAGTAACCCGTCAACGTGCCGTCAGCGCCACGCTCCTGGATACGCGTGACGCGCGGCTGGTAGGCCACGACCATGGGCGTGTTCGGATCCAATGCTCGTGGCGAGGTGCCGATCAGCGGCAACCGGCCGCGACTGTCGTAGAGCAGTTCCAGCTTCGCGCCACTGGCGCTCACGATCGAGGAAAGACGGCCGTCCGCATCGAAGCGGTCGAGGTTGCCGCCGGCATAGCGCAGCTCGTAGGTGCCGTTACCCAATGCAGTCAGCGTGCCCTGCAAGCCGCTCTGCGGCGCGACGTAGGCGCCACCCGAGAACACGAACTTCGACTTGGCACCGCATCCCGAGCGCACGACAATTGAACCATCCGGATACTCAAACAGCCGCTTGTCGAAGCCGAAGGCCCAGCCATAGCCGATCGCGCTGTCGTATTCCGAGCGGCTGTCGTAGTTGCGTGTGATCCGGATCGGGAAGTTGCGTCCAACCACCAAATCCGTGAACGCCAAGTGTTCACTGCCGTCATAAGTCCAGATCGGCTTTCTGGTGCTTGCGTTTGCTTTTGATGTGGATAGTGCCGGTTTGCACTCGCACGACGTGCAGGGGACGTCATTTGCAGACGAAGCTGCTTGCGGTGTCACTTCCCTGCCAATGCCATCGGCCCTGGCGGTGCCCGCACCAAATATGGGCGCCAACGCCATCGTCGCCAGCAGGCCGAACCATGCGGAACGAAGTGTCGCCACTGTTCGCCCACTCGCTCGCGTCCGCATGGCCGATGCCTGTCGAGAGAAGAGACTCATGGCTGCTCCTGCTTCGGAGTGGTGTTCGTGGGGGTGGCAGCGGCCAGCTTTGGTTCGACGACGACCTTGAGCGTCGACGCACCGAAGTTGCCTTCGTAGCCGCGGATGTTGAGGGTGATGAAATGCTCGCCCGGGTTGACCTGCGAGGCGTCCCAGGTCCAGTTCAGCGGCAGATAGCCCAACTCGTTTTCATGGGTGAACACGCCGTCGACGTAGAACACCGCTTCGAAGCGGCGCTGCAATACGCGCTGACGGTCGGCTTCGGGCACGTTGGCGGTGAACGGCACCTCGCCGGACACGATCCAGCGGCCGTCCTTGTCCTGCCGGTGCTTGCCAGCGAGGCCGAGGATCGCGACCAGGTCGCCGCGCGTCTCCAGCGGTTGCCGGGCGTTGTTGGCGATCTGCTTCGCCGCTTGCGGACCGTTGTACGCGCGGAGCACCGGCGCCGAGCGCTCGGCAACGAACTGCAGGCGGTCGGACGGCGTTCCGACAAACAGCGTGTTGTCCGGCAACGCATGCGCCTTGACCACCGGCGTCACCGCCGGGTTGCTGCCGAGTGTGAGCACGCGGGACGCGTCCTTGCCGTCCCAGTGCTCCTCGTGCGGCCCGGCGCCGCGCGGCACCCAGTCGATGAGCGTGCGCAGGTAGGGGCCGTCCTGCAGGCCAAGACGGAGATTGACGCGCGATGCGCGATCGAGGGTGTAGTGCACCACGCCCGCCGCCGCATCCCAGCGCACGTCCTTGGCGATGACAAGATCGCCGCCGGTCAGGTCGGTGAGGTCGTGCAGCGTTTCGCCATGACCGTTCTTCGCGGTGAGCGTATAGGCGTAGGCCTCGGGCGGCACCGGATGGCCCTGACCATCCGTGCCGTCCCAGGTCACGGAGCGATCGCCCGCGTCGAAGTGCTTCGCGTCCTGTCGATAGACCTGGTGATCGCGTCCGTCGTAGACGGCAAGGACCACGTCGGCCGGTTCGTTGAGGTTGAAGCGGAGGGTGACGGACTCCTGCTTCGCCGGATCGAAGGACGTGCGGTCCGCGCGGACCTGCGCGATGACGAGGCTGGATTTGACCCGACCGCCCGCCGTGCCTGTGGACTCATGCGAGTCGCAGGCCGTCGTCGCGACAAGGCACAGCAGCATGGCGATGGCACCGGTGAAACGCATCATCTGCGGTCTCCCTCGACGGCCCAGACCGGCATCCGCGCACCCCCGGGGATGTGCGTGATGCGCTTGATCTGCCGGGTGTTTTCGTCCCAGCGCCACAGATCCGGCGTTGCGCTTTCGCGCGTCGACTCGAACACCAGCGACTCGCCGTCCGGCGACCAGGACGGGCGCGCATCGAGCGCGGCGTCCTCCATCAGACGCTCCGGCTTGCCCTTCGGAGACAGCAACCAGAGGTCGTAATTCCCGCCTTGGTCGCGGGAATAAACGAGTGTGCCGTCGTCGCGCACGGCCACATCGAAATGGTACAGGCGGTTCATCGTCAATTGCTCCGAGCTGCCCGAGGCCACGTCGACACGCCAGATGTCATGCGTCTGCGGGTTCTTCCCGGACAGGAAATAGACCGACTTGCCGTCCGGGCTCCACGCCGGCTCGTGCTGCAGGCCGGGCATCGAGAACAGTTTGCGACGATCGCCACTCTGCAGGTCGTAAATCCAGATGTCATTGCGGTCGTTGCTGTCGGCGAGGCTCATTGAGAAGGCGACCCGTTTGCCGTCCGGCCCGATGACGGCATCGAGGATGCCCGCGAACGGGAAGTTCACCGGCTGCGTGGCGCCGGTGCGCACGTTCACGCGCAGCAGGCGACCGTCCTGCAGGTTCGCCAGCACCTCCTGTCCGCCGGGAAACCACGACAGTTTCGCGACGTCCTGCGGCAGATGCGTGACCTGTTTCGGGGCTGACTCCGGCATGGGCATCCACCACACCTGCCAGCGCCCGTCGCCCTGCGCCAGGAACGCGATGGGGGCACTGGAGGGCGCATGGCGGCATCCGGCCAGCACGATGCCGAGCCCCGCCGCCGCCAGTCCAAGGACGGTGCTGCGTGCATGGAACGATGGGCGTTTCATCCGATCTTCGGTCCAATCACTGCACGATATTGAGGATGCCGCGATACAGCGTCTTTTGCCCGGTCGCGGGCAGCGTCGCTTCGATCGCGAAGGTGTAGGCGCCGTCGGTGCTCACCAGGACCGCATTCGGATCGGCCGTGTTGTAGCCGCGCCACTCCACCGTGTGGTCGATCGGGGCGTTGCTGCCATCCTTCGCGGTCTGCGATTCGTTGTTGACCAGCACGATGGCCGACGGACTCGCGGGATCGACGATGCCCGGCGGCAGCAGGGTCACCCGCACCGTCGCATCCAGGCTGATTCGATAGACGATCTTCGCGTTTTGCTCGTAGCTGCTGGTGATGAGGTAGGGGTCGGAACGCACCTCGATGTTCGGGGCTGCGCTCGTCCCCGTGATCTGGACGATCGGCGAGAACACGTAGATGCCGTTGGTCCGCATGATCTGGCCGTCGTCCACCCACACGGTCGCCGGCACGGTCAGCAGCACGCCATTCGGGTCGCGACCATCCCAGTAGACCCAGTTCGAGCCCGCCGGGTAGTAGACGTTCTGGAAGACGTAGAACGGCGTGCCGCTCTGGGGCGTGATCAGCAGCGACGCGAGGGTCGGACTCTGGAACGTGACGTTGAGCTTGTACTGCTCTCCGGTATACGGGTTGAAGGTCGCCGGTGGGGAGCCGACACCACCGGTGTTGCCGACAACAACCGCTGGTACCGGCGCATCGTAGATGAACGGATCGAGGCCGTCGGTCGCGGTGAGCACCGCACGATACGCGCCCTGCGGGATCAGCTGCGCGGCATCGTCGCGGCCATCCCAGCTGAACGCGTTCGACCCGGCGACGAACGACTGGCTCCACTGCCGGACGACCACGCCATCCGAGTCGCGCTTGATCTGGAACGTGACGGTGCCGCCGCGATTGAGCGTGAACGTGCCGGAGGCCGGCGTTGTCGACACGATCGGCCGCACTTCGCGCACGCTGAGCGCGAAGTTCGTCAGGTTGATCGCCGGCGAGAAGGGCTCGGTGGTCAGATAACCGCTGGTGTCGACCGTCGTCGCGCTCGTGGGGGTCGTGTTGATGGTCGCGGCGATCCCCGTCGGTGACGCGGTGCCCCACCAATTTCCCGTCCCGTTCAAGGTCTGCTTGGGCGCGACGTAGTTGACGGTATAGAAGTTGTAGGAGGCATTGGCGAACAGGCTGTTGCCGTTGACCACCGGCTGTGGATTGTTGGCCGACGAGCCTGCGCTGGCCCCGTCGGCATAGATACCATAGGTGTTGTTCGAGATCTCGTTGCCCGAATTGATCGTCGGATTGCTCAGCTTGGCGACATGGATGCCGCTGTCGCAGAAGCGGATCAATGAATGCGTGACCGTGCCCTGACCCGAGTTGAAGAACACGCCCTTGCTGGCGTATTCGATGCGGGCATAGTTCAGCGTCGCCGTACCACCGGTGGCGACTTCGATGCCACCCCAGTCGTTCTTTGCCGGGAAATCTTTCGCGGAGGTGAACCGGACGCGCTGTGAGCTGGTGCCAGCCGCCTGCAGCGTGCCGGAGACGACGATGCTGCGCGCGGAAACCCCCCTGATCACGGTGCCGGGCGAAATCGTCCATGTCACGCCGGACGAAACCAGGATATCGCTCAACATCAGGTAGTCCCCCGCGGCCAGGGTCGATGTCGTGGTCACCGGTCCTACGAGCGTGTTGCCCGTGTAGGCCGCCGTGCCGCCGGCTGCATTCAGGTAACCGCTGAAATTGATATACGGAGAGGATGTGGAATCCTTGTGCTCATAGAACTTGCCAACGACCACCCCGGGATCGGAGCTTCCCCACCAGTTGTTCTTCGCATCGAGGATCACGGTCGTATTCGAGCTGAAGTTCTCCGTGTACAGATTATTGCTCGAATTGTCATTGAGGCTGTTCCCGTTGATGACCGGGAGCGGAGCCGCGGCCGCCGTGGAGTTGCCGGATACCCGGATGCCGTTGTAGTTGCCGGCGATCAGATTGTTGCCGGAGATGGTCGGCTGGCTGTTGGTGGAAACAAGGATGCCGTTGGTATTGCCGCGGAACTCGTTGTCGCCGGAGATCAACGGGACGATGATGGCGGACGTACTTGCGCCCTTGGTCTGCACGCCATTGATGCTGTTCAGGAATCTTGAATAGCGCAGCGACCCGGTGCCGCCATTGAAGAAAACGCCGTTGTCTGCGCAGTACACGTCTGCATATTCGGTCGAAACCCGCCCCGTGGCATTCTTCGCCTCGATCCCGGTCCAGTCATGGCGCTGCGCTGTCGCCCCCGTGCAGAGCGCGGTGCTCGGACGCAAGGTCACCCGCGCCGTGGACGTGCCCCGGATCGCGATCTCGCCGTTGTCGGCCAGCAGCTTGTACGCACCGGACACGCTGACCGTCACGCCCGGCTGGATCCACAGCGCACCGGTGCTGCTGATGGTCAACGTGCCGTTGACGGTATAGGTCGGTGCGCTCCCCGCAGTCCAGACCGTCGGCGCCGAGATGGTGCCCGTCGCATACGTGCGCGCGATCGAGTTGGTGTAGGTCGTCTGCACCGTGTTCGATGCCGGGCTGCTGTCCGGACCGCTGGTGGCGACGGCATAGACGCTGTTCAAGCTGTTTTCCAGCGGCACCCAGGTCGAAAACGTGCCGGCGCCGGTGGCCGTGACCGCGCGGGTATACCGTCCGTTGACGTAGAAGTTGACCGTGCTGTTCGCCGGCGCCGTGCCGCTGAGCGTGATCGGATTGGCGGTCGTCGTCGACGGTGGCGTGGTGATGACCGGCGCGGCGAGGGTGACCTTCATGACGAAGTTGCGAGTGCCGGTCGCGGTCGCGTTGGCGGCGTTCGACATCGCGATGGGGCGATCGAGAATCCGCGGCACATCCTGCCGCACGCGGAACGTCGCCGAATGCGCCGGGTAGAAGCGTTCGTCCTCGACAGCCCGGATCGTATTCATCCCGCGCACCGGCGCGAACGCCACCGCGAAATCGCCGCTCTCGTTGGCAACCGTCCGCGCCACGACCTGGCCGTTCGCCTCGATCCGCACTGCCTGACCCGGGTTCGCAATGCCGGACACGCGCAGCACCCGGCCGAAGTTGGAGGAGGCGAGCGGATAGAGCAGCAGGTTGTCCTCGGCGCCCTGACTCGCCGGCACGACGATCAGGCCCGCAAGCAGGCACAGGAACCCGGCGGCGACGGCAAGGCGTGGCCACACTCTGGTGGACAGCGCAGCACGGAAGGAAGCAAGGTTCAGAGCGGACATGAAGGTATCTCCGGGAGCTGGGAGAAACAGCGCGCTACAGGGGAACTCGGGAAGTGGAATCGGGATCAGCACGCCGATCCCCTGTCGGGACTGGCGTTCTTCCGCGAGGACGAAAGGCCCTGGCCAGGGTCGCCACGACCAGGCTGGCGACTAGGGCGAGCACGAGATAGCGCATGACGCCGAAGCGCGACTCGGTCCCGATGGTGAAGGCGTGCCAGAACGCGAGGCCGAACACTGCCGGCCAGAGCAGGTGGATCGCCTTCCAGCGGCGTCCGCCGCGGGACATGCGCCATCCGGCGAAAACCGTGAGGGAGACAAGCCAGAAGGCCACCACGCCCAGACCGATGTTGAACTTGTAGAAGCCCTTGTCGAACACCGGCAGCAGCAGGTCCCACGCCGGATGGCCGGTGCGCATCGTCGTCGCGGCGACGAAACAGCCGACGTGGACCAGAATCAGAGCCGCCGTCGCTAGGCCGAGGCGCCGATGCAGGCGCAGGTCGCTGCTCGGGAATCCCGGAACGACCGGTGCATGACGCGCCAGCGCGAGCACGCACTGCGTCCAGAACAGGCAGAACGCGAGCAGGCCCGCCAGCTTGGCGACCAGATAGAGCTGCTGGCCCGGCGGCATGCCGCCGAAACGGACGTATGACAGCGGATGATGGACCGTCGCCAGCCAGACGATCAGCGGCGCGCAGCAGACCAGCGCGAGCACCAACTGGACGATGCGGGTCGTGGTCGGCGTCGTCATTTGGCGCTGCTCCCCGGTGCCGCCGGCTTGACCGCCTCGGCGCTGTCCTTGCAGGCCTGCAGCGAGTCCATGCACTGCGCCAGCCGCTGGTGCGCGGCGACCGGCGTCATCGCCTTCGGGCCGACCGTCGGCAGGCCGTCCGCGATCCAGCCCTTGATGCCGTAGGGATTGAGGATGACCGCGTTACCGATGCCCGCGTCGCGCAGGGTGCGCGCCATCTCGAAGCCGCGGAAATCCTTGATGCAATAGCTGACGACGTAGTCCACACCGCGCAGCTTCGCGAGGTCGTCCTCGCCCAGTTCGCGCAGCTGGATGTTGAGCGCGTCCGGGATGTGCGCTTCGGCGAACTCTTCGGGCTCGCGCACGTCCACGAACGCCACCGACTTGCCTGCCTTCATCTCGGCCAGCAAGGTCTCGATCGGCATCTCCGGGACCAGCGGTCCCTGCGCATCCTGACTGGCGAGGGCGTGGCAGTCGACCTTCAAGGCGTCCGCGTCGATGGCCTTGCCGCTGGTGCGCTGGGCGCGCACCGCCTCGAAGACCCGGTCGTAGAACGCCAGATAGCACTCCGGCGCCACCGAGTAGCGACCGTGGCGCTGCTGGATAGAACGGAAAGCGGTCTCCACGGCCGGCGACTCGACCGCGTCCGGGTTACCCCAGTAGTTGACCTCGATGTCGCGGACGATCGTTGCCATCCGCAGCAGGTCCGGGTCGGTCAGCTTGTAATGCTCGACGACAGCCTGGAAGGCGGCGTGGTCGCGGTCGCGGCGCAGCGGCGAGGTTGGCACGTCGAACGCGAGCCCGGGCACCAGTGGCTTGCCCTGGGGCACCACCTTCAGCGCCGCGCCCGGCACAGCATGGCGGGTCATGAGCCAGGCGGTCGCCCACTTGTCCGGGCCCAGCCCATACTCGGTCACTACTGGGGCGGCGGATGGCGGCGGCGCGGCACAGCCGCACAGCCGCACAGCGCCAAGATTGCAAGCCCCAACGCTCCGCGCAGCCGGCGGAAGGTCCTCGGCAGTTCCCACATCGCTGCGGTGTTCCCCAGATCTGGTTGAGAATCAGCGTGGACGACGACCGGCGCACTGCATGAGCCCCCTCCTCCTCCCACCGCGAGCGACTGCAGCGGGCATCTACCAGAGTTGAGACTCGCGGCGGCAGAATTTTGAGAACACTATCACAGTCGTTCGCCACTCTCCACCCAGTCCACCGGAACAATCGACGCCCCGCTTCCAACGCGTTCGATCTGGAGAACGCCCTTACTGTATCGGACCTTTTGTCATCTGCACATGCGCACGCGCCGTTGCCCCGAGTGCCGGCTTTGGTCGCTCCGTGTCGTATCCGCTTCGCATGTGCTTGATAGGCGTCCGCACCCGGAGCACGAGTGGTGCGGACGACCCGCCTCGGCAGGCCGCTTCTTCAGGTCAAGCTTTAACGCGTTGGAAGATTGGACCCGGATCCAAGCGCTCCAAACAAGCCAGGAAGTCACGTCCGCGATGCTAAAGTCGTTTGGCCGTCTGGCGGCCAGCGGCCAG